>ERZ779629.136-NODE-136-length-31926-cov-7.081767_pt1 | contig 31926 bp, 30 predicted proteins | sample MGYA00514192_ERZ779629 | MGnify/ENA primary metagenome ERZ779629 (study PRJEB29562, sample SAMEA4376709) | mouse gut metagenome | isolation source: Cecum | study: EMG produced TPA metagenomics assembly of the A DSS colitis mouse model was used to assess the... | reverse complement strand
AAAAGAAGGCGGCTTTCGCCGCCCTCCTGAGTTTCGTTTTCAAGCTATGGGTCTACAGCGCGGACGCGTCGGATTCGCCGCGGACTTCGTTCAGCGCGCTCCGGCACCAGTCGATGTGCCCTTCCAGGCGCTTGACGAGCTCCGCCTCCGCAAGCCGTTCCGCCTCCTCCGGGGATACGCTGCCAAGCGGGTGCTTGTCGATGCGCAGGGACTGGCTGGTCAGGAACCACTCACCGGGGGAGTGGATATGGGGATGGATGCTGAGCCGCCCCAGGCAGGGGGCGCTGGCCACATAGCTGGTGGAGACGATTTTCTGCCGGTTGTCCCTGCGCTCGTCCTTATTCCATCTCAGCATGTGCCATCCTCCTTCTGCTGCTCTCCCTCCAGCGCCTTCTGGATGCAGTCCAGGAAGAAGGCGTTCTGCTTGATACCATTTTTCTTGAGGTACTCCTTGAAGCGCTCGAACAGCTCCTCCGGTACCTGGAACGCGACGGTCCGCTGATTTCCTTTCATAGTGGGTTTCTCCTCCTCTTCATAAAATTTTGTGATGAGCCAGGTCATGTACTGGCCCAGGGTCTGACCGGATTCCTCCTGGCGCTCCCGCACTTTGCTGTGGAGCTCAGTGGGTATTTGCGCGCATAAATTTCGGGTCTTTTCAGCCATTTCCGGCCCTCCTTTCCGCTTTTGTAAAGCAAGTATATCCCCAAAGCCATGTGAAAGCTATTCACGATACCCAACGATAAATCTCCCGGAAACGAAGCATATGCAACAGGAGAGCCATCTGCTGCCGGATGGCCCTCCTGAATATGTTATGATCGCTCCAAGGTATCCCCAATTGCTTGCAGCAGGCTTTTGCTCCTGTCGGATGTATCCTGGGTCAGCTCCCAGATCATCACACCCCCTAACGTTTCCAGGGCGTACCGGGTCTTCTCCCGGATGGTGCCCACGCCGTTGTAATAGACCTCCATGCCGTTGTAGAGGACATGGTCGCTGCCGGAAGCCTCCGGCACGGCGGCCAGGATCGCCCCGTAGTCCGCCCAGCTTGGGCGGGCGTAGAAGGGGAGCCCCAGCACCACCTTGTGGGCCGGGAGGCCCCGAGTCTCCTTCCAGTAGCGCCCGCAGTCGACGGCGAATTGGTAGGGGGAGTGCCGCTCTCCGTCGCCGCCGTCGTAGGCCATGACATTAATGAAGTCCAGGGCGTTCAGTACAGCATTGGAGTGGGCCGCAGCGTCGTAGTAGACGTTCCCGTCCGCCGTGGCCCCGCTGAGGACCGCCGCCGTCAGCAGCTTGCCCTGGGCATGGAGCCGGTCGGACAGGGCCAGCATCAACGCCTCGTACTGCCGGGTGCTGGTCCCGTCCACCCTGGGGTGCTCCCAGTCCATGTCCACGCCGTCGAAGCCGTATTCTTCGCACATGGCGAGGATGCTCTCCACGAACCGGGTGAGCCTGGCCTCGTCTGAGGTGGCCTCCAGGAACACGCCCTCCAGGGGGACGTCGTTATAGCTCCAGCCGCCCACGGACAGCAGAGCCTTGGCTCCGTTTTCGTGGGCGGAGCGGATCAGGGTTCTGGCGGTTTCCGGGTTTTCCAGGTCCCGCAGGCCGCCCTCCGCCGTGGGAATGGCGAAGGCGTAGCAGACGTGGGTCACCACGCCGAAGTCCACGGACTGGAGCTTGTCCGGCTTCCAGCTTGGGTAGTAGCCCACCACCTTGAAATCTGTCAGCTCCGTGTTCCGGGGAGCGGAGGCGTCGATGGGGACGCCGCGGATGCCCTCTGGCTGGACCGCCTCGCCGTCCAGGATGCCCAGGTCCTCCCAAACGTCGCTGCCGCCGGGCTCCTCGCCCTGGGTCCACCACTTAGCCCGGTACCGGCGTCCCTGGTGGCTGACCACATCGCCTCCGGTGTAGACGGCGGCGCGGTCCCAGGCGGCAGTCTGCGGCTTGGAAACGGCGGAGCCGCTGTCTTCCTTCTCTGCGTTTTCCAGCGGAGTTCTTTCGATACCTGTGACTGGGAGCTCCTCCGAGGCCGTGGGCCGCGGTTCTTCCGGCGCGGCGGTTACGCCCGCCTCAGTCTGCGTACCGGCCCCCAGCCAGACGGCGGAGGCCAGCAGAACGCCAAGGGCAAAGCCGCCCAGGGCATATGCCAGCTTCTGTTTCCGGTCCACGACGCCGCCTCCATTCCCAATTCCGTCAAATTTCTCTATGGATGAGCCCATTATACCGTATCCGGTGCGGAAGCGCAACTTGCGCTGCGGACTTCGGGCTGGTACAATGGGGGCGAAAGCATTGCTGGTGTTATTCCCGCGGGCAGAAGGACTGAGCCTACATCCCGGGCCGCGTTATTTCCAAGCTGGGCGGGGCGCTTTCCTTCAGCTCCGGGTTGACGCCAATGACCCGGTCAAGGGCGTCATACAGCTCATCTGTGTCACAACTGCCCTGCGAATCAAAACTTACAGCCTTCTCCACCTTCCGAAGCAGTTCTTCGTTTTGCAGAATCTCATCTGCCGGGAGCGCCCAGGGCCAAATAGTGGAGGTGCTTTCCTCGAACCGGAGAAAGTCGACAATTGCCTCCCGCTCCCTGTCCAGCTTCGGCATATAAGGAAATGTTGTTTTGAGCCATTTGGGCCCCTGGCTCTCCAGCTCGGTCATGTAGTCCTTATTGCCGTTAGGCCCAAAGGTCCGCGTGAACTCCCGCGCCCAGTCGAGGAGCATCCAGAACAGCTCCCTCTCATCGGGCACGGTGATGGCCTTATCGATCTCCAGGCACTCGGCGTATCTGGCAAGATAGAACACCGTTCCACAGATTTCGTCCTCAGTATAGTCTCGCATAGATTTATTCTCCTTCCGGTAATTCTCCCGCCGCCATGGCGATTCCCCGCATGATGAATTCCACACAGGGTATGGCAACGCTATTCCCAAGGGCTCGGTATCTGGCGGAGTCCGAGGCTCCCGGCAGATCGGTCCACCCGTCGGGGAACCCTTGGAGTCGTTCGCACTCCAGCGGCGTGAGCCTCCGGATGAGCAGGGGCCCTTCTATCACCAGTTTGTCCTGTCCAACATATTGGCTGTTTGGCCCTTTGTGGTCACTGCTGGTAAGGGCTCCCACAGTATCCTGGTATAAGCTGGTACAAATCAGGTCAGTGGCGTCCTTGTCCTGCTGGCCGCTCTCCGTGGAGGCGACGTCACCTTCCCGGAAACGGTCTGATCGCTGCCGGATAAAAACGGCGTGCCGGTGCTCGGAGGTCAGGGTAAACGAAAGATTCTCCTGAACGCCGAGGCCATGACCTCCGTTTTCCGGTGCGCAGTCCACGGTATTGCCCAAGATACAGAGCGTTTCCGCCGTCTCGGAAACCAAAGGAATATTGTTTCCGCCGCTCCCATAGGCCGTCACAACTGTTGGGGCAACAGGCAGAGGGCCTTTATAGCGGGCGTCTTTTCCGTGATTCTCATAAAGGACCAGCGGCTGGTGTCCATGCTCCTGGGCCCGGAGGGTACCTGCCACATCCTTGGAGCATTCCATGACGCTTCCACCTTGGTCATTGAGACAGAGGACGGAGGGCATCATGTTTCCGCTGGCGCTGCCCTTCAGCGTGGGGGCGATCTCCTCCTGATAGCCGATGGTCCCGGCGGCGGAGCCCGCCCCGGCGTTGAACGCGGCGGTCAGCACACAGGGATATCCCTGTCCAGGCTGACCGCCGCCACCGCTGAGGGCCGTGTGGCAATCCGGCGTCAGAAAGCAGTCGCCGGAACCTTTGCTGACAACCCCGGCGGAAAAGAGAAGCCCTGCGGGATTCCGGCCCCCGCCTCCGTCAGCGCCGGTTAGTGTTGGAGATTTGCTCTCCGGCGTGAAGATCCTCGCCTGCTGGGTATCCCAGGGGGTGAGGCAGTCCTCGCCGGAAGTCTCCTGCCGGACCTTATTGACGATCAGAGGGTCGGCGGAGAGCGCCTCTATGGGAATCAAGCCAGCCTGAGCTTTCAAGGCCAGCTCCAATTGCGGCGGAAGACCCTTCCCCCGCTCTTTGGCTCTCCGCAGGATACCCAGGCAGGCGGCTTTGCTCAAATAGTATTTCGGGGGCGGTGAGTCCTGCAAAATCTGCGATAAGGAATATACGTCTTCTTCTTTGAGGGGTGCGGGGCCAGTATTGAGCATCGAAGACCCGCCAAGCCAGGGAGAAAGAAGCTCCCAGTATGATTCGCCCAGCAGGTTGCCATGCCCAGGGGTAAGGTCCAAAGAAAGAAACGGAATTGCTTTTAATTCCGACAATCTCCTGTAAGACAACGAGGAAGTCCGCCCCTTTGGCTTGCCCGCTGCTGAACGCGCCGCCGACATTCTCCCAGCACATCCATCTTGGCCGAAGAGCGAAAGCTGAACGTCCTCTTTTTTCGTCTGCATTTCTCATCTCCTTGATAATCCGGATTTGTTCCATAAAGAGGCTGGAACGGGGGCCGCCCAAACCAGCACGGGCGCCGGCAACACTGAGATCCTGGCACGGGGAGCCGCCGCAGATGATATCTACAGGCGGTAAATATGCTCCGTCCAGCTTCGTAATGTCCCCTACATGGACCATGTTGGGGAAATGATATTTCGTCACTTCGATGGGGAAGGCTTCGATTTCACTGGCCCACACAGGCGTGATTCCACTGCGGACCGCCGCCAAGGGAAAGCCGCCGATCCCATCGAAGAGGCTTCCCATGGTCAGTTTCATCCCATCACCATCCCTTGGGTAGGAGAGAAATCCATGGATTGAATTTCCTCGGCGCTGATCTGCCGGACGGGGATGCCAAGGCTTTCCGCCAGCTTCCGCTCCCCTTCCATCCCGGCGCTGATCCGATCCCCGCACAGCCACAGCTCCTCGCACAGCTCCAGCATCTGGTTTCCCATATCAATGCCGAGCTGCCGCTCCGCCGGATCGCCGTCATCCAGCATCTGTGTATAGAGAAGATGCGGAGCGAAGGGCGTGGCGCCCTGGGAAATGGCGTACCGGCAAGCCTGCCGGGCAAAGTCCAGATTCCTCTCCACGTCCCCGGAAAGGGGGGACGCGATATATACCAGTTTACTCATGTTCATTCTCCTGCCCTTACTTCGGCGCCACCGCGTGGGCGACGTTTCGTGTGATGTTGATGGCTGATTGGGCCGTGTAGACCGCGCTCATGATATTGGCGTGGGTGGTAGTGTCCAGGCCGAAGGTCCCGGCGATGCGGGGGACCTCTCCGGCGGAGAGCATCAGCCCCAGGCCCAGCAGGGCGTGGTCCTTGAAGACCATGAGCCCCGCCACCAGGATGGTGGATTGCAGAAAGGCCGTCAGGCACAGACCGATCACCTGCTTGATCCACTGGACGAAGCCGTCTATGTAACCCCTGGGAACGCTGAACATGTAGAGGCTGCCCACGGCGATCTGGATGAGCAGGATGCCGCCCCGCTTCAGATTGCTGAAAAACACCTTGATCACAGCATAGGCCATGAGGATGATGCAGAACAGCAGCATGAAGGGGCTGGTGAGGACGCTCAGGCCGAAGTGGAGCGTCTGGTTGGACATATCCACAAGGCTGTCCACGCTCTGGAGGTCGGCGATGATCGCCTCTCCCACGGTGCCGATGCTGTTCCCATACCCGGTGAGCCCGGTGGCGAAGGTCCCCTGCAAAGAGACGGACAGGGCGTAGAGCCGTACCGGCACCGTCGTGAACAGGCTGACGGCCATGAAGCCCTTGAGGGCGTTGATGGCGGTCTGTTGGAGGTTCCCCCGGCCGGAGGAGTATTCGATGCCGAACTCGAAGGCCGAGACCACCAGGCTGACGGCGAACAGCGCCCAGGCCAGCTGGGAGAAAAAGAGAATGATGGCCCGGACCCATTCCAGGTCAAAAAGCTCCACGCCCATGTTCCCCATCTCGGCGAAGAAGTTGCCGAGGAAGCCCACCACCTGGCTATAGAACCAGTCGATGAGGTTGTCCATGACCGTGGAGGCGACGAAGTCCCAAATAAAAATGTTGCTCACCTCTTTCCAATGTCCGGTGCCGCGCAGCGGGATATGGAATCGTCCATGTCTCGAAAGAGAGCCAGGTATTCCAGCATTTTGTCCGCCAAGGCGTCCATGTCCGGCATGGGACGCTGAACGCACAGCGCCAGGTCCTCCTCGTGGACATGAGCGGTCCTGTCCTCACATTTGGGCAGTTCCCAGAAAGGAATCGTCACAAAATCAATAGGGCCTGTGTGCCGGTTTAGGACGGTCAGCCGCAACGCGTCGGCGTAGCCGCCTCTATGCGTGAACGCGGCCTTTGCTAGAAGCCTGGTACCCAGGCGGAGGTAAAAGCCTCCGCCCAGACACACAGCCTTTAGCGACCGGCGGCGCAGCGCGTCCAGAAGATTTTTCTCATAAACGCTCATGCCGCCTCACATCCCGATGATGCCCCAGATATAGGAGGGGGCGGTGAGGCAGAAGATGAGGCAGACCAAGAGAATGGCGGGGGGAGCCCACTCGAACTGTCCGCGCTGGCGGTAGTCGAAGTAGGCGGTGCCCACTTTGACAAAGAAGGCGATGACCAGGATCATATCCAGAGCGGGGAAGACCACGGTGTTCACCACGGTCTTGACCTGTGCGGAGGCCGCGGTCCAGGTCTGCTGAATGGCGCCGGAGACGTCGCCCCCGGCGGCGAAGGCGTTGGTGGTAAGGGCGGAAAGAATGAGGAGGGTCATGAAAAGCATGGCAAAACGCTTTTTACGATTCATCATTTTGATCTCCTTGTGTGTAAAATTTGAGAGGCCGCTCATAAAATGAGCGGCCTCTCCTTGATCGTACTGCTGGGGAATGACGCCGGCTTAGTATCCGGTGCGGGGCAGAGGCTTGGAGGGCTTCGTGGGCTTATAGACCGTGGTGACCCAGCGGTCGGTGGCCATGATCCACTGTCCGTTGTGAACGCCGCCCACATCCGCCTGGTTGACGAACTGGGCTCCGCCCTTGAGCCAGGAGACCACATTGCAGTGGATCTGGGGCGCTTCCACCTGCCGGAAGTTGGAGGGGACGACGCCGAAGACGAACATGACCTCCGTGACGTATTCGCCGGAGGCCAGGCCCAGGGCCGCGGGGGACGCCGTCACCACGGAGTTCTTCATGGTGCTGACATTGTCGTCGATGACCCGGTAGGTTTCCCCGCTGAGGTTCGTCTTGTAGACGATCTTGTAGTTCCCCTGGACGTTGTAGGTTCCGGTGACGATCTTGTCCAGCCGCAGGGCAGCGGGGAAGGTATCCCGCCAATAGAAGGAGGAGAGTGCGGTGGTGGAGTTGTTGGCGATTCCGGTGAAGTCATAGCGGATGGCCTGTCCGGGCATGACCTGGGCGTAGCCCCGCTTATTGATGGAGACGTTGGTGTACAGGGCCTTGTTGGTCATGGCGAGGCGCACGATCTGGCCGGAAAACTCGATCTCCGCCTCCATGGGCGTCTTGTCCAGGCCGTAGAACTCGGCGCTCTGGGACTCCACGACCTTATAGCGGCCCAGGGGCAGGGGACGGGAGCTGGCGAGCCCGTTTTTGTCCGTGCGGATGGTATCCACCAGATTATTGACCCGGTCATAGATCTCGAAGACGGTGCCGGGGATGGGCGTCCCGGCGGGCCAGCCGTTCATGGAGTTGTAGTCCTCGGAGGTCTTGGTGATCTGGATTTGGCCGGTGACGGCGGTGTTTTCCCACTCTACGAGCGTTACCTCTCCGGGCTTCACATAGACGGTTTTCATCTGGGTATCCACCAGATACCCCTGATTCTCCAGCTCCTTCAGGTAGTAGCGGCCCGCCTCGGTGATGTCCTCGATGTACACATACCCCTGGTCGTCGGAGGTGTACTGTCCGATGGGCTTGTTCGTGCTGTCATAGAGCAGGAAGGTGACGCCGTAGATCCCCTTCTTGGTGACAGAATCGATCTTGTGGATCTGGATGCCCGAGAGGGCCTTGTTGGTCACGGTCAGGGTTGTGGTTTCGCCGTCCTTGACAGTGAAATACTGCGGGGTCTCGTCGACCTTGAAGCCCTTTCCGGCCTCAATTTCCACCGCGTAGTAATCTCCGGCGTCCAGGTCCGCATGGACCCGGCCCGTAGAATCTGTGGTAACCGTGGTCACAAGTCCGCCATCCATTTTGCGAATCTCGAACTTCACATTGGGAATGCGCTGGGTTTTATCGCTGGCGCTAACCTTGACCAGCTCCAGGCCGCCAACGGGGGAGTTGTAGAAAGTCAAGGTCTGGCCTTCACCCTCCTTGATCTCGATACTTTTAGGCGTTCCGTCGAGGACATACCCATCCACACTGGCGGTTTCCTTCGCGGTGATGACCACTCCCGGTTTCAGATCAGAGAGCACAATCCGGCCAAACTCATCTGTTTTATAGATGCCCTGATTGGGCCCGATGTAGGCGCCGGAGCTGTCCGTAATCAGGAACTCGACCCCGGCCAGGGGCTGGTCCTTGGTGCCCGTCACCAGCTTCTGGATGGTAAGGGTTGTGCCAGGGGTGTTGTACACGGTGAGGGTCTGGGTATCCGCCGGATTGACCGTGACCACCTGCCGCTTTGTGCCGGGGTCGATGGTGAATCCGGGCAAGGTCTTGGTTTCCTCAACCACAACGGTGCCCACGACAGGGACCCGAATTTCGCCGTTGGCGTCGGTCTTGTATAGCCCCAAAGAGGACAGATGTCCATTGTCGTCGTCCACATACTCGCCGGAGGCGTAGCTCAATTTAAATTCAACCCCGGCCAAAGGTTCGGAATTGAGCTTATTCAGCTTTTTGATCACGAGATACCCTGTGGATTTGTTGACGAAACGGAGGACCTGCGCCTCACCCTCCTTGATGAGGATGGACTTCGGCGCACTGTCCAGCACCACGCCCTCGGGGACCTTGATCTCCTTAGCGGTGACTGTGATTCCGGGAGTGAGACCCGGGATGACCACGCAGCCGTTTTCGTCCGTGGTGAACTCGCCGTTGCTGTTGCCCACGAACGCACCGGAGGAATCCGTGACCAGGAAGGTGACGCCCTTCAGCGGCTTATTGCCGGACTCAGTTTCCAGGTACTTCTCGATCGTGAGCGTGTTGGCGGGGATGTTGTAGAAAGTCGCGGTCTGCGTCTCCTGGGGATTGACGGTGATGGTCTGGGACTCCCTGCCGGGCTCGATGGTATAGCCGGGCAAGGGCCGGGTTTCCTTGATTACGACCGTCCCGACGATGCCGGAAATATGAATTTCTCCATGGTCATTTGTGGTATAGAGTCCTTTGCTGGAGAGGTGGCCATTGTCGTCATCCACGAAGCCGCCCTCGGCGTACTGTACCTCAAATTCCACGTTCGCCAACGGCTTTCCACTAATTTTATCCAGTTTGCGGATGGTCAAAGACCCGGCCTTTTTGTTCCAGAAGGTCAAATTTTGAGACTTTCCAGCCTCAATTTTGATACTCTGCGGCCGCCCGTCCAAAACATAGCCATCCACGGTTTTGATCTCCTGGGCGGTGATGGTGGTGCCAGGTTCCAAGCCCTCCAGCACGATCTCGCCGGCGTTATTGGTGTAGTAGATACCTCCGTCGGGATTCAGCGGCTTGCCGGAGCCGTCCACCACCTTGAAGGCCACACCGGCCAGAGGCTCGTTGGCGGTCCCCTCGATGTATTTGTGGATCGTGAGGGTCATCTTGGGGTCATTTTCAAAGGTGAGGTCATTCCCACCGGAATTTCCGTTGGAGCTGCCGCTGGAACTTCCATGACTGCCAGAGGCGCCAGAACTACCGGAGCTGCCTCCGCTGATCCAGCTGTTGCCGGAGCCGTTTTTGACAATAATCGTCTTGGGGGTGGAATCCAACACATATCCGTCAGGCACTCTGCTCTCGGAAACCACGACGGTGCTGCCGGGAATGAGGCCCGTCACTACGACAGTCCCATCCTTCCCTGTCACATAGCGGCCCAGCACATTGCCGTCGCCGTCCTTGACAGTAAACTCGGTGCCGGGGACGGGTCTGCCGCTAACAGAATCTATTTTTTTGAGCGTGAGAGAACACAGGGGGTCGTTGTAAAAATAGATCGTCTGCGTGTCGTCCGGTTTGATTTCCACCGTCTGCGTCCGGTTGGCCTCGTGGATAGTGTAGCCGTCAATGGTGCTCTGCTCGGTCACCACCAGCGTACCAACAACGGACTTGAGCACAATCTGCCCGTTTTCATCCGTATAGTACAGGCCGTTGCTGGAAATCTTGCCGTTTTCGTCGGGCAGGAACTCTCCGCTGCTGGTGGTGATCTTGAAGCACACGCCCTCCAGCGGAGTTTTCTTATCCGCGGAACTCCGTTTGTTGATCACGAGGCTGCCCGCGTGAGCATTTTCAAAAATCAGGCTGTTGGCGACGCCCTGCTTGATTTTGATGGTCTTGGGGGTCATGTCCCGCACGTATCCATTCGGAGCTTTTTCCTCCGTGACCACCAGCACCTGCCCCGGCTGGAGGCCGGTGATGGTAATGAGGCCGTTCCGGTCAGAGGTATATCTGCCGTTGTTGGTTCCAATGGCGGCCCCATCTTCATCGGTGACGTGGAACACCGCGCCGGTCAAAGGCTCCTTGCCGGTGCTCTGCTTCAAAATCGTGAGGGAACAGTCTCGTTTATTCCAGAAGGTCAACCTTTGAACTTCGCCGCCCTTGATGAGAATGTCCTGGGGCGTCCCATCCAGCACGAACCCGTCCACGGATTTGATCTCGCGGGCCTTAACGGTGGTACCCGGTTCGATACCGCTGAGGACAATTTCACCCGCCTTGTCCGTGAAATAAACTCCGTCATCGGGGCCAACTGCCGCGCCAGCGCCATCGGTGACCTTGAACGCGACCCCGCTCAGGGGTTCGTTTTCGGTGCCCGAAATAAATTTCTGGATAATGAGGGTGGTTCCGGGCTGGTCATCAAAAATGAGGCCATTGGCCACGCCGGGTCGAACTACGATGTTCTTCGGCGTTTCATCGAGAATGTAGCCCGTGGGCGCTTTTTTCTCAGACACCACGACCGTGGCGTTGGGCCGCAGGCCGGAGACGGTTACCGTGCCATTGGTCCCGGTGGTGTAGAGGCCGTTGTTGGGCCCGACCACATGACCGTCGCTGTACTGGACCAAAAATTCCGCCTTGGCAAGAGGCTTCTTCGTCACGGCGTCCCTCTTCAAAATCGTGAGGGTGCAGAGGGGATCATCATAGAAACGGAGGGTCTGGGTATCCCCGGCGTTGACCACCACCGTTTGCGGAGTGGGGTCCTTCTGGTAATAATCAGGAGCCTTGTCCTCTGTTACCACCAGTGTTCCGGGCAGCACCTTGGAAATTACAATCTGTCCGTTCTGATCTGTGGTATAGAAGCCATTGGAAGAAGTCAGGCCCTCGTTGTCCGGCAGCAGCTCGCCGTTGGAGTAGACAATTTTGAACCGGGCGTCACTAAGAGGCTGTTTGGTAATTTTGTCATACTTCTCAACAACGAGTCCGCCTTTCGGAGTATTGGTTACAACCACCGTCTGGGTGTCTCCATTGGGGCCAATCATGATATTTGTGCTGGGGTTGTCAATGACATAGCCCGCTGGCGCTTTGATCTCAGTCAAAATCAGCGCGCCCGGCGCGAGATTAGAAATTCTGATCTCACCGTTGGAATCCGTGGAAAAAATGCCGTTCTGGGTGAGCGTAGCGGTGCCGATCACACCGTCCAGGCCCACCTCGCAGCCCGCCGCCGTGGTCAAACGGAATTGGGCGTTAGCCAGCGGCTGGCCGCTGATGGAATCCCTTTTCTGGATGATCAATTTGCCTCGGGGCTGGTTTTTAAAGGTCAAAGTGACCGTGCGCCCTTCCTTGATCTGAATGGCCTGCGACTGGGTGTCGAGGATAAATCCATCCGGCGCCCGCACCTCCGTCACGATGACGCTCTTGCCGGGCTTCAGCCCGGAGATCCGCACCTCGCCGTTTTCATCGCTCCGGTAGATGCCATTGCTGTCACCAATCAGGGTACCGTCAGCGTAGGTTACCTTAAACTCGGCGTCCTGGAGGGTGATGCTGGGATTGACGGAGCAGACCTTCCTTATAAGAAGATTACCGTCCGGGCTGTTGTCAAAGCGGACCGTGACAACGCTCTGCTCGCCGCTGTCGGCCAGGTATACCGTTTCGGAGGAGTTGATGATGGAGTACCCATCCGCGGGATCGACCTCCTCGCAGACATAGGTACCCGCAGTAAGCCCGGTCCAGATACAGGTACCGTTTTTGCCCGTGACCTTCTGACCAATGACTGTGCCGCCGGTGCCCGAAGTACCGCCCAGGAAGCGGAGCTGGAAGGTACATCCGGGCAAAGCCTCATGGGTCACACTGTCATACTTCTCGACTATGATTGCGTTTAGCGGCTCATTTTGAAAAGTGACGGGTTTGCTCTCATTTCCGTGCAAAATGACGGTTTGCGTGCTGGGTTCTTTCATCTGGAAACCGGGGGCCGGAGCGACCTCCGTGATGGTGTACTCGCCGGGGTACAGCTTTTTCCCCTGCTCGTGGAGCTTGATCTCGCCGTTGGCATCCGTGAACAGGTAGCCATAGTCCGCGGACGCGGGAGCGTCAGAGGCTTCACCGTTGCTGGTGTAGGTGACGTGGAATTTCGCGCCCTCGACAGGAGCGCCAGCGACGGAATCCTCCTTAAAAATCGTGATTTGGGGCTCCTTGCGGTTACGGAACACCAGCTCTTTCACATCGCCGGCGTTCAGGCTGATTGTCTGAACCCGGTCGGCGTCCTTGTCCGGCAGATACCAGGGCGACGGTACGGAAATCTCCGTGACCCGGTACGTTCCGGGAGTCACGTACTTCGTCACCTTGCCGTCGGGTCCAGTGGTCCAGTCGTCCTGATAGTCGCCGTTGATGGCCTCCACCCGCAGGACGGTGTCGGGGATGGGCTCCTTGGTGTCGGCGTCAATTTTCGAGAGAGTCAATTCGGGTTTCTTGAGATTTTGGAAAATGACCTCTTTTTCATCGCCGCCGTTGAGGGAGATGGTCTGTGTGGGCTCGTCGCTGATGCAGTACGGCTCCGGGACAGACTGCTCTGTAATTTTATAGCTGCCGGGAGCGACCCGCAGTTCCACGGAGCCGTTGGCTCCGGTAGTAACCTCATGGCGGTAATCTCCGTCAATGGCCTCCAATAGGAAAACGGTGTCGGGGATTTTTTTGTTGCTCCCCTTCTCAACCTTGGAGATTTTGAGCAGGGGCTGCTTGAGGTTATCGAAAATCAGCTCTTTGTTGTCGCCGCCCTCCAGCCAGATCGTCTGCGTGGGCTCATCGCCGACGACCCAGGGATCGGGGACGGATTTCTCCGTTACCTCATAGCTGTCGGACGGGATAGCAGTCAGCATGGCCTTGCCGTCAGCTCCGGTAGTCACGTCATCATGGAACCCATAATGAATACCCTTGATTTCAAAATGGGTATTGGGGATTACATCGCCGGTCTGCTTGTCCCTTTTCAAGATCGTGAGGTTCGGGAGGCGTTTATCCGCCGCCGAAACGGTGACGGTGCCTCCGCCATTGATGGTGGCCTGATCCACATGGGCAAATACAGGTTCATCCAGCTTGGCAAAGGGGGACGGCGCGGACACCTCAACGAAGGCGTACATCCCCTCGGTCACATCCGTTACCGTGATGGAGCCGTCCTCTTTCGTGGCTTCGGAACCAATAATCTGGCCGTCTTTCAGGATATTAAAAACGGCGCCGGGCAGAGGATTATTGGAATCGTCCTTCTTCAGGAGCTTAATTTTTACCTTAGAGTTGTTCTCAAAAACGAGAGAAACATCGGTTTTGCCGTCCCAGACGAAGCTCTGCTTGATCTTGCTCTGGTCGGTGCTCTTGGTATAGCCCTCCGGCGGGGTCATCTCCTCCGCGACGTAGCTGCCGGTGGGCATGGTGTCCCAGGGCACGTCCGTCAGATAGCCGCCCTCGCCGGTGACATAGGTCCCCACGAAGCTGTTGTCCACGCCGGTGATCTTGATGACCGCCCCGGCGAGGCCCTTGGAGGGGTTGTCGGCGTCTACCTTCCGAATTTTGCCCTCTCCGCCGGAGGGGGGAGAGTCCATAAACGTTACCGTGACCGTATTATTTCCGTTGCCGGGGAGGACCACGAACTGCGGCCCGGCGTTGTCGATCTCATAGCCCGCCGGCGCTTTTGTCTCCGTGACGGCGTAAGTGCCGGGGTCAAGCCGGTCCTGCTTGTAGGTGCCGTCCGCCCCGGTCACAACGTCCTTGGAAAAAGAGCCGTTTTCGGACTGGATATGGAACTCCGCTCCAGGGAGGCCCTTGCTGGGATTGGTGGCGTCCACCTTCTTCACGATCAGGGAATAGTCCTCATGGGTCGTGGTGGTGGGCGTCAGCTCGCCCAGGATGACCTTCTGCACGCTGCTTGCCGGATGGTAGGAGCTGCCCGCGCCGGTAAACTTATATTCGTATACCTTGCAGTCGCCCCACAAGCTTGTGCCGCCGTCAAGGATAAACTGGGTGCGGTCCCGGAAGCTCCTGCCGTCCAGCTCTTCATCGATGCTGGTGTAATGGGTGCCCTCCAGAGAGTTGTAGACAGCCACCAGCTCTTCCGCGCAGGCGGTCACGGGGTCGCTCATGCTGCCCTGCTGGTAGCGCCAGATACATGCCTGTACCCAGGCGTTCATGTACCAGGTATAGCCGGGGCCCCACACGTCATCCGCGCCCAGGGCGTGGGCTTCATCGGTGAAAACGCCGGTAGAATGGGCGTAGTAGTAGGCCATCATGATCTTCACGGTGCTGTCCGTGATTTCCTGCTGCTTCCCCCAGGTCTGGCCCTTGATGGAATCGCCCATGCCGCCGCCCTTGGTTCCGCAGAAGCCAACGGTCGTTTTGTCCCCATTCTCATAATACATCTGATGCAGCGAGCATCTGCCCAGCGCCGCCGACTGATAGGCAACGCCGGACCTGCCGAACTCCTTGAGCTTGATTGTATCCGCCGCCGCGAAGACGGTGGTGGGGAACAGGCCAAGCACGCAGACCAGCGCCAGCAGCAGGGCCGTCAGGCGCGTCCGCAAATGGTGTCGAGTTCTTTCCATAAATAATTCTCCTTTTTTTGATTTTCCAGAAAAAAAGACCTCTCAGCTTTCGCTGAAAGGTCTGGCCGCGTGAGTTGAGTTGCTTGCTCAGAGGATGCCGTGCCCTGTCGGGTCCCCGGCGAACATGTGACAGTAGGCGGTATCATTTTCGATGGTGACGCCCACACCGATGCAGGTCACATCCTCCCTCAGCATGGAGCGGAGGTGCCCGGGGGAGTTCACCCAATTCGTGACCGCTCTCCGGGCGATATCCCCATCGGAAGCCATGTTGAAGCAGGTGAGGTTATCGCACCCGCCGTACAGCCAGCCGTAGGCAATCGTGGCTTCCCGCTCATACTGGGTGTGCTCCTTAAAATGCTGGGTGGAGACGTCCTGGGTGGCGTTCATCAGCCGGTCGTCCACAGGAAGCTCCGCCCTGCCGTTCTCCCGGCGCACCTCGTTGATGAGCCGGACCATTTCCAGGCGGATCTCCATATTGGCCGTCAGGTCCGCGTCGGGGTTGTGGGACCACTCGCTGTTGACAACCGGGCTGACGTCTGCCGGAGTCTGCGCGGAATCCGAGCCTGCGGCTTCCGGCACAGCCGTGGGCGTGGAAGATGGCTCTCCGCCGACGGTCACGGTCATGCTTGCCGTGTGTCCGGCCTCATCTGTGACGCGGACCTCGGCGGTCCCAGGAGCTTTTGCCGCCATGACATGCCAGCCGCGAACCTGTTCCAGGGCAATCACTTCGGGGTTCGAGGAGACGGCGGTGACGCTGGTTCCGTAGGGGCTGATCACCACCATGCTCCGGTCCCCGACCGCGAGGGAGTTTCCTTTGTAGCTGCTTACTTTGAGCGCTTCCGCCTGAGCCATAGTGCCGGCGGGCGGTTCCGCCGCCTGGGCCGGAACCGCTGCCCCGAGCAGGACAGCCCCCAGGACCAGGCCGGTGAGCATCATGCCGATATCCTTTTTCTTCATCTCCGTGTTCCTCCTTTAAACATTTCGGGAGGCTCAGGCCATGGCGAGCTGAGGCGCGGCGCGCTGCTCCAAGGCGGGCGCTGCCGCCAGTACGTGCCATGCTCCGCCTGAGAAGCTGGAGTGGCAGACGGTCCAGTCCAGGACCTCCATATCCTCGGGCCGGTCTCTCGCCAGGGCCATGGACCGCTTCGGCGTCACGTGGTCGCAGCCCCCGGAGGAGATCACGTCCACCGCCTGGGCGGGATGCTGGCGGATAAATTCCAGGACCGTCATGCCGGGCCCTCCCGGTTCTTAGCCACATCATACCCGAAAGCATGGTGAATAGCTATTGAAACAAAGGGAGAGCGGAGAGAAATAGAAGTGGAAAACCGAAGCATATTACACAACCTCAGTGGCCCGGACGCAGTACCGGAGGTCCCGCTGGTTCCGGACGCAGGTGTACAGGGTGAGGCAGCTCTCGCCGGTTTCCTCCAAGCCGCTCCGGTCCGTCTCACTGACCTTGGAGACGGTGGTCACCTCATAGGTCTTGGTCCCCAGCTTGGTGGTGAGGGTGATCTTGTCTCCGGCGTCCAGCGTGTGGATCTTGCCGAAGTAGTTGTTGGCTCCCCGGTTGTGAGAAGCGAGGCAGACGTTGCCGCCCCAGATGGAGGTGTCCTCGAAATGCCCCACGCCCTTGGCAAGGGTGGAGCTGCCGGTACCCTCGTAGATTTTGACGCTGAGGTCCAGAACGGGGATCTCCAGCCTGCCAAGATGCCCGCCCTTGTAGTAGAGATCGTCCGTCACCTCGGTGAAGACGTTGGCGTCCGACACCGTGGGCTTGGTCGTGGTGGTGAGGCTGGAGGAGCCGGGCTGGTACACGGACCCGCCGCTTCCGGAGGCGGGCGGGGCGGCCGTCCCACTGCCGGAGGGCGCGAACACGGCGCTTCCAGCGGCGGGCGGAATTACCGTCGCGGCGGACATGCTGCCGTTGATCACGGCGCCGGTCCCGGCCTTGGCCTCCGGGGCCAGGTTGGGGGTGAGAAAGTCGCCGCTGCCGGGGAGGTCCGCCGTGGGGGTGCCGAAGCCCGGCGGGATGAGGGCGGCGTTTTTGCTGATATCGGCGTTTTTCCGTTCGCCGTTGTCACGGGTGTGGACCACCTCGATGGAGGTGGCCTTCCCATAGCTGGCCCCGGCAGGCGGGTCGATGTTGTACTCCAGCGCCTCGGCGTATGCCGTCAGGGTCAGGGCCGCGAGAACAGTCAGAATCAAAACTTTTTTCATTACGCTTCCTCCTCTACAGATTCGTGCCGACGCTTCAGGAACAGCGCGGCGCCCATGCCGCCGCCCGCCAGGGCGATCACGCCCAGGGGGACCAGCAGGTAGGTCCAGCGGAAGTGGAACCCGGAACTGGCGGGATCGGCCTCCGTGGGAATGGCCTCGACCGTGGGGCCGTCCCCCTCGAAAATGGCCACGTACCGGGTCTTGTTCAGGGCGATCCGGCTGACGGTCCCGGCGTAGTTGGCGGTCACCGTGTAGCCTTTGACATAGCTGCTCGTCGCCGACCCGCTGTAGGTGGCCACGGCGGTGAAGCGGTCTCCCATGGCGTGGCCGTCCAGGCTGGCGGTGTTGTCCGTCTGCCAGTTGATGTCCTGGAGGGTCAGAGTGCGCCCGCTGTCCTGGATGGTCTTGGGGATGTACGAGGTGTCCTGTCCCGCCAGATTGGGATAGGAACGGGTGACGTTGACTGCCCTGGTGGAGCTGCCATAGCCGGAGACGTCCACCTGGACGGTGTCCAGCTGGAGGGTGAGGGTGCCGGAGAGGCCGTCGTCGGTGACGAACTCCCTCTGCTGGGGCAGGAGCTCCAGCACGGAGGCCATGTCCTTGTTTTTGCTCTCCAGAGTGACGGTCTCCACATGCTGGCGGCTCTCGTTCTCCGGGAGCTCCTGCTTGAGCAGGTCCACCAGGGTGTAGCGGACGCCGTCCTGCTGGAAGTCGGAGCGGGGGATGCCCGCCGGGTCCTCCTCGGGGCCCAGGTCATAGACCTTGCGGATCTCTTTGCCGTCCTCGCTCCGGGTGACGGAGCTGGGATAGCAGGCCGAGGAAGTGTCCGCCGCCAGGGCGGAGGGGATCATGACCGCCGAGAGAATCATGGCGGTCATGAGCAGGGATAAGATGCGTTTCATGGGTTGGGTTCCTCCTTTAAAATATTTCACAGCCCGAAACGGACTAGTGAGCTGGGACTACTGCATGGCCATGCCGCCAAGGGAGTGGCCCTCTTCCTCGGGCCCGGCGGGGGCCTCCTCGGGACGCTCGGGAGGAACCTCCTCCTGGGGGCCGGGGGCGGCGCGCTCCTCGAACGCGGGCTTCTCCCGCTGGCGGGGCCGCTCATAGGTCTGGGGCTCGTGGAGCCGGGTCAGCTCCTGCCGGTAGGCGTTCAGCACCGTCTGCTGAAAGCGCTTGTGGAACTCCGGCGTGCAGGGGAAGCAGACGTCCTTGTAGCCATCGGAGAACCGATAGCCGGGCATGGAGACGAACGCCCCCTTTTCGCTGTTCATGACCTTGACTCCCCGGACGGCGAAGCAGCCGCCCAAAGTGACGGAGGCGTTGGCCAGGACATTGCCGCTGGTGTGGATGGAGTGAATTTTCACCTCGATCTCCATGGGGCTGGGTTCCCGCTCAGGGGCGGGTGCGGTTTTCTTTGCCATAGTAATTTCTCCTTCAATTTTTATTTGGAAGCGGCGAAGGTCCCGGCGCGGGACTCCAGGCGCCGCAGATCCCAATGGGTGAGCTCCATGGTCCTGGGCCCGTCGTCCAGATGGACGTCCGCCAGGTACTTCAGGACCAGGGGAAAGGAAGAAGCGCCGCGTTCCTCGGGGAAGCGGCGCTTCAGTTCAGCGGGGGAGAGCCATCCGACGGCGGCGGCATAGACACGGCGGACGGCGGGCGGGCCGAAGCTGCTCCGGCGCAGGTCATCGGGCAGCTCCGCGGGCTTGGGGACCAGCCGGTCCCGGTCCAGGCAGTAGCGGACCTTCAGGGCGGCGACGCATTTCCGGGCCGCGGACAGGACCTCCGGGGAGCCCCGCCAAGGCGGCTGGGTCAGCCGGTCGGTGATGAGGACGTTTTCCCGGAGTTCCTCGCTGGGGTACGCCGCCGCCCGGCGGATGAGACGCAGCCTCTGGACGCCGTTCATCACGCCCAGCTCCTTTGCCGCGCTGTCAGGAAGCGTTCGATAGTGGGCCAAGGCTTCTTGAACGGAGTCCAAGCGGGTTTCCGTCCAGAGGCTGGACCCGAGCCGCAGGTCGTCGATGGTGTAAAAAGAGAGCTTCATATCGTCATCTCCATTCCGCCGGAGGAGGGCTCCGGCTGTTCCTGCTGAGGGCCCTGGAGCTCCGCCAGCTTTTCCGCCGCCCAGTCGGGCAGATATCGCTCGTCCAGCACGCCGTCGAAATCATATCGGTTCCAGCGCAGCTTCTCTCCATCGCCCAGGCAGACGGCGTAAACGGCCTGTCCTCTGGCTGTGGGAGAGCACCCGAACCCATATTGGGCCAGCCACAGCTGGTCGCGGGGGGACCAATGACTCTCCCGGAGCGCGCCGGTGCTCAGCACCAGCACTTTCCCCTCATAATCCAGCTTGGACGTGTCTCCGGCACAATGCTCCGGACCGAACAGGCCCAGGGCCTGGTACGCCGCCTGGGTCTGGCGGATAAACGCCTCCAGCAGAGGCGCGGAGGTTTTTACCGCGAAGCGGCGGTTCCGTTTCCCGTCCGGGGGCACATAGATTTCTGTGGCCCACTGCCGGGCCTCCTCGCTGATCTGGCGGGGCTGGGCCATCTCGCCCAGGGAGTTGGAGAGCACAAAGCGCACCCGCTTAAAGCCGTAGGCTTCCAGGATAGACTGGGCGCAGCCCTCGGCCAGCGCCGTCCTTCCTTCGCCGGAGCAGTCCCGGATGGCCTTCTCGATGTCCCAGGCGCATTTGACATTTTCTCGAAAACTGTCCTCATGCATCTGCGTTTCATTGCGCCGCAGAGCCTCCGACCGGGAGAGAGGATAGACGTAGGGGAAATCAGCCCTCATAGATGACGCCGCCTCCCGCCAGAAGCCCATCCAGCTCGTCCAGGCAAATGCCGAGCTGCTGGAGGGTCTTCCGCACCTCCGGCGGCACGTCCCGGAGATCGTAGCTCTCCGCCTCGGAGAGAATTACCTCGTGGTCCCCGATCCGCATGTCCAGACGCACCCCTCTGGAAAATCCGGCCTGCTCCATAACGTCGCCGGGCAGCTGGATGCGCGTGTCCTCATCCGTATAGGGGCAGCCGTCCTTGCAGTGCTCACAGGGGCCGCAGACCTTCGCCAGGTGACTCGTCAGCTGATAGGTCAGGCCACCCAGGCTCTGGACAGCCTGAACCAGTTCCATGGCGGTCATCTCCTTCTTCAAAAGGACGATGGCCTGCTCCGCGCCGTGGACATCCAGCGCCGCTTCCCTCTGGAAGCCGCTGGCGTCCAGGATCTCCCTGCGGACCCGCAAGCCCTTCTTGCCAATGTCCAGTGTGAATTTCATATCGCGTTCCTCCTTATTTTTTTGACTGATTGACCGTCCAGAGCTCCTTTTGGGGCCTGTGGATCAGACGATAGGTCCGTTCGCCGTCCTCGGCGGGCCCGGCCTCGAACAGGGACAGCTGGGCGGCGCCCCGGTGCTTTTCGGGGTCGTAGTTGGTGATGATGAGCTCCTCGTACCGGCTGCCGGGGCGGTGGGACATGCTGTTGGGGCGGTCGGTGCTGTAGATGTAGAAGTCCCGGTACAGCTTCCGGATGAACCGGCAGTTGTTGTAGGATACCATGACAAAGCCCCTGCAATTGCGCAGGACACTGTGGAGCCGGGCGTGGTCCTGCGTGGAGAACTCCACAGCGTAGCAGTCCTCCGCCTGGTAGTAGGGCGGATCGCAGTAGAAGAGTACGCCGTCCCCGTCATACTGCTGGATCAGGGACTGGAAGTCCTTGTTCTCCACCACCACGCGGGCGAGGCGGCGGGAGCAGTCCCAGATGAGGTGGAAGAACTGCCGGATGTCGCAGGGGCGGCTGCCGAAGGCGGTGGTGTTGCTGTTGTAGCTGTAGCGGATTAGCTTGTAGAAGTTGGCCGCGCGGGTCACGTCCCCCAGGGAGGCCCGCTCCAGCAGCAGGGAACGAATCTGTTCATACTCCGGCGGGTCCAGAAGGACCTTCGCCAGCTCCAGATTTTCCTCCAGATACTCGTCGGTGAACTCCTCCTGCTTGAAAAACTTCAGCAGGACGTTGAAGCCGTCCCTTGAGTTCAGGGGAAGAAAAGCCAGCTCCCGGAGCAGGGCAAAGGGGCGTTTTATGATACAGAAGAACAGATTGGTGAGGTTGCTGTTGTAATCGTTGTAGATCTCCACGCAGCCTTTTTTCAGGGGCCGGGACAGGAGGACGGTTCCGCTGCCGCCGAACACGTCGATGAAGCAGTTGATTAACGTCGGAAACAGCTTATGGATAAGCCAAAGCAGTTTCCCTTTCCCACCGACCCAGGGGAAAGGCGCTTTCACACCGTATCCTCACCGCCCTTCTCGGCGGGGGGACCGACTTCCTCGAACTTGTCCAGCGCCGCCGTCAGACCGTCCACCGCGGCCTGGAGGCCCCGGATCATGATCTTCAGCTGACGGATGGTGCGGACGATGTCCCCGGCGGTCCTGGCGTAGAAGTAGCCGTCCCTGCCGCTGCAAATGGGGACGGCCTTCCGCCGGAGCTTGTTCACCAGCTTCCGGAGATCCGTGCCGCTCATATCCATGGCGAGCTCCAGTTCCGCGCTCTTGATTGTCCGCTGTCTGCCCTTGAACGCTCCTTTCAGATAGGCGATCAGCTTTTCTTCTCGCATATGCTTCCTTTCCGGGGCCGCGTTCCCGAAAAAGGGCATAAAAAAAGCAGGGGCCGCTGTCCCTTTCGGAAAACGGCCCCTGTTACAATGTGATGGTTATGATTCAGTTGGAGGGGTATCTTTGCTCAGCTGCGGGTCATTCGCCCCTCAGCGGATCAGCTCAAACAGCTTCTGGGGCGTGGGAGGCTCTCCGCCCGCCGCTTTCCAGCCCGCAAGGAAGGCGATGCGGACCATGGAGAACAGCGCGCTCTCCGCCTCGTCGTATTCCCTGCGCTCCAGGAAATTGCTGAACGCCTCCTCAAAGTCGTTGCTCATCATTGTATCTCACCAAATCTCTCTATAGTTCGTTTTGTTTGCGTCACTATTGCGTCATTCTTCCTCTTCATTATATTACGACGCTATCATTATGTCAATCCTACGTTATGGAGGCGTCATATTATGGACCAGTCTTTTGCTAGATTCACTTTGCGTGTCTCCCCGAAACTCCTGGAACAGCTTGGTTATATCGCGGAGTTTGAGGGGCGGACCAAGAACAAGGAACTGGAGCAAATGATCAAACATCGTGTTAAGGAGTTTGAAAAAGAACACGGAGAGATTCCTATAAAAGGATGAGCCGCGCAAACAGCTGGGTCCGGCATACCGCCTTTCACATGGCCGGGCCCGGCATACTTTCCGGGAGACTGTCCATTCCCTGAGCGGGGGCGCTTTCCGCCGCGACCTCCGCGTCCGTGCTGAAGTTATAGGAGAATGTCCGGGCATTCCGGGTGACATAGGCGCTTTCGTCGGCGGTCAGCATATACCCGGAGGTTTCCAGAAGGTCCTCCGCGTAGCTTTTCATGCGGACGGCTCCGGAGGTGATCAGCTCCTCCGACACGCCGCAGGAGCGCAGGTGGTTTGCCGCGAACTCCTTTAGATTCTCGCAGGATACCCACTCGTAGCAGTCAAGATTCTGGGAGATATCCAGCGCGAAGCGTAGGGTATGGCAGCCCTCGTACTCTAGGGCGGCGGCAAACCGCTCTCGCCAATGCTCCGCGCCTTGACCCCGCTCGTCCAGAATGAAGCCAAGACTGTTCCCATCGCGGACGAGGTCCTCGACGCTGTCGTATTGGTTTTGGACAGCGCCCGCCTCCGGGAGAACGCACCGTGCCTCCAGCAGGGTACACTCATCCAGGCTTTGGACCCGCAGAGCGTCCTTCGCCGCGGCGATTTCTCCGTCAGAGCCGTCCTCTGGCTCAAGGCCCTGATAATCCGGCAGCCGCAGCCACACGCCCTCCGGCGCGGCGGCGGAGGCCAGCTTGAGCTTGAGGCTCCAGCCGTCATCCTCCGGCAGGGGGGAGTCCCGCCCCTGGTAAGCCGTCATGGCGTCCTCCGGCGGGCAGACGGCATAGTGGTTTTCCACGAAATAGCCGGGATGGTCCCCGGCAAACCGCATCCCCATCGCGCACAGGTCGATGTACTCCAGGACGTCGTCCGGGAGATTTTTCTCCGTGGCGCGGAGCTGCCGCTCTCCCAGCCCTTTGTAATTGTCCGCCGAGAGGTATACGGAGCCTTCGCGCAGAGAGAGCAGGTGATTGACCGCGTCCCCCGCGCTGGCGGGCAGACGGCGCGACACGGACGCCGCCAGGACGATGCCCTCCCATTCGCTCAGGGCTTCCAGCCGTTCCCGGACCCACGCCTGTTCCGCGGGCGTGCCGGGAAGCTCCGCCATATAGCGGAAATCATTGCGCATTACATCATCTCCATTCCGCCCCGCTGGGGCTGATTTTCTTCTGATATCATGGGGGCGTTTTCCCTTTTTTCGAGGAACCCATAGGGAGTCACCGCCCCGCCGAGGTACTGGATCAGGTCCGCCCCATATCCGTCCAGATCCAGGTGCGGGAGGATCATTTCGGCTTCCCGCTCGCCGAGGATCAGGTGGAGCTGCCCCTTTGCCACCTCCGAGGGAGAGCCGTACTCCGGGCAGAGGGTGTATTGCTCAAGCTCCCCAGCCAGAGAATTGGCGGCGACGAGGTCCTCACAGTGCGCGGCGTTTAGGAGCGCCTTGTATTTGGGAAGGCTGCCCGCCTCATCCAGCGTCCGCAGAGTCTCCGCCCACTCGATGACCTTGGAGATGTCCTCTTCCAGGAAGAGACGCTTGTTCATGGAAGGGACGGGGCAGTCCAAAATGGCGGCCATAACGCCGCTCCAATCCGTTTTTCCAAGCTGGGCCAATGCGCCGCGCAGCCTCTCGGGGGTGGAGGGGAGCTGAATCGGAATCGGCTCCGAACTGGCTCCAGCCGCGCCGATATTGGGAAAGGGCGCTATGTTCATAAGGACGGTATAGGGCGGCTTGCGGGGCGAATTTCCCAGGTTCCTGCTCACGGGATGGGGCTTCGAGTGCCGCTCCACATACCCCCAGCCGGTGAAGACGCCGCCCTCCGCTTCCCGGTGTTCCTTTCCGATCCGCTGGAAGTCCAGCAGCTCAAACGCGGCGTCCGGGAGGTCGGCCACGTCGGGAATAAACCCGCCCTCGGCGAGGAATCTGCCAAGCTCGCCGTCGGTCGTGATGTCCTCCACCACGTGGCAGCAGAGGTCGTTATAGGCATAGTCGATCAAGCTGAAGAGCGGGATTTTCTCCTCGCCCTTCTGGAGATCCATGCCGGCCAGCCCCTCGAAGGCGGCCATGCCGCGGTTGTCCAGCTTTTCGAGCCGCCTGGCCAGGGCATTGAGCAGGAACAGGCTCGGCTCTTGTATCCGCTCATTTAAATAGTCGTATTCCTCTGCCGTATGGATCTCCAGCTCGATTTGGTCCGCGTCTTTCGCCTGGAGCCGTTCCATTAGATCGAGGAGCTCGTAGTCCGTGGCCGGCAGATCCAGCTCCGCCTCCAAGCAGGTTCCCTTGAGGCTGCGGTAGGCGCAGATGTGGAATATCTTATCCAAACGTCATCCCCCCTTGCCGCGGCGATTGAATGGGATGGCCGTCCGTCCGTTCGATCAGGCCGTAGCCGGTCAGCTCGCCGCCGCATTGTTTGATCAGGGCTTCTCCGTATTTCTGGAGGTCCACATAGGGGAGAATCGTCGCCGCTGACGGTTCGCACAGGAGCACGGAGAGCTCCTCCTTCGCCAATTCTTCCGGGGAGCTGAATTGTGGGGAGAAGGTGAAATTGGGCAGTTGGTTTGCCAGCAGTTCGGCGCTGAGGAGGTCCCGGCAGTCGGAGGCTTCCAGCAGGGCTTTGTATGAGACGAGGGTTTTGCTGTCCATTTGCGCCAGCATCCCGGCGAAATCATTGACGGCGTGGATATCCCTTGCCTCTGAGACGGCGTCCATCAGGCTGGGGGCCTTGCAGTCCAGGCAGGTCCAGGACAGGTCCTGCCAGTCCGGTTCATCTAGCGCCTGGAGGACCGCCGCCAGCGCCCGTTCATCGGCGGGCAGCTTGAGCTGGACAGAGCCGTCCCCGTGGGATACCTCCAGCAGCATCGTATAGTCCGGCTCCTTTGGCGTCAGGTCCAGGGTTTTATAAACCTCCAGCAGTGGGGAATGCCGCGCCATGTAGCCACCGGGGTGATCCATGCTCCGTTCCACGAATACGCCCTTTTCAGAAGCGCGTGTGCGGCGCCCGATCTGCTCGAAGTCCAGCATTTCAAAGAGGTCCCTTGGCAGATATTCAACGCCGGGGACGCTGTGTCTTTCCGCGCGTATCCTGCCCAGCTGGGAATCGTTCAGCGCGTCGAGGAGTATATGACAGCACTCGGTGCTGTGGGCAAGGTCGATCAGCCGGGGCAGGGGGATGGGCTTGCTGGTATGCTCCATCTCCACCAGTCCGGCGAAGACGGCGCTCTGCGCTTCATCCAGCTCCGAGAGTCTCTGCGCCAGGGCGTTCAGCTCGTAGAAGCTGCCGCTTCCGTCAAGGCGGGGTTCCAGCTCCTCGAATCGCGGATATTCCGTGATTTCCCAGGTCACGGCGCCGTTTTCCTCGAGGCGCAGCCTGTCCAGCGCGTCCAGCACCACGTAAGGCGAGGTGGGGAGCTCCAGGACGGCGTGGGTGTTACTGTCCGGCGGACTTGCCTTTTTCAGGTATATGGTAAAAATCGGCTTCACATCGACGGCCCTCCCATCTGAGGCGGCTGGGGCGTGTCCCTCATATAGGTCCTGGGGTCTGCGGCGGGCGTGTCCCAGCCGAACATGCTGCCGTTCACCATCGCCTGTTCCTGGGCGGCGGAAACGCCCAGCTTTCGGTTGTTATAGTCCGCGATCCGGCGGTTCTGCTCAGGCTTCTCCGAATTCCAGCTGGACACGGAGTATCCGTTTACGCCCCGCTGGATGCAGATGAGGGTCCCGTCGCTGGGCAGGGTGGAGAAGCACAGATCCGGGAGCCGGTCGGCGAAATGGGGATCGAAGCGGTCCTTCTCCGTCATGATGCTCCAGTCGTCGCTGTTCCAGAGATGGACGTACAGTTCGCGGTCATCGCCGATGCCGATATCACGCTGTTCAAAGCCCTCTCCCCAGCCATCAGACATTTGTCCAGATAGGAACTCAGTCAGGGCCTCCAGTTCTACGGGCGTGAGCGTTTCCGTTACCTGGCACTCCACCACCGCCCAGAGCCGACCGTCCCGTTCTTCCGCAGTAAACAGGGCGGAGCGGACTTTTTGATCTACGGAGTCATCCTTGCCGTACCAGTGCATGACACCGCGCTCTTTCTCCTCCGGCATCCGCTCTTTTATCAGCGCCGCCAGGATAAGGTCCTGATAGCTCCGAAGCTCCCGCCCTTCAAGCAGCTCGCTTTCCTCGCTTATGTCGCCGTACTCATCGGGCTCGAACAGATCCGCCGTCATAGGCGCGTACAGCTTCAGCGTTTGGGTGGGCGGGGGCAGGACGGTAAATTGATCCTCCCCCGGCACCAGGCCGAGGCCCCGGCCATTGTCCCAGTGGACGTGGAACGTGCCAACGTCGTCGATGCATTGCAGGGTCCCCATGGTCCCCGGCTCCACCGGGCAGTAGGAGTCCTTCATCTCCTGGAGCTTGATCCGGCTGCCAATCGGAAACTGCCGGCGCAGGAATTCAAGCTGCCCCTTCGATATCTGATTCATCTACATTCCGCCTCCCATATTCATTTCCGCGATGTGAACGCCGGCGTCCCGCCGGTCTGCCGCTCTCAGAGCTTGAATTTCCGGATGATCGGGATTCCAGGCTGTCTCCGTTTTGATTTTATGGGCCAGATCTTCGGCTGTCAGGTATTTGCCGCACAGGTGCGGCAGGTACTTTGCCATCTCCTCCCATTCATACGGATAGCCGATACCCTCTCCATACACGATATCCCTTTTCAATTCCAACAGCAGTTCCGCGTTTGCCGGGGAGGATTCGGGCGTTTCCGTATACCGCCCGGCCAGCTTCACCACGGCGCTGGGAGCGGCGTTGTCCAGTTCCTCAAATTCGCAATATCCGTAAGGCTCGACCTCCGCCAGGGAGTCCGGATTTTTCAGGGCAGCCAGATAAACGTTCTGCCCCTGCGCGATCAGCCAGTTGCGGAAGCTGTGGAAATATTCATCCGTACCGGCGTCCGGGCGCATGACGGCCGCGGCGCACCAGAGGCCGTACTGGTTTGCGAGTGTCCGGTACCCCCGCAGGATATCCTGAAAATCCCTCGCCTGCTGGAGGCCGAGAGTGGTGAGCCGCTCTGTCAGGTGCTGGAGGGAGGCGCCCATATCTTGGCCGCATTCCCGCTTTGTCTCCCCGATCAGGTTCCAGAAGGCGTCACGGTCCATTTCTCTCACGGCTCCACACCTCCCCGTGGTTGTCTCCTCTCCACGGACTTGATCAGGCGGGACGCCGGTCTGCCACTCCACCTTGAGCTGCTTGGAGAGGTCCTCGCACTCCTTGATCCATTGGGCCATGTCGCCGCACGCCTCCATCTCCCGCGCGTAGAGTTCCAGGCCGTCAAGGATATCCTGCCTGGCCTGATCACGCATCTTGGGCGCTTGGCCGGAGTCTCTGGCGGCGGATACCGCATTATCAAAGGCGCTGCCGATCTGCTCCGCCATCTCCCGGTATCCCTTGGGCGTGTCATCCTCGGTCAGGCCCCAAAACTCCGCCATTTCAATGCAGAGCCGGCGAAAGAGCGGGTTCTCTTCCTCCTGCCCCCGCGCCGTGAGTTGGGCGGCGTGCGCCGTCAAACCGGCGATGCACTGGCGAATGGTGAGCTTATACATCTGATACTGCGGCTCTATGGCCTTCAGAAGCTCATCCACTGTGTAGGCTCTGCCTGCCCCGGGCTGGGTCGGCCTGGCGTTTTCACTGCTATTCAAATCGCATCCCTCCTGTGTTCTGCGCCGGTCCTTCTGCCTGAACGGGCGCGGCTTCATAGATCGTGTTTCTGCCGTATGTGATCCTGATGACATCCTCCGGAGAATAATCCGCATTCCTGCCAAACAGGCGCTCAAACTTCCTGCGGTCGGGGGCGGCGATATGGAAGGAGCTGTAGCTGCTATGGTATCCCCACAGACCTTCCGCGTCCATTTTGAAGGTCAGTTCCTTCCCGGCCTTTTGAATGGTGACAGCCACCGTTTTTCCGCCGCAGCTGTTGACCGCCGCCGTAATGTCCCGCATCCGATGGATGGGGCTGGCGGTGTCCTGCTCCAGGGTCTGGTACTCCGCCAGAAGAGCGTCATTTTTCAAAAACTGCAGCAAAAGGTCCTCTTGCTGGCTTTGGATGTACTGCTCCGCCTCCGCTTGTACGAAGACTTCCGGGTCTTGAAGATAGGCCATGAAGGCGGCTTCCGGCAGCTCATCCATGGTGAAGCCGCTGTGGATCAGCCCATCCGGCTTGTCGCTGTTTATGAACCGATGGAGGGCTTCCTGTTTCGCACCGCAGCTCAGATATTCTCCAAGTTCATTGGCCGCCTTCCATCTGAGCGTTTTCCGGGTCGGAAGGTTCTTTCGATCATTGGCAATGACCGCCTCCACTTGCTGGTTGATCTTGCCGGCGATTACTTCCTTTATAGAATGGCTGCGTTCCTTCGCAATCGGGGCGGGGCCCTTTGTGAGGAGTTTCGTGAGATCCCCTGCCAGGTAGAGCGCGTCGCTCCGCGCATCGTACACGCCGCAGAATGTCAGGCCAATGTTCCAGGAGATCTCTCCCTGGCTCCTGTACAAGTAATCCGCTTGCGAGGACTCTTTCGTAATCCTGATGATCTTGGTGGCTGCCTTTCCATCTGTCACGATCTCAAAAGGCTTATCGCCCGATTTCAGCCAGTCCCTGAAATCGCCGCGGGTGGCCGAACATTGGGTGAGGTCGTCCATCAGCTCATCCCTCCCATCGTCATGCCGCCGTAGTTCTCCAGAGGTCGGGGATTCTCCTCCCCGTACAGATCATAGAGGATATCGTCCACCGCCTTGCGGACCTCCGGGTCATCGGTCAGCGTCTCATAGCGGAAACCCGAGGTGGAGTGGCAGGGGAGTTCCTCCCGGACCGCTTTGATATACTCCTCCGGGTCGGTGTAGCCGATCCACTCCCCGCTTGCGAAGGTGACTCGCCCGACCAGCGGCTTTACGCTCAGCTCCGCCTGAAGCGTGGAGACAACGGCTGAGACCATAGGATCGTCTTTGAAGCTGTCCAGCTTCGTCCAGTCGTCCGAGAGCCACTCACGTCCGTTCAGGCAGATCACCAGATCTACCGCGGCGATGCTGTCCTTGGTGACCCCCAGCCGCTTGTCCGCGTGGTCGAAGGCGGAATATGCCTGTACGGCCTCCTCCAGAGAGCCCGAGCGGCCCTTTTGCAAATCGGGGTCGCCGATTCGCTCAATCGCGTACCAGCTGTAGGTGTGGGCCTTGCCGGGTTCGGCGGCGTCCTTGAGGGCCTGGCGGCCCTTCTCGGTCAGGCCCAGTGTCTGCGCCTGTTTATCGAAGCAGCTGAGGTAGGCTTGGTAATCGCCCGGCGTGGGATTGCACCGCAGGCGGTAGAGGTACCGCTCTGTTTCCACCACATAGCCGTAATTCTGACAGCAGGCGCCGCCCTTGATCTTCCCGCCGTGCCCGGAGCAGTAGCTATGCATGGAGCCAAGCCCCTTCAGGACGCTGAGGCGCAGTTCATCTACGACCTCGCCCAGCTCCTGCTTGAACGCGGGCGTGTTCAGCTCCTCGGGCCCCCTGGGCCACCAGCTGGGGTGGAACTCGCTTCCGGAGTGCCCAAAGTCGATGCGGACGTGCCCGATGGTGCCCTGCTCCGCGTCCTCCTCCGGGGAGAGGGTATAGAAAAGCCCCGCTTCCTCGGGAGAAGCGGGGCGGAGATTGAAGTTTTGATGCTTCGCGGGGAAATCTAAGCCATTGTCCCGGCAGTATTCCCGCAGGGTTAAGGCGCTCCCCAACAGGAGAAACTGCCCATTTACCCTGCGGAGTACGGTTCCTTCCCGCTTCAAGGGAACCGGCGAAAGGATGGAGCCAATCCGATTCACATAAGCGTGGTCAGATATTGCGGTGGGTTTTCCGGCGTTGCGGGCGTTGCGGATGCTCCCGCGCAGATCATAGCGATGCCACCCATCGGGTACATCGTTATCCGGTATCCGCTCGGGAGTAAACAGGACGCTTTTATGAAACAAGATTGCGGCCCGCATACGATCCGTTTTGATGTTTATGCTCATGAGCTTCACCTCTTTCTTGATTTGGCAGCAAACACAATTACCACAATTTTGAACAGAAGTCCAGTGTTTTCTGAACTTTTTACGCCATCCCCATGACCCAGCCGCGGGAGGCGGGCTCCAGCGCCTCGACAGGTTCCTCATCGGCCTGGAGCCGCGTCTCGGGACGCTGGGGGCAGGGGATACCCTCCTCGGCACAGAAGTCCGCCAAAGTGGCGGGAACGCCGGTCAGCCAGAAGTTGTCCTGGACCAGCTTGCCCTGGGTGCGGTCCCGCATCAGCGGTACGGCCGAGAGGATGGTTCCGGCGAAGTTCTGTCCCGCCCGGTGCACCATCTCATAGGGCCGGGACGGACGTGCGGAAGTTCCTTTGAGGTCGTAGCAGTACCAGCCCTCGGGGACCTCCTCCCGGGGGATAGGCTGCTCCGTGTAGAGCACCGACTGACCGAACAGCCACACGTTTTGCAGCTCGTCTTTGTAAATATTGACGCTCATACGCTCACCTCACTCACTTAGTACATTGTCTGCCCGATATCTTCTGCGGGGAAGGGTTTGCTTAAACGGCGGACCAGGCCGTATTCCGTCTGCCGGACTCCGTCTTCCGCCAAGGAGTCCGTACCAAGCCGGGCAAAATCCATGTAGCCGTCAATGGTATCGATGAGCTCGTCGTCCGCCCCGATTCGACGGAGCACCTGCTTTCCATATTCGCCCATGTCCTCCGGGACGCGCTCGTAATCGTCAATGTCCATGGCGATGGTGAGCGCCTCAGAGAAGGTGCCGGGCTCCTCCACTGCCAGCGCGGAGCAGAATTTCAGCATTTCATTCTCTTCCTTCGCCATCCCCTGAAGGCAGTCCGCCAGCGCCTGGGCTTCCTTCACCGTGACATGGTCTGTGGAAATCAAGTTTTTTAAATAAGGCGGCTTAAATTCCACAGCGGCAATCACAGCCCGGTCAAGGTCGCCCAGAGTCCTCTCCGCATCCTCTATCTGCTTCTCAGAGGCGGGGAGGAGCAGGGTGTCGCTCTGCTCTGATGTTGCGAGCGTCAAACAGATCACCGTGTCTCTCTCCGGTTTGGGAAGGTCGTTCTTTCGCTGCACATATCCGTCCGGTGTGAAGACGCCGCCGTGGGCGTCGTGGTATACGCTCCCAATGACATCGTAATCCAGGTAGGGCCAAATATTCTCGGGAAATTTGATGTTCAGCCGCCCGGCTTTCACCAGCCATTGCCCCAGAGCCCGATCTGTTGTGACGCCGCCGATGAGTTCGTAGTCACTGATATTTTGGACCGTGCGGTAAACATCGGCCAGGCATTTGACATGCTCTGCGCACAGCGCGCCGGAGAGTATCTGGCGGTCCCTTTCACCCATCCGCTCGACCCTCTCCACAAGCTCGTTCATATGGGACACATCGGACAGGCTCCGAAGGGCCATGCCCTTGAGACTA
>ERZ779629.132-NODE-132-length-32482-cov-5.520215_pt1 | contig 32482 bp, 25 predicted proteins | sample MGYA00514192_ERZ779629 | MGnify/ENA primary metagenome ERZ779629 (study PRJEB29562, sample SAMEA4376709) | mouse gut metagenome | isolation source: Cecum | study: EMG produced TPA metagenomics assembly of the A DSS colitis mouse model was used to assess the... | reverse complement strand
CGAATATGTAACCAAACACATGCAGCGTAGCTGCGAATGGAAAACGCTGCCGATCGCTTTCGCCGTCGGCGGTCTGATCTGTATGATCGGACAGGCGTTCGCCGATTTATACGCGTTGGCGCTGCCGCAGTGGAGCAAGCTCGACGTGGCATCGCTGGCGTGCATGACGATGATCTTTTTGGGCGCGTTGCTGACCGGATTCGGAATCTACGATAAGATCGGCGGCGTCGCGGGCGCGGGCTCGATCATCCCGATTACCGGATTCGCGAACTCCGTCGCGTCTCCTGCAATGGAATTTCGCAAAGAAGGCATTATCTTCGGAACGATGGCGAAAATGTTTGTCGTCGCAGGTCCGATCATTGTCAGCGGCATTTGTTCGTCGGCGTTGGTCGGGTTTATATATTGGATCATCGAGACGGTAAAATGAAACAGGGAAAACAGACTTATCGGATGCAAACGCCCGTCTATATCGCGCATACGTTCGCGATCGGCGGACCGTACGAGGCAAAGGGATCGTTCGGACAGTTCTTCGACTACGTCATGGACGACGACGAATGGGGCTGCAAAACGCATGAGAAGACGGAGATCAAAATGCAAAAGCACGCGATCAACGGCATTCTCGAAAAAAGCGGTCTCAAACAAACGGAAATCGATTGCCTGATGGGCGGCGACCTGCTCAATCAGATCGTGCCGAGTTCGTTCAGCGCAAGGGAATTCGAGATTCCGTTTACCGGTATGTACAACGCTTGCGCAACGTTTGCCGAATCGCTTGCGATGGGATCGACCTGGTTGCAAAACGGCATGCGCAACGTCATATGTACCGTCAGTTCGCACTATGCGACGGCAGAGCGGCAATACCGCTATCCGCTCGAATTGGGCACGCAACCCACGCCTGCCAGTCAATGGACGGTGACCGCGGCGGCAAGCGCGTTGTTGACGACGGATGCGTGCGACGCGCCCGTCATCGAAAGCGTGACGCTGGGCAAGGTCGTCGATCTCAAATGTACGGACGCCAACAACATGGGGGCGGCGATGGCGCCCGCGGCGTGCGATACGATCCTGACGCATCTGCGCGATACGGGACGCGTCGTGGACGATTACGATCTGATCGTTACGGGAGACTTGGGAAGATTCGGGATGGACACGTTGCGATTCCTTGCCAAGCAGGAAGGCATCATGCTCGAAGATCGACTCAACGACTGCGGCGCGATGGTCTACAAAAAAGAACAAAAGCCCGGACAGGGCGGATCGGGCGCGGGATGCAGCGCGAGCGTGTATTGCGCGTATCTGCACAGACAGTTGTGCGACGGCGCGTGGAAACGCATTTTGTTCGTACCGACGGGCGCGTTGTTGTCCAAAGCGTCGTCGTTGCAGGGAGAGTCGATCCCGGGGATCGCGCATGCGGTCGAAATCGTCAAGGAGAATTGAGTATGTGGCAATGGATATGGTTGTATTTGAGAGTGTTTCTCGTCGGCGGATTGGTCTGTATGGTCGGACAGTTGCTGATGAACAAAACCAAGATCACTTCGGCGCGTATTTTGGTAACGTTTTTGCTGCTGGGCGTCGTGTTGCAGGCGTTCGGAGCGTTCGAGTTTATCGAGAAGTTTGCGCGCGCCGGCGTAACGATTCCGATCATCGGTTTCGGCGCGTCGCTTGCGCGCGGCGCGATGGAAGGCGCGAAGATCGGCTTGTTGCAAGCCGTGACGTACGGTATGGCGGCAGTCAGCGCGGGATTGACGGCGGCGATATTCTTCGGATTCGTGTTTGCGTTGATCTTCCGTCCGCACTCGAAAAAAGTATAATTATTTTTTATGGAATCAAACGTCGCAAATTTCTGCGGCGTTTGATTCAGCGGCTTGTAAGATGACTAGTAAAATCAGTCGTCCGATAACCCCAATAAGTAATCTGCCGATACGTTAAAATACTTGGCTAATTTGAATATCGCTTCTGCACATGGTTCTTGTTTACCGGTTTCCCAATAACTAATAGACGCATTACTTAAATTCAATTCATGGGCAAGTAAATTTTGTCCAAGATTTTTATCATTTCGCAAACTTTTCAATCGTTCGCCAAAAATGCGTCTATCAAATTGTTCCATAATATAAATGATAACAATAATTAAGATAATATACTTGACATCTAACTATAATTAGATTAGAATATAAAAAACAAACTAAGGAGAATAATATGAATTATATAATAATAGGTATTATTATCATAGGAGCAATAGTATCTGGTATTTACAAAGTTCTTGGTGGGCAGAAGAATGAATCAAGGAGTAATAGCGAGAATGAGAAGACGAGTGAAAATGTTCCAGAATATTATGTATTTGACGAGGGTAGTCGCAGAGAGTTAACATTTATTGAACGCAAAACAGATTACGACAGCGACCCGCCATATTATGGCGAGTATTATAATCGCTTCAAAGACGAATTAGGACGCATATGGCGTTCTTATGATGGAAATAAAACTTTTCTTAAAGAAAACCTTAGCGGAAGATTATATTACCGTTAAATTTATAAGAAAATATGCTTTGGTCTTCTTCAATAAAAATGATCAAATGGCGATGTCTATGCATATCATAGGATGTGGCAGGTTACCGTTGTCGAAAACGATCCAAGTTTAAGCGTCGGGCGATTCTGCTGTGCGTGTTGATTGCGACGTGCGCGGCGGTATTTGTTTGTCGCGCCAATTTTTTGGAATACGTGCATACGTATTCTTCCACGTATATCCGCGCCCAACTCGTCGACGCGGTCAACGACGGCACGTCCGAATCGCTGGAAAAAGAAAAATACGGCGATTACGAAACGATCGTCACCGTGCATAAAGACGCCGGCGGCGATATCGTCTATATCCATACCAACATGTTGCTGATCAATATGTACATCTGCGACGTGTTGGAATGCGTGCAGACGCAGGTGGACAATCTTTGTCGCGACGAAAAATTGCAAGTGCCGATCGCGGCGGCGACGGGACTGACGATGCTGGCGCAATACGGTCCGAAATTCGAATTCGTGTTGCAACCGGTGGGGACGGTGGATTGCGATTATCGATCCGCGTTCCGCGCGGCGGGCGTCAATCAGACGTTGCATTCGATCTACATCGATATCGACGTCAAAGTGCAGGTGTTGTTGCCGCTCAATTCGCCGCAAATCGCGCTCAAAACGTCGATGCTCGTATGCGAAAACGTCATCGTCGGCAAAATTCCGGACGTATATCTGCAAGGCGGCTCGATCGATCTGCGACCGTAGCGCAAACGCGGGACAAGGAAATATCGGCGCGAGCGCGGAAGAAGCGTTGCAACAAACGCCGTATACGCAAATTTGCAAAAATCTCTGTCACAATGATTTGCATAATCGCATCGGGCATGTTATAATGAGACCAAAGCGAAGAAGAGGAGCAGTACCGTACGACACCGATCCCAGAGAGATTTTCTCGGCGGCTGAAAGGAAAATCGATCAAGGAAGTACGCGAATTCGCCTCGGAGCAGCCGACCCAACGCAGCGCATGCCAGTAGGCTCGGACGGACGGATCCGTTATCCCGCGACAAGGCTCGTCATGCTTGCATGCGGGCGAAATTAGGTGGTACAGCGTCCAAGACGCCCTAATATCGGGGTGTCTTGTTTTATTGTATAGGAGACAGGAGCATATGAAAGAGAAAATCAAAGCTTTGCTGCAATCGGCAAAACAATCGGTCGAACAGGCGGATTCGCTCGCGCAGATCAACGACGTCAAGGTCGGCATTCTGGGCAAGAACGGATCGTTGACCGCGATTTTGCGCGGCATGAAAGACGTGCCCGCGGACAAAAAGCCGGAAGTCGGCAAATACGTCAACGAAGCGCGCGATCAGATCGGGCAGTGGTTGAGCGAAAAGACCGAAAAACTGGCGCAGGCGCGTCTGCGCGCCGGCATGGAGCGCGAGAAGATCGACGTCACGCTGCAAGGTTCGGCGATTGCGCGCGGCAGTCTGCATCCGTGCACGCTCGTACAGAACGAGATCGTCGATATCTTTACGTCGCGAGGGTTTTCGGTTGCGCATGGACCGGAAATCTAGACCGACTTTTTGAACTTAGAGGCGTTTAATTTGACCAAAGACCACCCCGCGCGGGATATGCAGGATACGTTTTACGTGACCGAAGACATCGTATTGCGCACGCATACGTCCCCCGTGCAAGTGCATACGATGCTGGCGCAAAAGCCGCCGATCCGCGTCGTCTGTCCCGGCAAAGTGTATCGTCCGGACGACGATGCGACGCACAGCCCGATGTTCCAACAGATCGAAGGGCTGGTCGTGGACAAGCATATTACGCTGTGCGATCTGAAAGGTTTGCTCGAAACCTTTGCCAAGCGCCTGTTCGACGCCGACACGAAGACGCGTCTGCGTCCGTCCTATTTTCCGTTTACGGAGCCGAGCGTCGAAGTGGACGTTACCTGCGCCAACTGTCACGGCAAAGGCTGTCGCGTCTGCAAAGGTACGGGCTGGTTGGAGATTCTCGGCGCGGGCATCATAAATCCCAAAGTGCTCGAAAATTGCGGCATCGACAGCGCGGAGTATACGGGACTTGCGTTCGGGATGGGAATCGAGCGGATCGCGATGATCAAGTACGGGATTCCGGACATCCGCATTTTGTTTGAAAACGATACGCGTTTTCTCAAAGAATTCAGATAAGGTGAGTATATGAAAATTTCGTTGAATTGGTTGAAAGATTTTGTAGACGTGCCGGTGTCCGTGCAAGAGTTGGCGGACAAGCTGGTCGGCGTCGGGTTCGAAGTCGAAGAAATCATCGAACAGAGCGCTGCGATGCGCAACGTCGTATTGGGAAAAATTCTGCGTTTGGAAAAGCATCCGGACGCGGACAAATTGCAGATCTGTCTGATCGACGTCGGCGCGCAATCGACGGTGCAGATCGTCACGGGCGCGGACAACATCGCGGTCGGCGATCTGGTGCCGGTCGCGCTGCACAATTCGCTGCTGCCGACGGGACAGGAAATCAAAAAAGGAAAGTTGCGCGGCGTTGTGTCGGAAGGCATGTTGTGTTCGGGCGAAGAACTGGAATTGAGCGAGTCCGATTATGCGGGGGCCGGCGTGCACGGCATCCTGATCATGAACCGCGAGCAACATCCGATCGGAACGGATCTGAACGTCGTGCTCGGACGCGACGATACCGTGCTCGATATTTCGGTTACCGCCAACCGCAACGACTGCAACAGCGTGCTCGGCATCGCGAGAGAAGTCGCGACCGTGCTCAAACAGCCGTTGAAAATGCCCGATCTCGACTATGTCGCGCAAGCGGATTATCGCACGCAAGACGCGATCGACGTCGTCGTCGAAGATCGCGAACTGTGTCCGCGCTATATGGCGACCGCCGTGCGCGATATCAAGATTTGTCCGTCTCCGCAATGGATGCAAAAGCGTCTGCGCGCGGTCGGACTGCGTCCGATCAACAACATCGTCGATATTACCAACTACGTCTTGATCGAGATCGGACAGCCGATGCATGCGTTTGACGCGGAATTGTTGCAGGACGGGCGGATCGTCGTGCGCCGCGCCAAAAACGGAGAACAAATCGTCGCGTTGGACGAAAAACCGTATGCGCTGGACGATACGATGCTTGTGATCGCGGACGCGCAACGTCCGGTCGCGATCGCCGGCGTTATGGGCGGACGAGACAGCTCGATCCGTCCGCAGACGAATACGATCGTCTTCGAGAGCGCCAAATTTTTGCGCGACAACATCCGACGCACGTCGCGTAAACTCAATTTGCGTTCGGATTCTTCTTACCGCTATGAACGCGGCATCGATTTTGCAAGTCAGGAATACGGCATGCGCAGAGCGCTGTCGCTGATCGCGCAAAACGGGTACGGCACGATCGCATCGGACACGATCGACTGTCTGAGCGCGGATTTAAGCGAACGGATCATCGAAACGACGACGGATCGGATCGATGCGATTCTCGGAATCCGCGTGCCGAAGGAAGAGATGGTCGACATCCTGAATCGTCTGCAAATCCGTACGGAATGCACGGGCAATACGCTCAGATGCGTACAGCCGTTTTTCCGCGACGACATCGAAAACGCGAACGACTTGGCGGAAGAAATCATCCGTCTGTACGGGTACGATCGGATTCATTGCACGTTGCTTGCCGACGCAAAACAGACGCTGGGCGGCAAAACGCAGTCGCAACGCAATGCCGACGCCGTGCGCGAAATCGCGGTCGGACAGGGCATGCACGAAATCCTGACGTATTCGTTTGTATCGCCCAAATCGTTTGATTTGTTGCGGCTGGGACAGGACGACGAACTGCGCAAGTGCGTCGTGCTGCGCAATCCGCTCGGCGAAGACGGATCGGTCATGCGCACGAATCTGGCGAGCAGCATGTTGCAAGCGCTTGCGTCCAACGCGTTGAAGAACGTGCGCGAGACGCGCCTGTTCGAAATCGCGAACGTCTATACGCCCAAACAATTGCCGTTGGAAGAACTTCCCGTCGAGACGAGACGGCTGGCAATGGGCGCGTACGGAGAGAAAGAAGACTTCTACGGACTCAAAGGCGTTGTGGAGTTGATCGCGCGCAAGTTCGGATTGGACGCGCGTTACGAGCGTTCGGGCAGACCGTATCTGCACAGCGGGCGTTCTGCAGAAATCGTCTGTAATCAGACGGTGATCGGTTATGTCGGCGAAGTACATCCGAACGTCGCGGCGCAGCTGGACGTCAAACAGAGACTGTATATCGCCGAGATCGATTTGGACTTGGTCGATCGGCTTGCCGATCCGCATTATCGGTTCCGTCCGATCGCGAAATTCCCGCCGGTCGAACGCGATCTGGCAGTCATCGTCGACGAAGACGTTGCGGCGGCGCAATTGTTGGATATCGTGCGCGCCGCGGGCGGCAGCGCGTTGCAGAATTGCGGCATCTTTGATATCTATCGCAGCGAAGCGATCGGACAGGGCAAGAAGAGCGTCGCGATCTCGATGGAATTCCGTTTGGCGGATCGCACGTTGACCGACGAAGAAGTCGCGGCGAAGACGCAGCGTATTCTCAATAAGCTGATCGGCGAAGTCGGCGCGTCGCTGCGCGAATAACGTGAAAGCGGAATTGCTTGCGCCTGCCGGCAGTTTTGCCGCGCTGCACACGGCGATCGCGTGCGGCGCGGACGCCGTATATCTCGGACTGGACGCGTTCCAGGCGCGCGCAAAAGCGGTCGAATTTACGACCGAAAATATCGCGCAGACGGTGCGTCGATGCCATTTGCTCGGCGTCAAGGTGTATGTAACCTGCAATACCTGCGTCAAAGCGGACGAAAAAGAACGCTTTGCGCAGTATGTCGACGCCTGCGCGCGCGCCAAAGTCGATGCGTTTATCGTGACCGATCCGGGCATGTTGGATATCTTTCGGCGTTACGACATCGCGCTGCATGCCAGCACGCAGATGGGGATTCACAATCTGCCGGGCGCCGTAATCGCGGAGCAACTCGGATTTACGCGCGTCGTGCTGTCGCGCGAAGCATTGCTGGAAGACGTAAGAGAGATCAAGGCGCATACGTCGCTCGAAGTCGAATATTTTGTCCACGGCGCGCTGTGCGTGTCGTTTTCGGGCGGGTGCTTGCTCTCGTCGATGATGTCGGGCGAAAGCGGCAACCGCGGTCGGTGCAATCAACCGTGCCGTCTGCCGTACCGATGCGATGCGTTCCGTACGGACGGATATCTGCTGTCGCCGTCCGATCAATGTCTCGTCGACAAATTGGACGACTTGATCGACGCAGGCGTAGACAGTCTCAAAATCGAAGGGCGGCTCAAACAGCCGCATTATGTCGGCGAAGTCGTCACGCAATATCGGCGCGTGCTCGATCGGATCGGCAAAGCGGACGTCGGCGCGTTGGAACGCGCGTACAACCGCGGCAAATTCAGCGCGGGATACAATTACGACGACTCGCGAAAATTGATGTCCGTGCGCGTACAGGGACATTGCGGACAGACAGTCGGACGCGTCGCAGGCGCGTTGCGCGGACAGTTGATCGCGCAATTGAGCAGACCGTTGCATGCGGGAGACGGCATCAAACTGCTGTACAAAGGCAAAGAGATCGGCGGTTGCGCCGTAAGCGAAATTCGTCCCGATCCCAAACGCGCGCAGCAATCTTTGATCGCTTATCCGAACGCGGACAAAATCCCGATCGGTACGCAGATCGCATTGACGTCCGATCGCGCGCAGATCCGTCGATACGAATCGCCGATCACGGAACGCTATGTCGATTTTGTCGTGCGCGCGAAAGTGGGCGAGCCGTTGGAGGTCGTTGCGCAGTGCGACGGCGCGCGGGGATGCGCGACGGGCAACCCGGTGCAAGCGGCGCAAAAATCCGCGACGGACGCGCAGACGGTACGCAACTGCATGGCGCGTACGGGCGATACGGTCTTCCGTACCGATGCGTGCGAATGGGAATCGGACGGCGGATTCGTCCCCGTATCCGAGTTGAACGCGTTGCGCAGACAGGCAATCGCGGCGTTGGAAGACGCGTTGCTCGACCGGTGGGAACGCGAACGGCAAAAAGTCGATTACAGCGCCTATCCCGCGCGACTCGATGCGACGCATGCGATCGAAGATCGCGTCTTTGTCCAAAGCGATCAAATCGACGCGCTCGCGAGTGTTGCGGACTTGCCGGTGCATTTGGTCGCGACGACGGATATGTGGAGCGTCGAACGGGTCGAAGAAATCGCGACGCGCTTGCGCGCGTTGCGTCCCGATATGCGCGAAGCAAGCGTGTTTTTCGCCGTGCCGAAAATCGCGCGCGGCAGAGACGTCGCGCGGATGCGCGGAATCGCGCAGATTTGCGCGCGGTTGCGCATCGGTTGGATCTGCGACAACTTGTATGCGGTCGGGTTGGCGCGCGAATACGGACTGGCGTATGCGGGCGGAATCGGACTGAATCTGTATCAACAAGACGCCGCGCGCGTCTTGGGGGCAACGCGGTATCTGGCGAGTCCGGAACTGCGCCAATCCGAATTGTCCGGATGTTCGGGCGCGACGCTGTATGCGTACGGTCCGATCCCGGTCATGACGCTGACGCACTGTCCGGTACAACTCAACAGCGGTTGCGACTGCGACAGATGCGCGTATCGGGGCGCGTTTGCATATCGGGACAAACGCGCGCAATATCGATTGGAAAGACATCGGATCGCGTCGTGCTATTTTACGATGTACAATCCGCAACCGATCGATCTGAGAGAAAAATACGAAAAAACGCCTTATCAAACTTACTTAAACGTGGTACAATGCAAGGCGGAAGAAGTACGGGAACTCGTACAGTCCTTCGTGCGGCGCGACGGCAAACGCATCGCGGGCGCAACGACGGGACATTGGAATCGGGGAGTGTTGTAACGAATGATCGCGGCAAAAACGCTGAAAACTCTGGAATACGATAAGATCTTGACGCAGCTGGCGCAGCATGCGTCGTCTTGCGCCGCCAAAGCCGCAATCGCGCGATTGCTTCCGCAAACGGACGAAGCGCGCGTACAGGCGTTGCTCGACGAGACCGCGCAAGCGGATAAGGCGTTGTACGAACATTGCGCGACGCCGCAGTTTGCGTTCGATACGATGGACGAAGATCTGTTGCAGTTGTCGAAAAGCGCCGTTTTGAGCGCGGCGCAGATCATGCGTTGCGGCAGACTGTTGCGCGCGTCCCGTCGCGTGCGGCAAACGTTGGATGCGATCAACGATCCGCAATTGGAAACGTTGCGCGCGTATACGGCGCAGTTGACCGTCGACCGTCCGCTCGAACAGGATATATCGGACGCGATCGTCGGAGAGAACGAAATCAGCGATTGCGCCTCCGTCGCGTTGGGCAATGTCCGTCGCAGTCTGCGCGCGTGCAACGAACGCATCCGTCAGAAGTTGCAGGACTACATCAGCGGCGGAAACTATGCGAAATATTTGCAGGACAATCTGATCACGATGCGTAACGATCGCTACGTCGTGCCCGTCAAGAGCGAATGCAAAGGTCAGATCGACGGTCTCGTGCACGACCGTTCCGACAGCGGGGCGACGCTCTACGTCGAACCGATCGCGATCGTGCGCCTCAACAACGAATTGCGCACGCTCGAATTGGAAGAAGAACGCGAAATCGCACTGGTGCTGCAAAGATTTTCTTTCCGTCTGGCAGAGCAATTGCAGGCATTGGAACAGTCGTACGACGCGTTGACGCGTCTGGACGTAATCTTTGCGAAAGCCGCATACGGACATGCGATGCGCGCGGTGCGTCCGACGTTGAATACGCGCGGCGCGTTGAAAATCTTAAAAGGTCGGCATCCGTTGATCGCCGCGGACAAAGTCGTGCCGGTGACGCTCGAAATCGGACAAACGTATCGTACGCTCGTCGTAACCGGACCGAATACAGGCGGCAAAACGGTATCGCTCAAATTGGCGGGATTGCTGTCGTTGATGGCGATGAGCGGCATCTATGTGCCTGCCGACGAGCAAAGCGAAGTATGCGTATGGAACGGCGTCTTCTGCGATATCGGAGACGAACAGAGCATCGAGCAGAGTTTGTCCACGTATTCGTCGCACGTACGCAATCTGATCGAGATCACGCATGCGGCGACGCCGAACAGTCTGATTCTGTTGGACGAATTGGGCGCGGGCACCGATCCGCTGGAAGGAAGCAGTCTGGCGATCGCCGTCATCGAATATCTGCGCGAAAAGGGATGCGTGACGATCGCGACCAGCCACTATACGCAACTCAAAGAATACAGTTACTCGACCGACGGCGTATGCAATGCGGGCATGGACTTCGATCCGATCACGTTCGAGCCGACGTATCGGCTCGTCATGGGCGTGTCCGGAAGCTCCAATGCGCTTGCGATCGCGCAAAATCTGGGGTTGGACGCCGCGATCGTGCGACATGCAAAGCAGTTGCTCGGGTCTGAAAAAGTATCGTTCGACCGTTTGATCGCAGCGGCGGAACGGCAGAACCGACAGGCGCGCGAAACGCTCGAACAGGCGACAATCGATCGACAGGAAACGCAGAAAGCATTGCGCGATGCGGAGCGCGAACGCGAGCGGTGGGAAGAAAAGAACAAGCAACTGGACGAAAAATTGTCTAAGCATGCAAAAGAATTGTTGCAAGATTATTTGGACGACGCGCAAGAGTTGGTCGAACAGATTCGCTTGCAGGTCAAACAGGGAGACGAAAAAGCGTTGTTCGAAGCGCGGCGGTTGCGCAAACGTTTGGAAGCGCGCGCGCATGCGGGCGAGACGTACGAGCATCCGTCCAAACGCGCGATCGAAGGCGAAATTACGATTGGCGATCGCGTCTATGTCAAATCGCTGCGCAGCGAAGGCGAAGTCGTCTCGATCAATCCCAAGCGCAAGGAATGCACCGTCAAAGCCGGTATCCTGACCAGCGCGGTCAAGATGTCCGATCTGCAAAAGATCCGTCCCGTTGAACCCGCGCCGCGTCCGCAGGCAAGCGTATCGCGCGGATCGAATCCGGATCCGGCGAGTCGCGTTTGTCCGTCCGAATTGATGTTGATCGGCATGCACGCGGACGAAGCCGTGTATCGGTGCGAACAGTATCTGAGCGACGCGTTGATGTACGGATATCCGCAGGTGCGGATCGTGCACGGCAAAGGGAGCGGCACGCTGCGCAACGCGATCGCGGAGTTGCTCAAAAAGCATCCCAGCGTCGATACGTTCCGACTCGGCGCGTACGGCGAAGGCGAAGACGGCGTGACAATCGTCACGTTTAAGTAATGTATTACGCGTACGAGTTGGCGGAAAATCGATATAAACCGCTCAAAATCCTTCTGCTGGCGATGTTGGAAATCGCGCAAATCGCGAATGCGATTTGGCTGATCGGCAGCATGTTCGTGTCCGCCAAATACGCGGCGCTCAGCGTTGCGGTCGGCGTGATTTTGGTCGTTGCGCAACTCGGCGCGGCATGTCTGACGCATACGTACGAATATACGTTGCGGGAACATACGTTAGAGATCCGCAAGCGTTATCCCGTGCGCGCGTGCGCGGCGATCGTAATTCCGATCCGCGCAATCGAGCAGATCCGTCCGCTCGACGGGCGGGACAGCGCGGTCTGCGCGTGTCCAAACGCTTGCCGCTTTGCGCGCTATGTGATACAATTATCGGACGGAAGAGAGTATCGCGTCGCGTTGGACGAGTACGCGCGCGCATATCTGTCGTCCGATCGGGAGAACGCTACGCCATGATCTATCTGGACAACGCCGCTACGACGAAGATGTCGCAAGCGTGCGCGCAACTGTATATGCAATACGCGGTCGAAGATTTCTACAATCCGTCGGCGCCGTACCGACCGGCGTTGGAATGCGCGAATGCGATCAAGCAAGCGCGCGAGACGATCGCGCAGACGCTCGGCGCGACGGCGGACGAAATTTATTTTACCGCTTCGGGCAGCGAAGCGGACAACATCGCGTTGTTGTGCGCAATCAAAGCCAAACGCGGCAACGTTCTGATCGGATCGAGCGAACATTCCGCCGTATACGAAACGTCCAAAGAGTTGGAGCGGCGCGGATACGCGGTACGCTATGTTCCGTGCGACGGTTACGGTCGGACGGATTTGCAGGCGTTGCGCGATCTCGCGGACGAAGAGACGGTTTTGGTCAGCGTCATGCATGCATGCAACGAAACGGGCGCGATCAACGATCTCGATCAAATCGTAAAAATCGTGCGGGCGCGCAGTCCGCAGGCGATCGTGCACAGCGACGGCGTGCAAGCGTTCGGGAAGATTCCCGTGCGCGTCAAGACGTCGGGCGTCGATCTGTACAGCGTCAGCGCGCATAAAATTCACGGTCCAAAAGGCATCGGCGCGCTGTATTGTCGAAAAGGACTGTTTCTGCGTCCGTTCGTATTCGGCGGAGGGCAGGAGAAAAACGTGCGATCGGCGACCGAAAACGTCGGCGCGATCGCGGCGTTTGCGCATGCGGCGCAGGAATGCGCGCACACGCTGCGCGAACGCTATCGGCACGCTAGTGCGTGCAAAAACGCGTTGATCGAGCAGTTGCGAGCTTGTCCGATCCCGATCCGCATCCTGTCGCCGGAAGACGGATCGCCGTACATCGTGATGCTTGCCGCCCGCAACGCGCGCGGAGAAGTCGTCGCGCATGCGATGCAGGATCGCGGCGTGCTGATCGGAACGGGTTCGGCTTGCGCGACGCATAAGGCGACCAAACGCATTCCGTCCGCGCTCGGACTGGACGCGGCATGGGCGGACGGGATCGTCCGCGTCAGCTTTTGCGAACAAACGACGCTCGACGACGTGCAGGCATGCGCGCAGGCGTTGAAAGAATCTCTCGCGTTCACCGCGGGCATACAACGATCATAAGGAACGACGATGCAGGAAACGATATTGGTTCGCTACGGCGAAATCTTTTTGAAAGGCAGAAACAAAGGGTACTTCGAGAGCGTATTGATCTCGAATATCAAGCGCGCGTTGCACGGCTTGCGGTATACGTTTGTGCGCACGCAAAATCGCTATCATATCGAGGATTACGACGCGTTCGATCGCGACGAAATCGTCGGACGGTTGCAAAAAGTTTTCGGATTGCATTCTTTGAGCGTTGCCGCCAAGGTCGCGACCGATTACGACCTGCTGGCGCAAACGGTCGTCGAACGCATGCCCGCGGACGCGAAAACCTTTCGCATTACCGTCAATCGCGCGGACAAACGTCTGGACAAAAACAGTACGCAAATCGCGGCGATGCTGGGTGGCAAAGTGTTGGAAGCGTATCCGCAATTGCGCGTCGATCTGCACAGACCGCAAGCGGAAATCATGGTCGATATCCGCGAACGCGGGTATTCGTACGTATTTTGCGACAAAATCCTGTGCGCGCAAGGCATGCCGGTCGGTACGTCGGGCAAAGGCATGTTGTTGCTCAGCGGCGGATTCGACAGTCCGGTCGCAGGGTATCGCATGGCGCGGCGCGGCATGAGCATATCGGCGATTCACTATCATTCGTACCCGCACACGAGCGAACAAGCCAAACAAAAAGTCGTCGATCTCGCGCGGACGCTAACCGATTATTGCGGCGAAATTACGCTGTACGCGATCCCGTTTACGCAGATTCAGGAAGCGATTCATCGGTATTGCCGCGCGGACTTTATGATCACGATCATGCGGCGCATCATGGTCGAGATCGCCGAACGCGTCGCCAAACAACACGACTGCGGCGCATTGATTACCGGAGAAAGTCTGGGACAAGTCGCCAGTCAGACGATGCAAAGCATTACCGTCACCAATCAGGCGGTACGCGATCTGCCCGTATTCCGTCCGTTGATCGGGATGGACAAGACGGAAATCATGGAAACCGCGCAGCAAATCGGTACATACGCGTTAAGCGAATTGCCGTATCAAGATTGTTGCACGGTGTTTTTGCCGAAGAATCCGGTCATCAAACCGAGTTTAGAAACCGCGTGCAAAGAGCAAGAGAAGATCGAGGGGCTGGCGGAAATGATCGACGCGGCGATCCGCGATGCCGAAATCCTGACGTTGAGACCGCGATACGCGGAATGACGAGCATACAAAAGGGAAAGCAAAACGCTTTCCCTTTTTGATTATGCGTCGATCTTACCACAGCACGCCGCGTTGGCGGTACGTCGCGGGCAGACCGATGACTTCCTGTCCGCCGTCGTCCGTGTAATACGGAACGATCGCATAGGAGTTGCCGAACAAGCCGACGCTCGGAGAAATCGGTACGCGGATCGGATCGCTTTGACACAGGTCGCTCAGTAGATTTTCGCCGCTCAGCGTGCGTTCGTACACGCGATAGCGCAAGCGCGGGTTGGGCGTAAATTCCAAATACAGACCGCTCGGGTCGTCGCATATCCGATATTCCGGCGCGTGAATCATCGAAAAACTCATGTCGGATTCGCTCGGCAAGTTGTCCGCGCCATACAATCCGCTGATCGTTGCGCTTTGGGGCGCGTACGGATCCGCCAACATTTCAACGCGATCGTGCTCGTATGCGAATCTGTCCAGTTGGAGCGAACGCACGCCGGACGGCATTTCGAAATTCGTCGCCGCATGGCTTGCGTAATAATCTTCCAAAATCCGTCTGGATTGCAAGGTAGGCGCGCCGCCGCCGGTGACGGATCCGTCCAACGTTGCGCCGCCGTCGAGATTGCCTTGCCAAAACATCGTCGTGACCTGCGGCGTATAAGCGACGTTGTACGCGTCCTGATTGCGGTTTTTATCCGATCCGTTCGTACCCGTTTTGGATGCGACGTCCAATTGCAACGTGCGCAGTTTGCTTGCGGTGCCTTCCGATACGCAGTCGCGCAGCATGTCGGTCGTCATATATGCGGCGGCGTCGGAGTAGACGCGCACCGACGCGCAAGACGCATGTTCGTAGACGATTTGACCGTCCGCGTTGCGGATCGAGCGGATAAAGGATACGGGGCGGTAAACGCCGTAATTGGCAAGCGTCGCGTAAGCGCCGACCAGTTCGGTCGCCGTCATGCCGTAACGCATGCCGCCCAACGCCAACGACAGATAGCGGTCTTCGTCGTCGAGCGCGATCTGCATTTTGTCCAAATACGCGCGCGCCGTTTGGGCGCCGATGCCGCGCAATGTGGAAACGGCTGGGACGTTTTGGGAATGCGCGAGCGCGCTGCGCGCAGACATCCAGCCGTAATATCGATCCTGATAATTGGACGGCGCGTAGCCGTCGAAATCCGTTTTTTCATCCAACAGCATCGTCTGCGGACTGATATAGCCGATATCCAATGCAGGAGCGTATACGCCGATCGGTTTGATCAGAGAAGCGGGTTGACGGCGCAATGAAAATACGTCCGCGCTGCGCGTCGAGTCGTATGCGAGTACGCCGCACGTCGCATTGTCCACCAAGATGCCGATCGCGTCCGGTCGCATGCCGTCGGAATTTGCTTTGAAATACGCGTCGTCGCCGATCGTATCGTGCATGGCGGTTTGTCGCGCGGGATCGAGATAGGTCACGACCGTATATCCGCCGTACGCCAGCGTATCCGCGTCGATTCCGAGCACCGTCGCGGCTTGCCCGATCGCCTGATCGATATAGCGCCGCGCGCCGTCGCCGCGTCGCGCGTCCGCGATTTTGCATTCGTACGCAAGCGCCTGTTCGTATTCGGATTGGGTCAGGCGCTTTTGTTCGTACATGCAACGCAGAACGACGCATTTGCGCGCGTTGCTGTTGTCGGGGTGGTGCAACGGGTTGTATTTGGTCGGGCTTTTGACGATGCCTGCCAACATCGCGCATTCCGCATCGGATAATTGATCGACCGATTTGTCGAAAAAGCGTCTTGCGGCGTTCTGGACGCCGTATTCGCCGCTGCCGAAATACAGAATGTTCAGATACATGCACAGGATTTCGTCCTTGGAATACGCACGTTCCAGTCGGATCGCCAGTTGGGCTTCTTTGAGCTTGCGCGACAGCGTTTGTTCCGCGGACAAATGCGTGTTTTTGATCAATTGTTGCGTAATCGTGGACGCGCCTTGTCGGGTGCCTTTGGTCAGATTGCGCGCCGCTGCGCCCGCGATGCGTCGATAGTCGATGCCGTGATGGTCGTAAAAGCGTTTGTCTTCGATGCTGATAAACGCGTCTTTGAGATTTTGCGGTACTTCGTCCGGTTGCAACGTCCCGCTTTGCGTGCCCGCAACGGCTTGCAGATCGGCATCCAGCAAGCGCAAATTGGCTTGTTGGGCGGTCAATTTGGCAGGATCGAGATCCGCGGGCGCGCCGTACAAATACGCCAACGCTCCGCCGCATGCCAAGACGCCTGCCGCAACGAAGACGAGCATCGTTCCGATCAAGATCTTCGCGAACAGACGCACCGCGTTTTTGCCGGAACGGGAGTCGGATTTTACAGTGGATTTTTGGTTTTTCGCGCTCATATTCACTTGAAAATATCCTTTTTTTTCGTTATAATTGTTATATGCAAAAGTATCGGATTATTACGTACGGCTGTCAGATGAATCTGCACGAATCGGAGAAGATCGCGGGAATACTCGAATATCTCGGTTATGCGCAGACGGAGAATACGGAAGAAGCGGATATTGTCGTGTTTAATACCTGCTGTATCCGCGATAACGCCGAAAAACACGCGCTGGGCAATATCGGCGCGCTCAAAAAGTGGAAGATGCGACATCCGTCGGCGATCATTGCCGTTGTCGGTTGCATGACGCAACAGGACGGCGCCGGCAACGGTCTGCGCGAAAAATTTCCGTTCGTCGATATCGTGCTCGGTACGAACAATCTGTATCGGCTGGAAGACGCGATTCGGCAAGCGCGCGAAAATCGCGTCAAGCAAGTCTTGATCGATCCCGATCCCAATCCGCCGATCCGCGAGCACGAGCGCGTCGCGCGATCCAAGCGTCCCAACGCATGGTTGAACATCATGTACGGTTGCAATAACTTTTGCACGTACTGCATCGTGCCGCACGTGCGCGGCAGAGAGCGCAGTCGCAAGACGGCGGATATCTTGCAGGAATTCCGCACGTTGCTCGATCAGGGGTATCCGGAGATTACGTTGCTCGGTCAAAACGTCAATTCCTACGGACACGATTTGGACGACGGAAGTAATTTTGCGCATCTGTTGGAGCAGATTGCCCGGATCCCCGGGAAGTTTCGCGTGCGCTTTATGTCTTCGCATCCGAAGGATTTGAATCGCGACGTCATCGACATCATTGCGTCCAGTCCCAATCTGTGCAACAGCATTCATTTGCCGATTCAGTCGGGATCCAATCGCATTCTTGAAAAAATGAACCGTCGCTACACGCGCGAAGCCTATTTGGACATCATCGACGCGATCCGCGCCAAGATCCCCGATTGCGGGATTACGACGGATTTGATGGTCGGATTTCCGTACGAAGAAGAGCGCGATTTCGAAGATACGCTCGACATCGTACGGCGCGTGGGATTTTCGGCGGCGTTTACGTTCATTTATTCGGTACGGCGCGGAACGCCCGCCGCGCAAATGCCGCAGGTCGATCCGCAAGTTGCGAAAGATCGCATTATGCGTCTGATCGCGGAGCAAAATCGGATGACGAAAGCAGCGTCCAAAACCTATGAAGGCAAGACGCTGGAAGTACTTTGCGAAGATATCGTGCCCAAACGTCCCGGAATGGTCTGCGGACGCAGCGATACGGGCAGATTGGTCACGTTTGAAGGCATACCGGAGTGGATCGGCACGTTTGTGCCGGTGACGATTCAGCGCAGTCAGTCCGCTTCGTTGTTCGGGATACGGAAGGAGAATTGATATGGCATTGTCACCGATGATGAAATTTTACTTGACGCTGAAAGAACAGTATCAAGATGCGATCGTGCTGTTCCGTTTGGGCGATTTCTACGAAATGTTTTTCGAGGACGCGAAACTTGCGAGCGAATTGCTCGATCTGACGCTGACCGGTCGGGATTGCGGTATGGAAGAGCGCGCGCCGATGTGCGGCGTGCCGCATCATGCCGTAGACGGGTATATTTCCAAACTCATCGCGGCGGGGCACAAGGTTGCGATTTGCGAACAGTTGAGCGATCCCAAAGCGGGCAAGGGCATGGTCGAACGGGACGTCGTACGCGTGATTACGCCGGGCACGGTCATTGAAGATGATATTTTGGAGAGCAAGCGCAACAACTATCTCGCATGCGTATGCATCGTCGGATCGCAATACGCCTTGGCGTGGTTGGATATTTCGACGGGAGAATTCCAAGTCATGCAGGCGCAGTTTGACGATTTCGGCGCGGTGGAAGACATGCTCGTTACGATTTCTCCCGCGGAAATCTTGGCGAACGAGCGCGCTTGCGAATTGACGAAAGATTTGTCGGCGATTCGACTGGGACGTCTACCGAAATTCCAAAACTATCCGTCTTGGGCGTTTGAATACGACAACGCGACGCAAATTCTGAACAAGCAATTCGAGATATCGACGTTGCAGGTATTTGAGTTTGCGGACAAAAAAATCGCCGTATGTGCATGCGGCGCATTGATGCAATACGTATCCGAGACGCAAAAACGCACGTTGGCGCATTTGCGCGGCATTCAATATGTACAGAGTTCGCAATATCTGATTTTGGACGCGAACACCCGCCGCAATTTGGAATTGACCGAAACGGCGCGCGGCGGCAGTCGCAAAGGCTCTTTGCTCGCCGTATTGGACGAAACCAAGACGAATATGGGCGCCCGCAATCTGCGACGCTGGTTGGAGCAACCGCTGCGCAACGTCGAAAAAATCCGCAAGCGCTTGGACGCGGTCGAAGAATTGGTATCCGATACGCGCGTGCGTAAAAATCTGGCGGAAGTTTTGTCCCAGATCAAGGACATCGAGCGCTTGACTTCCAAGATCGCGTACGGCAATCCGGGACCGAGAGACCTGCTTGCGCTCGGCGCGTCGTTGGCAGTCGTGCCGCAATTGAAAGCATGGCTTGCGGAATGCAAAAGCGCGTTGCTGTGCGAGACGAACGACAATATCTTTGCATTGGAAGAGATCTGCAAACTGTTAAGCGAAGCGATCGATCCGGAATCTCCGGTGTCCGTCAAAGACGGCGGATTTATCCGTACGGGCTATCGTGCGGAATTGGATCAGTTGCGTCAGGCAAAGGAGCTCAGCGTACAGTGGCTGGCGGAACTGGAAGCCAAAGAACGGGAAGAAACACAGATTAAAAATCTGAAAATATCCTATAACCGCGTATTCGGATATTATATCGAAGTCAGCAAGGGCAATCTGGATAAAGTGCCGTTCCGCTATCAACGCAAACAGACGCTCGCCAACGGCGAACGCTACGTCACGCAGGAACTGAAAGAAATCGAAGACCGCGTGTTGTCGGCGACGGACAATGCGTTGGCGCTGGAATTGAAGTTGTTCGAGGAGTTGAAACTGCGCTTGACGCAGGCGCTGTCCGAACTGCAATCGACCGCGCGCAATATCGCGGCGGCGGATACGATCTATGCGTTTGCGACCGTCGCGGTCGCCAACCGTTATTGCAAACCGACGGTGGCGGAAGATTCCGATACGATCCGCATACAGGAGGGCAGACACCCCGTCGTCGAAGCGCTCGGCAAACAGGGGCTGTTCGTCCCCAACGATACGCTGCTTGACGAGAGCCAAAACCGTACGATGATCATCACCGGTCCCAATATGGCGGGTAAAAGCACGTATATGCGGCAAGTGGCATTGATCACGTTGATGGCGCATATCGGTTCGTTTGTTCCTGCGACGCAGGCGGAGATTGCTTTGACCGATCGGATATTTACCCGAATCGGCGCAAGCGACGACGTCGCTTACGGGCAAAGCACGTTTATGGTCGAGATGGTGGAAGTCGCGACAATCTTGCACAATGCGACCAATCGCAGTCTGTTGATTCTCGACGAGATCGGGCGCGGTACTTCGACGTTGGACGGTCTTTCGATCGCGCGCGCCGTCGTCGAAGACGTCAATATGCGGATCCGTTGTAAGACGCTGTTTTCCACCCACTACCACGAATTGACCGAAATGGAAAAGACAAACGAGGGCGTGCAAAACTTTAAGATCATCGCCGCCGAACGCGATAAGGGCATCGTCTTCCTGCACAAAATCATGCGCGGCGGCACCAATAAGAGTTTCGGTATCGAAGTGGCGAAACTTGCGGGCGTGCCCAAGGGCGTGATCGCGCGCGCAAAAGAAATCTCCGCGCAGTTGGAACGCAATTCGATCGTCGAAAAATTGGCGGGAGACGACGCGCCGTTGTTGCAATACGCGCAACTGGCGCAACAGAGCCAACAGCATTCCGCATTGGCGGATGCGTTGCGCATGATCGACGTCAACAGTCTGACGCCGATGCAAGCGCTGATGAAATTGTCGGAATTGGTCGCGCAAGCGCACGAGGAATAAGGTATGGCGAAAATCAATGTTCTAGCACCCAAAGTATACAATCTGATCTCCGCAGGCGAAGTCGTCGAACGTCCCGCCTCCGTCGTCAAGGAACTGGTCGAAAACAGCATCGACGCGGGAGCGAATCGCATTTCGATTTCGATTACGGACGGCGGAATTCGGCAAATCTGCATCGTCGACAACGGATGCGGAATCGACGAAGAAAATTTGCCGCTTGCGTTTTTGCCGCACGCGACGTCCAAACTCAAAGAGGCGCGCGATCTGGACGATATTTCCACGTTGGGATTTCGCGGCGAAGCATTGGCTTCGATCGCCGCAGTTGCGCAAGTCACATTTCGTTCGCGCACGGCGGATAGCGAAACGGGAAACCAGATCACCGTGGACGGCGGTCAGATCACGGAACGATGTCCGGTCGGAATGCCGCAGGGCAGTTGCATTACCGTAGACAATTTGTTCTATCATACGCCCGTTCGCGCAAAGTTTTTGAAAAAACCGAAGTTGGAAGCCGCCGCGGTTACGCAGTGCGTCATGCAGTTGATTCTCGCCAATCCGGACGTGCAGTTCCGTTACGAATGCGACGGCAAATGCGTCTATCAGTCGGACGGCGGATTGGAATCCGCCGTGTACAGCGTGTTCGGCAGCGAAATCGCCAACCGTTTGTATCCGGTCGACTATACGCGCGGCGGTATGCGGGTTTTCGGATACGTCGCGGATGCAGCGATCGCAAAGCATAACAAATCCCATCAAGTCACGATTGTCAACGGGCGTTGCATCGTCAACGAACAAGTTCGCGTCGCCGTGATGCAGGCATACGGACACCGTTTGATGACCAAGATGCATCCGATCTTTGTGCTCAATCTCATTTTGCCGTTCGATCAATTGGACGTCAATGTGCATCCCGCCAAAAGCGAAGTGCGCTTTGCCGATCCGCAAAGCGTGTTTTCCGTCGTCTATCACGGCGTTGCGTCCGCGCTAGCCGGACAGGAGAGCGCGTTGCGACTGCCCTCGATGCAGAAGCAAGCGGCGGAGTCGGTCGCGGATCCCATCGAACGGCAACAGCCGATTCGCTCGGCCGATGCGCCGACGTCGGTTGCGCCTAATAAGGAAGTAATTCGGAACGATTTGCCTAAGCGTGTCGAATCGGATAACGTATCCGGACGGCAAGTATCCGACCTCGTGCTGGACGTGATCGCGCGTCAGCAACAGACGCAAAACGAACGCAAACAGCAAGAACGCATCGAGCGCCAGTCCCAATTGGTCGCCGATCATCGCGCCGTCGAGCAGACGAATATGCGCCGACCTGCGGATAAAGTCTCCGATACCGCCGGTGCGATCCGCATGCCTTTGCCGCCTATACAGCGAGAGGAGTCGTTGCAAAGCGATCTGTTTGAGACGATCGAAGCGCAATTGCAGTCGGAGTTGCGCATCGTCGGTCAAGTGCTCGACACGTATTTGATCGTCGAATACGAACAGACCGTATATTTGATGGATCAACATGCCTGTCACGAACGCGTGCTGTACGACGAATTGCGCGAACAAGTCGACCGCAAAGACGTCGTATCGCAGCCGTTGCTCCTGCCGTATACGTTGCAATGCAACGGCAATCAATACGAATACGTCGAAAAAATGCTGCCGACTTTGCGTCGATTGGGATTTGATTTGGAAGAATTCGGCGGATTGAATTACAAAGTGACGGCGATTCCGATGCTGCTGTGCGACATCAATCTGGGAAAATTTTTCGATATGTTGCTATCGGAAGGCAAGCTGCTTACGACGCGCCAAGCCGATTTGTTGCAAGATAAGTTGGCGCAAACCGCATGCAAGTCTGCGATCAAAGCGGGCGATAAGCTGTCCGATCGGCAAATTCGCGCGCTGTTGTCCGGCATGCAAAACGGCGTGCCGCTGCAATGTCCGCACGGTCGTCCCGCGGTCTTGGCGTATACGAGACGGGATTTGGACAAATTGTTCAAACGCATCGTATGAAACGCAAAATCATCGCGGTATGCGGTCCTACCGCATCGGGAAAAAGCGCGCTTGCAATTGAGATCGCGCGCGCGTTGAATAGCGAAATTTTGTCGTGCGACAGCATGCAGATTTATCGCGGCATGGATATCGGTACGGCAAAAGAGCCGCCCGATCGGCGCGTCGTAGCGCATCGCTTGATCGATATCGCGGATCCCAAGCAAGCGTTCAGCGTATCCGATTATCAACGTCTCGCGCATGCCGAAATCGAACGACTGCACGCGCAAGAAAAGATTCCGGTATTGGCAGGCGGAACCGGTCTTTATTTGGAATCGATTTTGTATCCGTTGCAATTGGGCGCGCAACCCGATCCGCAACTGCGCGCGCAATTGCAGCAAGATTTGGAACGCTGCGGCGCGGAAGCGATGCACGAACATTTGCGCGCATTGGACGCGCAGGAGGCGGATCGCGTGCATCCCAACAATACCAAACGCGTGTTGCGCGCGTTGGAAATTTGTCTCGGCGGCAATGCGCGCAAATCGGATGCGGACGATAAGACGCGCGATCCGCTGTACGATGCGTTGGTTCTCGCGCCCGATTATCCGCGCGACGAACTGTATCGCAGGATCAACCGCCGCGTGGACGATATGTTCGCCAACGGACTGGAAGACGAAGTACGCGGATTGATCGATCGCGGCGTCGATTTTGGTTGTCAAAGCATGCAGGCGATCGGTTATAAAGAATTTCAACCGTATTTTGCGGGAACAATCGATCGGGAAACTTTGATCGATACGATTCGCAAGAATACGCGACACTACGCCAAGCGTCAAATCAGTTGGCTGCGGCGATACGATTTCGTACAGTGGCTGCCGCCGGATTGTATGACGCGACAAGCGCTGAAGTCCGTTGCGACCTTTACGAATTCCGTCATTTGCGACAAGGAGTAACTATGATGCAATTTGATTCCAAAACGCTCGAAATCGTCCGGATTGCCGAACAAAAATTGGCGACTCAATTTGCCGCGATCGATGCGATCGCACTCGAAAATCAGTACAAAGTATTGGATGCGTTTCGCGCGCACAATATCGGACAACGGCATTTTGCGGGGACGAACGGATATGGATACGACGACATCGGACGGGATACGTTGCGGGAATTGTTTGCGCAAATTTTTTGCGCGGAAGCCGCGATCGTGTCGCCGTTGATTGCATCCGGCACGCATGCGCTCAGTTTGGCACTGTTCGGCGTTTTGCGACCGGGAGACGAATTGCTGTCCGTCACCGGCGCGCCGTACGATACGCTCAAAGACGTCATTGCGGGCAAAGAAATCGGCTCGCTTGCCGAATACGGCGTGACTTACCGACAGGTGGATTTGGCAAACGGCGCGCCCGATCTCGATGCGATCGCCGCGGCAATCGGACCGCGTACCAAACTGGTGTTTATCGGCAGATCGCGCGGATACGAATGGCGCGACGCGTTATCTGTAGAACAAATCGGAACGATCGTCGAGCGCGTACGCGCGGTAGCGCCGCAGGTCGTCATCATGTGCGACAACTGCTACGGCGAATTTATGCAAACGATCGAACCCACGCAGGTCGGCGTCGATCTTGCGGTCGGATCGTTGAACAAAAATATCGGCGGCGGACTTGCGCCGTGCGGCGGATATATCTGCGGCAAACGCAAGTGGATCGATCAGATTTCGTACCGCATGACCGCGCCCGGGATCGGAATGGAAATCGGCTCGTACGCATACGGGTACAAAGATTACTATCAAGGGCTGTTTCTTGCGCCGCACGTGACTGCCAACGCGGTCAAAGGCAGCATGTTATTCGGTCAGGTATTCGCCGATCTGGGATACGCTACGATGCCGTCGCCGCAAAGTCCGTGCTATGATATCATTCGATCGATCCGATTCGATACGCAGGATCAGTTGATTGCGTTTTGTCGCGCGATCCAAAAGGCTTCGCCGATCGACAGCAACGTCATGCCGTATCCGTGGGACATGCCCGGATACGATGCGCCGGTGATCATGGCGGCAGGGACGTTTGTCGGCGGCGCATCGATCGAACTGTCTGCGGATTCGCCGATTCGGGAGCCGTATATTGCGTATTTACAAGGCGGATTGACGTACGAACACGTCAAATTGGCTTGTATGTATTGCTTGGAAGATCTCGGAATTCTCAAATAACGGTAGAATATACAAATAACCCCGAATTTACATTCGGGGTTATTTGTTATACAACATGATTTATTTCTTTTTCTTGGGTTTAGGCGCGGGCAGTTCGTCGTACATTTTTTCGAACAGCATCCGCAATAACTCGCGATTGTCGATATCCTCGACGAGCAACATATCTTTTGCGCCTTCGTACGGCGGTTGGAACGGGGCATCGGGCAACATTGCAATCGCGGACGCGACCGGCTTGACCAAAAATCGGTTGTCGCAGACATAAGCCGCGATCTTTCCGCGATAATATACGATATATTCGCCCATCATCGAACGAATCGAAATGTCGTCCAGATCGGACAGTTGTTCCGCAATAAAATGAATGTAATCCTGTGTCGTCGCCATAATCGTGATACCTAACTCCTTAGATTTATTGAATGCGGTTGCGCATCAAACCGCGCGCTATGCCGAGAATGCGCAATTGTTCGCCTTTGTTGACGATGATGTCTTGCATCGAATTGTTTTCCGGATGCAAAATGACGTAATCGGGATGCGTGTAAATGCGTTTGAGCGTCACTTCGTTCGATTCCAATTGGGCGACGACGATTTCGCCGTTGCGAGCGGTTTCGCTTTGTTCGATCAATACGAGATCGCCGTCGAAAATACCGATTTCAACCATGCTTTCGCCGCGTACTTTGAGCAAAAACATCCGATCGGAACAAGGGAAGAAGTCCGTCGGAATCATAAAGCCTTCGTCCACCGCGACGTCTGCATCTAACGGTTGACCGGCGGCAACGTTGCCGAGCATCGGGACTTTCGCGGTATTTGCCGGCGATTCCGTTTGCGCAACAGGCGTAGCGATCGGACTGCCTAACACTTCGATCGTACGGTTTTTGCCGTCGGCGGATTTGCGAATATAGCCTTGTTGCTGTAATTTTTCCAAATAATATTGCGCCGAAGCCGTTGATTTGAAGCCGACTTCTTCGCAAATTTCGCGTACGCTGGGCGGATAATTGTTCTGCGCGACAAACTGCTTGATAAAAAGCAGCGTACGTTTTAACTTTTCTGCAGATTTCGAATACGCCATCGCGAACTCCTTTTGTAAACACCGTAAATCATGTGTTTTTCGAATCATTTCTTCCTTATCACGATTCTAGCACATATGTTTGCATTTTGCAACTATTTTTATAACAATAATTTTTTGACTGCGGTCAACTGTCCGAACGATCGTCGCGCAAGCGTACGCGGCGCGCGGCTTCGCGTTTGGTTTCGTCGCTGATCGCGGCATAATGGCGTTTGGTCGTATTGATGTCTTTGTGTCCCAAAACTTCGGCAACGACGTAAATATCGCGCGTTTCCTGATACAAATGCGTGCCGTATGTACTGCGCAACTTGTGCGGCGTGATATTTTTGAGCGGCGTGATCAGATGCGCGTATTTTTTTACCAGATTCTGTACGGCGCGCACACAGATCCGTTGATTTTGCAAAGACAAAAACAGGGCAGGTTCATCGTCCGAGCGCGGATTTTGCGCGCGTTCGTCCAAATATTCCAACAATGCCGCCGCGACTTCGTCCGAAAAATACAAAATCGTTTCGTTACCGCCTTTGCGCGTAACCCGAAACGCATTGACGGAAAAATCCAAATCCGTTACGTTCAGACCGACAAGTTCGCTGATACGGATTCCAGTTCCGAGAAAAAGCGTCAAGATCGCGGTATCCCGAATTCGCGTGCGTTCGTGAAACGCGCGTTGGCGTCCGCTGAGACGCTCTCCGCAGTCGACTTCCTCCAACAATTCGCCGACTTCGTTCTGTTCCAGGCGCAAAATCGCTTTGTCGTGCAATTTCGGCGTCGCGACTTTTGCCGCCGGATCGGAGGGAATATGATCTTTATTATAATGATATTTGAAAAACGAACGCACGGACGCCAATTTGCGCGCCTTGGTTTTGACCGTATTGTTGTGCCATACGCCGTCCAATTCGTAATGCGACAAATAATCCAAAAACATTTCGACGTGCGTCGTCGTGACTTGCGCGAGCTGCGGATAATCGAATTGTTGCGGTTTCAGTTCGACAAACTCGACGATTTCCGTCAATAAAAAATGGAAGAAAATCCGCAAATCTTGCGCGTATCCCAATCGGGTCAAAGCAGACGTTCTGGTTTCGATACCGATAAAAAATTCATTGCAAAGATACGGCAGTTCGCGCCGAATCTCGCGCAATTTTTCGATCGCCAGTATATCGCGTTGTTGTTGGTAAGTCATTTCCGCCATAATATTCGTTTGTCCGCGCAAATTTGCCGTAAGAATACTGTAACAGATCGAAAGATATTTTGTCAAGATTTTCGATTCATTGCGATGCGGCGCGAAATCAATCCAAGTAACGGTTAAAATGCGAATTGATATTTATCAGTTATAAATTGTTCTTGTAATATATCTAATTCATATTTATTTTGCTTAATTATGCGCAAAGGTTGTATTTTGCGAATAGATTTAACAAGCTTTTTTCTGCCTACACCCCCGCATTCCCCTGTCGAAATTCTTTTCAATTTGGAATAATTTCGCTTGTTTTTCGCGCGGAAGAGTTGACCTTTGCGCGCGGGTATTGTATTATTATATCAGAAGTCGTCGAACGATGCGCTTCCCAGGACGAAAATGGATACCGAAGCAAATTTCAACAACGCGAATATCGAATTGATCCGCAGTCACGTAGACACGATTATTCTCCGCTCTCTGTTGAACGAAGATAAGTACGGTCTCGAAATTCTGAACGAGATCACCGAGAAAAGCAAAGGTCTGTATTCTTTGAAACAGCCTACTCTTTACAGTTGTTTGAAACGTTTGGAAAAGATCGGATATATCCGTTCGTACAAAGGCGATACATCCAACGGCGCGCAACGCGTATACTATTCTCTGCTCGAATTAGGACGCAATTATGTTACTGCCGATCAATATCAATGGGAATTCAGCCGTACGATCATGGATCAATTGCTTTCGGATAAGGAATTCGATCCGGATACGCAACAACCGCCGTTCGATCCGTCGGAATTTCGTCCGCTGACGCGTCGCCAGCCGCGCGAGAGCGCGCCGGTACAGGAGACCGTGCAAGCGGAACCGGAAATTCGATATGTCTACGTGGACCGCCCTGTCTACGTTCAACAAGCGCCGGAAGCCAATCCGTTTTTGCCGCAATCGTCTTATCGCAACGAAAACGCGGATATGCAAAGCGATTCCGAGCAGACAGAATGCGCGCAGGAAGTTAACGGCGCGGATGAAGACCAAATTACCGATACTTACGACGCATACGCATATACGGACGAAGAACCGATCTACGAGGCGCCCGTCGATACGCAGCAAGCGACAACGACGCAGGCGACCTTAGACGATTTGTACGACATCTCCGCAGCGGACGACGATGACAGCGCGACCTATTATCGCGCCGGCAGCGATCAGTCGTTCCAAGAAGTTGCATCGACGGCGATCGTCGAAGACGAAGACGCGTCGGATGCTCTGTCCGAATCACCCGTTTCGCCGCAAGACGAAACCGAACGGTATGTGCAAGAAAGCATCTTTTCGACCGTCGCAACGGAAGAATCGCCAGTCGAACGCGTTGCTTATACGCAGAATGCCCAATCGAATGTTCCGCGCGAAACCGATCCGCGGGATTTCGAACAAGTGAACGTCAATTACATTTCCAGTTTCGATGCGATCTATACCGCTCCGCAAACGGCGACTGCTCCGCCCGTTCCGGACGCGCAGGAAGAAGAAAGCGAACATTTCGATTTCTTGACCGTGAGCGAAATGAAAGGCAAATTTGCGGCGGAAGGATTTTTGATCAAACCGTATGTGAAAAAGGAAACGACGGCGTTCTATTCCGGCAAGTATTTTTATTCGAACAAACTGCTCTTTCATACGGCAATTATGTTCTATGTCAGTTTGGCGTTGCAACTGATCCTTACGCATGCTTTGGGACACGAGCGCTATCACGTCGCCAACGGTTGGCTCGCTTTCGGACTCTTGGTTCCGTTGATCTACCCGATCGTATGCGGCGCGTTGTATTTTACCAATCCGAACAAGCGCAAACAAGCGCGTTTCCAAGCCAAAAACGCTTGGTTTAACTCTTGGATCGTAATCGTCAATTTCGTCGTGATCATTCTGCTATTCGGATATTTTGCGTTCCGCGCCGATTTTTCCGATCCGTCGTCCACGATCATGCCGATCGTCGTACCGATCGTTCTATTGGCGAACATTCCGATCGATATCGGCGTATATTCGCTCCTATATCACTCCAAACGGTATCATATCAATTGATCGTACGAACGGCGCGCAAGCGCCGTTTTGTTATTGCGGACGGATCTGCGATTGCGGTTCGCTGTTTTGTCGGAGATAACGCTTGCGCTTGATTTCGAGTTGTTGCAGATACGCTTGTTCCGATCTGCGCGCATTGCGGTCTGCGGCGGAATGCGATTGCGCAGGTTGTTCGTCCGTCTGATTGCGTCGCACGCGCGCGGAGAGTTTGCCGAAAATCGCTGCGATCTTGTCTCGGATGCGATCTCCGTACTTCCAGAAGACGAAAAACAACGCTACAAGTACGGCGATCAATGCGATCCATACCGGAATGCCCCAACCGGTAATCGGAATCGAGATCGCGCCGTTCAGCGCGCCCGCTACGCTCAAAATGCCGATCGGGCGCGTCCAAAGCATTGTCAGAAAAAATCCCCGATACGTAAAATCCGTCATTCCGGCGACCAGACACAGCAAATCGTCCGGAAACAGCGGGAATAAAAACATCAACGTCAGGATCAATCGGTCTTTGCCTTCCGCGATGGAGCGATATTTGGCGTATGCGGATTCTCCGCACATCCAAACGACCAATCGCACGCCCGCCTTGCGTCCGAGCCAAAACGCGAACATCGAGCCTGCGACGATGCCGACCGTACTGTATAGCACGGTTTTCCAAAGCCCGAACAACGCAACGCCCGCCACCGTCGTGATCGCGGACGGAATCGGGATGATCGTAACCTGTAAAAATTGCACGACGATAAACACCAACGCGGAAGTTTTACCGTATTGTCCGAGAAATGCTTTCAGCGTCGCCACGTCGCGAAATTTATGAAACCAATCGTATTTCCACACCAAAAAACCGCATGTTGCCAGCAATAGCATCGTCCCGTTCAAAAATACGGAAATGCGGATACATGTACGGTTGCCGAACAAAAGTCCTCCCGCCAACAGCAGAAAATCGATGCCGAGCATCGCGTAAACCGCGGGATAAGAATATGCCCAATATTGTTGCAGCGGAATCGCCCGTGCGAATAGCCAAATTGCGCCCCATAGGACGCAGCTTAAAATGATGAAACTACATTTTACACGCAACCGCACTGTCGATTCTCCCGAATATAGTATGGCGGTCGTCGCATAAATCATGCCGGAATCGGCAAATCTCTCTTGCCGATTTATCGATTATTCGGATGCAAGCAAGGCTTTGAACTGTTTGATCTCCTGTACGGCGGCTTTGTCGCAACGGTTGTTGTACGCGTTATCCGCGTGTCCTTTGACTTTTACGAACCGCACTTGATGATTATTGCATTCCATGACAAGCAATTTCCACAAATCGTCGTTTTTGACGCGCTCTTTGGATGCGGTTTTCCAATCGTTTGCCTGCCAACCTTGGATCCAATTTTCCAAAAACGCGTTGCATACGTACGCTGAATCGCTGTAAATCGTGACGTCGCAACGCTCTTTCAACTGCCGCAAACCTTGAATGACCGCAAACAACTCCATACGATTGTTCGTCGTATCTTTGTTGTAACCGCTGATTTCTTTTTCGTGACCGCAATATATCAGGATTGCCGCCCAGCCGCCGATTCCGGGATTACCGGAACAAGCGCCGTCGGTATAGATATCGACATGTTTCATAATTTACTCAACTCTTCGCTGCGATTGCGGCAACGCGTCATTGCCTTATCGATGATGGCTTCCAATTCGTCCGCGCGGAACGTGTCGATTGCCTGAATCGTCGTGCCGCCTTTGGAACACACGCGTTCGATCAGTTCGTCGATCGGCACTTCCGGATTTCGACGCACCATTTCCACGGCGCCGTCGAAGGTTTGCAACGTCAGTTTGCGCGCCAATGTTTCCTACAGCCCCATACGCACGGCGGCGTCCGTCATCGAGCGAATAAAGTAGTATACATAGGCGGGACCGCTCCCGCTGACGGCGGTCATTTCGTGAAACTGCGATTCCGCCAACGTCGCGACTTCGCCGATTTGGGCAAAGATCGTATGCACGAACGCGTTTATCTCTTGCGGAACATCCGTGTTTTCACTGATTACGGACATGCCTTTTGCAACGGCGCAAGGCGTATTCGGCATCACGCGCAAAATATGTGCGTTCGGGAATGTCCGGCGCAATGTATCCACGCCGACGCCCGCCATAATCGATACGACGCAACGCGCCTGCGTCGCTGTGAAACGGTCGCAAATCTGATGGAAAATCTGTGGCTTGACGGCAAGGATCACGTATTCGCATTCCGTGAGAATCGTTTGATTGTCCGTGACGACGCGGATCCCGCGATAATCTCCCTTTGCATGCGCCGCCGATAGAATCATCTGTTCGCGCGGCAAAATGTCGTGATTCAATAAACCGTCCGCAATGGCTTTCGCCATATTTCCGCAACCGATCCATCCGAGTTTATAACGATATTGCATATTGCACTCCAAAATATGTTTTTTACTTGACAGCCCGCCCTGTTGTCTATATAATAAAGCTGTTACTTTTTTAGGGGAGTGGCTCAACGGTAGAGTAGTGGTCTCCAAAACCATTGGTTGCGTGTTCGAATCGCGTCTCCCCTGCCAAACGGCTTGCATATATTGCAGGTCGTTTTTTCATTCCCGCACGCAAGTTGGTTGCGTTGCACGCTCGCAAGCTCGCTGTAAGGCGAATCGCGTCTCCCCTGCCAAACGACTTGCATTATATGTAGGTCGTTTTTTTCATTTCCGCACGCAAGTTGGTTGCGTTGCACGCTCGCAGGCTCGCTGTAAGGCGAATCGCGTCTCGCGATTCAATAATCGTAATAACACGCACCTTACGCATGAACATGCGCTGAAACACAAACGCGATTCGGTTGTTATTTATTTTATAGAAAATCTCGAAAAAAGTCAATTCCCCGGACATTCCATACGCTATATTTATTTTTTGCCCAACGCATACGGCGACACGCGCACGCATTGTGACATGAATAATCGGAGAACGCGTTTTGCGTTCTCCGTTCATATTATACGTTGACTTGTCCGCTTTGTCCGAGTTCGGATTGATTCGCCTGCAAGATCGGAACGATTTCGTCACGCAAAAATTCTTCGGTCTGCTCTTTTGCGCGTCCGATAAAATTCTTCGGATCGAGAATGCGATCGATCATGCCGTGAATCGCGGCAAACGCCGAATCCGCTTTGATGCGATCAATCAGATCGTTGTCTTTTCCGAACTGTTTGACAATTCGAGACGCTTC
>ERZ779629.130-NODE-130-length-32632-cov-6.653836_pt1 | contig 32632 bp, 28 predicted proteins | sample MGYA00514192_ERZ779629 | MGnify/ENA primary metagenome ERZ779629 (study PRJEB29562, sample SAMEA4376709) | mouse gut metagenome | isolation source: Cecum | study: EMG produced TPA metagenomics assembly of the A DSS colitis mouse model was used to assess the... | reverse complement strand
GGTGGAACATGGGGGAGTGGGTGGCGTCCACCTCGTCCTTGCGGTACACCCGGCCCGGGGCGATGATGCGGATGGGCAGGGGCATGGAGTCCATGGCCCGCACCTGCATGGGGGAGGTCTGGGAGCGGAGCATTACCCGGCTGTCCTCATCAAAGTAGAAGGTGTCCGACCAGTCCCGGCTGGGATGGCCCTCCTCGGCGTTGAGCCGGTCAAAATTCAGCTGGGCCAGCTCGATCTCGGGGCCGTCCAGCACAGTGAAGCCCATGCCGATGAAAATCTCCTTGATCTCGTCCAGGGCGGTGTTCATGGGATGGCGGCGGCCCACCTGCACCTGCCTGCCGGGGATGGTCACGTCCACTGTCTCCGCCTTCAGCTTCAGCTCCAGGGCGGCGGCCTCCATCTTCCGGGCGGCGGTCTCAAGGGCGCTCTCCAGGGCCGCCCGGACTTCGTTGGCCAGCTGGCCCATGGCGGGGCGCTCTTCGGCGGACAGCCTGCCCATCTGCTTGAGCACCGCCGTCAGTTCCCCCTTTTTGCCCAGGTATTTCACCCGCAGCTCGTCCAGAGCGGCGGCGTCCTTGACGCCCTCGAAGGCGGAGAGCGCCTCCGCGCGGATTTTTGCCAATTGTTCTTTCATACTGATAACTCCTTTATTTCCCGTTCAATGAGTGAATTTGCCAATTCAAACGCCGCCACCCGCCGTCTAGCCAGGGTGAGCTGCGATTTGTACCGCTGGGGTTGTTCCTTTGACTCCAACGTGGCGATGGTTTCCGCCAGCTTGTGCAGGGTGGAATCAATCTGCCGCTTTGCCTGGCTCAGCTCGTCGATGGTATATTCCATAGCCGCCTCCCGTCACAGGTCCTGGTTGACTTTGAACACGTCGGCCACGTCGCTGATGGTGATGTAGGCCGAGGGGTCGGCCTCGTGGACGATGTCCCGCATCTGGCTGATCTGGAAACGGTTGACCACAAAGTAGACCATGGCCTTCCGGGTGCGGGAGAAGCCGCCCCAGGCCTCCATCCAGGTGACGCCGCTTCCAAAGTGCTGGGACAGGGCGTCGCACACTTTTTTGGGCCGGCTGGTGACGATGGTGGCGGCCTTGGAGCGGTCCACGCCCTCCACCACGAAATCCACCGTCTTTAGGGCGGCGGCGTAGGTGACGATGGAGTACAGGGGCAGAATCCAGCTGTTCAGCACCGCGCCGCACACAATGTACAGCGCCACGTTATAGATCATCACGAAGGTGCCCACGGTCAGGTTCAGCCGCTTGGCGAATATGACCGCCATCACCTCGATGCCGTCGATGGCGCCCCCCAGCCGGATGGTCAGGCCGCTGCCCAGCCCCGAGATGATGCCGCCGAACAGGGCGCACAGCAGCAGGTCCTGCCCCGCCAGGGGGGAGGCGATGGCCACGTCGATGGGCAGTACGTAGGTGATGAGCCAGGCGCTCACCGAGTACACCGCCACGGAGAACAGGGAGTAGATGGTGAACTCCTTTCCCTGCCGCCGCAGGCCGAACAGGAACAGGGGCACGTTAAGCACCGCCAGGAACAGGGACAGGGGCACCCGTTCCTCGGTGAGCTGGGCCAGCAGCATGGACGTGCCGGAAATGCCGCTGTCGTACAGGTTGACGGGGTACAGGAAGATGGTCACTCCCAGGGCGTTGACGATGCCCGCCAGCAGCAGGGCGGGAAAGCGGCCCCATTTCAAATTCATTTTGCCAATCTGCATTGGTTCCCTCCTTTTTATTGCAGCTGGACGAACCGGGGTTCAGCGCTCCCGCTGAAAGCCCAGATACCGGGTGCCCTGGAAGGTCAGGCGGCCCCGGTCGCCCTCCACCAGCATCCCGTATTCCGGGCCGGTGACGGGCAGCTCCATCCGGTCGCCGCTGTCCACCTGGAAGGTGACATAGTGGGAGGTGGAAGCGTGGTGGTGTTCGCCGCCGCCGTGGACGCTGGTGCGTTTGGTCACCACCTCCGCCTCCACGGTGAGCCGGGGGGAGGCGTTGTTTTTTGACCATTGGCGCACATTGGATACAATCGCCCACACAAAAAAAGCAGCGAATAGGATAAAGAGCAGCAAGAACATCACAGGAAACAGCGCATCCATCAAGCCAAACCCAAACATGTTTTCCTCCCTTTCTCAATAAAAAACGCCCTTCCTCCCCGCAACTGGGGACGAAAGGCTGACCTTCCGCGGTACCACCCGCATTCCCGCGCACAGCGCGGACGCTCAAGGCCCGGTAACGGCGGACCGCAAATCCGTCCCCCTCTCGGGGGCCGCTCCCGGGCGAACAAGCGGCACATACCGGGGCGGCTCTCAGCCGGTGACCGTCCCTCTCTTTGGATACGCAAACCCGCTATTTTCCCGTTCCTCGCATTTCACTTTTCCTTTTATATCACATTGACGGGTGAAATGCAAGTGGAAAAACGCTGATTTAACGGATACTCCCGTCTCTGGCGGGGGATATCTCCTCCCCAGCGTAATAATAAGGTTGAAATACAGGGGGGAAAACGGTATAATGTGGGAAAATGAAAGGGGGCCGTCATATGAACCTGTACACAGCCGCCCAGATGCGGGAGACCGACCGCCGGGCCATTGAGGAGCTGGGCATCCCGTCCACTCAGCTGATGGAGAACGCCGCCATGGCCGTGGTGCGGGAGGTGCGGGCCCTGCCCATCCCCGGCCCGGGGCTGGACGGCCCGGTGGGCTGGGTCACCACCGACGGTCGCGCCCCCACGCCAGAAGAACAGGCGGAGTTCTGGGCCATGCGGCGGCGGTCGGCCATCGTGTGGTGCGGCCCCGGCAACAACGGCGGGGACGGGGTGGCCGCCGCCCGGCTGCTGCTGGAGATGGGCTGGCGGGTGAAGTGCGTCCTGGTGGGGGACCGGGACAAGATGACCGACGACTGCCTGGAGATGGAACGCCGCCTTGTGGAAGAAGGGGGCATGCTGGAGGACTTCGATCCGGAACACAAGGAGCAGTACATGCCCTTTGACGTGGCCATCGACGCCTTGTTTGGGGTGGGCCTCCGCCGGGACCTGGGGCCGGACGCGGCCCTGGCCGCCCGGATGACCCGCTGGGGCACGGGCTGGGTGGTAGCGGTGGACGTGCCCAGCGGTATCCACGCCGACACCGGGGACGTGATGGGCACGGCGGTAAAGGCCGACCTCACCGTCACCTTCTCCCGTGGCAAGCCGGGATTATACGTGGGCCAGGGGGCGGTGCACAGCGGCCGGGTTGTGGTGGCGGACATCGGCATACCCGGCGAGGCGTACCCGGAGCGCCCCCAGACCGTGCTGGTGGGACGGGAGGACCTGTATCTGGCGCCCAGGCGGGTGGACGGCCATAAGGGGGATTTCGGCAAGCTGTTCATACTGGCCGGAAGCCGGGGGTACACCGGGGCGGCGGCCCTGTGCGCCCGCGCGGCGGTCCGTTCCGGCGTGGGGCTGACGACCCTGGCCGTCCCTGAGGATGTGTACCCCATTCTGGCCGCCAAATGCTGCGACGAGGTGATGGTGTGGCCTTGGGCAGAGAGCGGCGATGAAATTGTGGAAAAGGCCAAGGGCTGTACCGCCGCCGTCATCGGACCCGGCTTGGGCCAGGGCGGGAGGGCGGAGGAGCTGGTCCTCACGCTGCTGCGGGAGCTGACCTGTCCCGTCATTCTGGACGCCGACGGTCTAAATATCATTTCCAGGCATATAGATGTGTTGGACGAGCGGGAAGGGCTCACCGTCCTCACCCCCCACGACGGGGAGTTCGCCCGGCTGTCCGGCTGCGAGCTGCCCATCCGGGACCGGCTGGGGGCGGCCCGGAGCCTTGCCGCAGAGCGCCGCTGCGTCGTGGTGCTCAAGGGCCACCGGACCGTCACGGCGGCGGAGAACGGCGGGTGCGCCGTCAACTCCACCGGCAACCCCGGCATGGCCAAAGGGGGCAGCGGAGACGTTCTGGCGGGGCTGATGGGGGGGCTGCTGGCCCAGGGCGGCGGCCTGGACGAAGCGGCGAAGGCGGTGTGGCTCCACGGCAGGGCTGGGGACCTGGCGGCGGAGGACAGGGGGGAGCACGGCATGACCCCTTCCGACCTCATCGAGCGGCTCCCTGACGCCCTTAAAGAGCTGGCTGGGCAGAACGATACACTTTGTGAGATCAAAGGAACCTCTGAATAAATCGGCAAGAGCGATTTGCGAGAAATTTTTCGCCGCAACGCGGCGGGATTTCGCAGGAATAATTGTGTTTATTTCAAGAAATCACAACAAAGTTGTGGCGGAAAAAATCTGCAAAGCGCCGCAGACGCATTTGTTCAGAGGTTCCCAAATAACCGATCAATGGGAGGAGGAACCGCAGGGTGCGCAAGATGGCGTCTTGTGTACTGATGATAACCCTGCTGCTGTCCGGCTGCCGGGCCGGAAGCGCGGGCGGGACCCCGGAGGATGCGGCGCTGGCCCTCCGGGAGGAGTACCAGGCGCTGGCGGGCTGGTCCGCCTCGGTGGACGTTTCGGTGTGCTATACCGACACGGTGTACGACTTCTCCCTGGACGCCCAGTGGCGGCGGGATGGGGAGACGGTGCTCACCGTCACCGCCCCGGAACTGGTGGCGGGGATCACCGCCCGGGTGGCCCAGGGGGAGACGGTGCTGGAGTACGACGGCGCGGGGCTGTCCCTGGGCCTGCTGGACGGGGACGGGCTCACCCCGGTGTCCGCCGCAACCGCGTTTATGGAGCAGATCGAAAAGGGCTGGATGGCCAAATGCACATGGTCGGGGGAGAACGGCGAGCAGCTGCAAATCACCTTCCGGGACCCGGAGCTGGAGGCGGATACCGGCACCCAGTACCTGCTCACCTTTGACCGGGCCGGCGGGGCCCTGCTGGCCGCCGAGGTGAGCACGGCGGGGGAGACGGTGCTGACGGCCCGCATAAGTAACTTTACAACGGAGAGGTCACAGAATGAGACGGGAAACAACACGCACATGGGCTGAGGTCAGCCTGGGCAATCTTGAGCACAATTACCGGGACCTGCGCGCCTGCGCCCCGAACAGCAGGTTTTTGGGCATTGTGAAGGCCAACGGCTACGGCCACGGGGCGGTTCCCATCGCCGCCCGTCTGGTGGAGCTGGGGGCGGATTATCTGGCGGTGGCCTGCCTGGACGAGGGAGCGGTCCTGCGCAGGGCCGGGATCACCGCCCCCATCCTGGTCCTGGGGCACACCCCGCCGGAGATGGCCGCCGAAGTGGTGGACCTGGACCTGACCCAGAGCGTTTTCACCCCGGAGCTGGCAAAGGCCCTGTCCGACGCCGCCGGAGCGGCGGGAAAGCGGGCCAGGATTCACCTGAAAACGGACACGGGCATGAGCCGCCTGGGGGTGCTGGACCACAACCCGGAGGCCGCCGCCAGGGAGCTGGCGGAGCTGTGCGCCCTGCCCCACCTGGAGCCGGAGGGCATTTTCACCCACTTCGCCAGCGCCGACGGGGACGAGGAATATACCATGCTCCAGTTCACGCGCTTTTTGGACCTGCTGGAGGAGCTGGAGCAAAAATACCGCCGCACCTTTGAAATTCGCCATTGCGCCGCAAGCGCCGCCGTGTTAAACTACCCCTGTACGCACATGGATATGATCCGCCCCGGCATTGCGCTGTACGGCTGTTACCCGGCCCCCTCCTGCGAGGGGCTGGACGGCCCCGGCCTCAAGCCGGTGATGTCTCTTTACAGCCGGGTGGCGGCGGTGCGGGCCTTCCCGCCGGATACCCCGGTGAGCTACGGCTGTACGGCCCGCTTCGGCGGGGCGGGAGGACGGGCGGCGGTGCTGCCCATCGGGTACGCCGACGGGCTGCACCGGGTTTTGTCGGACAAGACCATGGTATGGCTGGACGGGAAATACCGTCCCATCATGGGCCGGGTGTGCATGGATATGTGTATGGTCCGGCTGGAGGAGGGCGACGGCGTAAAGGCCGGCGGCATTGCGGAAATTTTCGGTCCCCACCTGCCCGTGGAGCGCCACGCGCGGCTGGCGGGCACCATTTCTTATGAGCTGCTCTGCGCCGTCGCGCCCAGAGTGCCCAGGGTCTACCTTGACGCATAGGATAGCAGGGGGACTCGCCGGGCAGGAACCCGGCGGTGAGCCGCGGCGGCTTTTCCGGGAAACCCGGTATAAAAGCCGCCGCCCCGTGGGAGAATGATAGTACCCGGTCTACATACGCTGGCCGGGCACTATATCCGGCGGAGTGTGAGATCCTGTGGACAACAGCGTCAAACGCGGCGACATTTTTTACGCGGACCTAAGCCCGGTGGTGGGCAGCGAGCAGGGCGGCGTCCGCCCGGTGCTCATCGTCCAGAACGACACCGGCAACAAGCACAGCCCCACGGTGATCGCCGCGGCGATCACCTCCCAGACGGGCAAGGCCCGCCTGCCCACCCATATCACCCTGGCCTCCCACAGCTGCGGCCTGCCCAAGGACTCGGTGGTCCTGCTGGAGCAGATCCGCACCCTGGACAAAAAGCGCCTGCGGGAGCACATGGGGCGTGTTGACGACCAGGTAATGCGGCGAGTGGACAGCGCCATCGCGGTCAGCTTTGGACTGAGCCCGGAGCGGCTGGTCTGAAGGGGCCCCCGCAAAAGCGCCCTTCAGCTTTTGTGGGGAGAGGAGGGGCAGCGGAGCGCATGGAGCTTTCGGCGGAGCCGGAAGCGGAAGAAGCGCAGTTTGCCCCGGCGAGAGGCAGGGCAGAATTTTACCGTGCCATCAGCCCGTCCCGGTGAGCCGGGGCGGGCTGGGCGGACAGAAAAATACCTTGGAGGAGCCTACATATGAAAAAATGGAAAGTAGCGGCGGCCGCTCTGTGCGTCTGCTTCCTGCTCACCGCAGCCTACGCCGCCTCCGGCACGCCGGGGGGGCAGACCGACCCCCTGGTGACCCTGAGCTACCTCAACGACACCTATACCAAGCAGGTGAAGGACATGGTGGATCAGACCGTCAGCCAGCGCAAGGCGGAGATGGAGCAGTCGTTGAAAAACATTCTGGCGGGCCAGGGCGGCACGGGGACCGGCACGGTTTCTTCCGGCGCGTTCACTGTGGTCACCCTGAGCCAGGGCCAGTCTCTGGTGGGGGACGTGGGCTGTGAGGTGATGCTGCGCATCGGCGCGGCCACCTGCGTCAGCGAGGACAGTGTGGGCCTCATCGACACCACCGCGGGCTCGGTGCTGGGCAATGGACAGGCCCTGGCGGTCAACCACCTGTACATGGTCACCATCGCCCCCCGGTCGGTAAAGGCAGGCTCCCCCACCGTGAAGGTGCTGGCCCGGGGACCCTATACCATCCAGTAATATCTAAAAATTTTATTACTGGGAATTCATAGATAATTAACAAAATTTTCGCAAATTATCCCTGGTTTCTTGGTGAGCTTCGTGGTACACTGGAAGTGTCAGGAAGGAAAGCCAGACAATGCGCCGCATCTCCTCTCTTCCTTTAACCGGGGCTGCTCCGGCCCGCCGCCGGAGCCCCCCGGACCAAGTTTCCCGAAGCCCGACCAGGCTGCGTTTAGCGCCCCGCAGAGTTCTGCGGGGCGTTTGTTCTGCCCCTTTATGTTGCCACTTGAAAAAAGCTTCTCTACCTTATATAATAAGTATTACACAATTTGATTTGGAGGTTTTTACCATGTCCATAGACAAAAGCTGGTTCGACGGGATGGAGGCCCGTATCCCCCACGGAGAGGTCCGCACCCGGTTTGCCCCCTCCCCCACGGGGTACATGCACGTGGGCAATCTGCGCACGGCGCTGTACACCTGGCTCATTGCCCGCCACGCCGGGGGGAAGTTCATCCTGCGCATCGAGGACACCGACCAGGGCCGTCTGGTGGCCGACGCGGTGGACGTGATCTATGCCACCATGCGGCGCTGCGGGCTCACCTGGGACGAGGGGCCCGACGTGGGCGGCCCGGTGGGGCCCTATATCCAGACGGAGCGGCGGGAGTTTTACGGGAAGTACGCCCAGCTGCTGATTGATAAAGGCCATGCCTACCGCTGCTTCTGCACCGAGGAGCGGCTGGCGGAGCTCCACCAGGACGGCCCCAACGCCAAGTATGACCGGCGCTGCCTCTCCCTTACCCCCGAGGAGATTCGGGCCAGGCTGGACGCCGGGGAGCCCTACGTGATCCGCCAGCGCATCCCGGAGGGGTCCACCACCTTCCAAGACGCGGTGTACGGCGAGATCACCGTGGACAACGCCGAGCTGGACGACCAGATCCTCATCAAGTCCGACGGACTGCCCACCTATAATTTCGCCAACGTGGTGGACGATCACCTCATGGGCATCACCCACGTGGTCCGGGGGGCGGAATACCTGTCCTCCGCCCCCAAATACAACCTGCTGTACCAGGCCTTCGGGTGGGATATCCCCACCTACATCCACTGTGCCTCGGTGATGTTCAACGACCCCGCCACCGGGACGGTGCGCAAGATGTCCAAGCGCCTCGGCGATCCCTCCTATCAGGACCTGGTGGCCCAGGGCTACCTGTCCCAAGCGGTGGTGAACTACGTGGCCCTGCTGGGCTGGGCCCCCCACGGCGATCTGGCCGAGCAGGAGTTCTTCACCATGGATGAGCTGGTGGAGGCCTTTGAGATTTCCGGTATCTCCAAGTCCCCCTCCGCCTTTGACATGGACAAGCTGAACTATTTCAACGCCGCTTACCTGCGGGAGCTCACGCCGGAGGCCTTCGCCCGGGAGGCGGAGCCCTGGATCAGGCAGTCGGTGAAAAACCCGGCCTATGACGCCGCCGCTATCGCCTCCCTCCTCCAGGCCCGGTGCGAAAAGCTGTCCGACATCCCGGAGAAGGTGGACTTCTTTGACGCCCTGCCGGACTACGGCGCGGAGCTGTTCACCAACAAGAAATCCAAGACCAACAGCGAGGTATCCCTGGCCATGCTGAAGGAGGCAGTCCCGGTGCTGGAGGCCCTGCCTGAGTGGAGCCAGGATGCCATCCATGGGGTGCTGGTGGGGCTGGCGGAGAGGCTGGGGGTGAAAAACGCCACCCTCATGTGGCCCCTGCGCATCGCCGTGGCAGGCAAGGCTGTCACCCCCGGCGGCGCGGTGGAGCTGTGCCGCATCCTGGGCAGGGACGAGACTCTGCGCCGGGCGGCGCTGGGGATGGACAAGCTTCAGTAAGCTGAAAAGTTTAGATGAGAAGTACGCCCCTCTGTGCGCGAGCGGTCCGCACAGAGGGGCGCGCGTTGCCCCGGGACAAAATATTAAGAGAAATTTCAAGCCTTTTTTCTTGCGCTTTCCCCCCGCCCTCCGTATAATTGAGGGCAGCACACAGAGAAACGGGGGGCGCGCAATGGACCACATTCTGGTCGTAGACGACGACATCCACATCGGAAACCTCCTCCAGGAGGCCCTGGAGGGGGAGGGCTACCGGGTGAGCCGGGCCTACTCGGGCACCGAGGCGGTGCTGGCCCTGGACCGGGCCCGCCCCGACCTCATTCTGCTGGACCTGATGCTCCCCGGCCTGTCCGGGGAGGAGGCGCTGCCCCGCATGGCGGGCATACCCGTCATCGTGGTCAGCGCCAGGGCAGATACCGACAGCAAAACCTCCATGCTGCTGGGGGGCGCGGCGGACTACGTGACAAAGCCCTTTGCCCTGCGGGAACTGCTGGCCCGGGTGGCGGTGCGGCTGCGGGAGGCTCCTGTTCGGAGGGACGCCCCCCTTGCCTTCCAAAACCTGCGGCTGGACCCGGCGAACCGCTGGGCGGAGGCGGACGGGAAAAGGGCCCGCCTCACCCGGACGGAGTACGCCATCCTGAAGCTGCTGATGGAAAACCCCGCCCAGGTGGTCACCAAGTCCCGGCTGCTGGAACAGATCGGGCAGGACACCCCGGACTGCACCGAGAGCTCCCTCAAGACCCACGTGAGCAATCTGCGGAAAAAGCTGCGGGACGTGGGGGCGGGGGATTGTATTGAATCCGTTTGGGGAATCGGTTTCAAGATGAAATCTTGACGAAATCTGGACGGTTTTCTTGACCGCTTTCTTGACCGTTCTCTGTTACCATGGGAGCATCCAAGGAAACGGAGGTTTTTTTATGGAATACGTACTGGTCACCCAGGGCCTGTCCAAGCGCTATAAGGACTTCAAGGCCCTGGACAATTTCTCCATGCACGTGCCCAAGGGCGCAATCTACGGCTTTGTGGGCCGCAACGGCGCGGGCAAAACCACCCTCATCCGGCTCATCTGCGGTTTGCAGGCCCCCACGTCGGGGACCTATGCCCTGTACGGCGTGGACAGCGCCCGGCGGGACATCGCCAAAATACGCCGCCGCATGGGCGCGGTGGTGGAGACCCCCTCCATCTATCTGGACCTCACCGCCCGGGACAACCTGCGGGAGCAGTACCGGGTGCTGGGGGTGCCCTCCGACGACGGCATCCCGGAGCTTCTCAGGCTGGTGGGGCTGGAGGACGCCGGAAAGAAAAAGGCCCGGAATTTCTCCCTGGGCATGAAGCAGCGGCTGGGCATCGCGGTGGCGCTGGCGGGGGACCCGGACTTCCTGGTGCTGGACGAGCCGGTGAACGGCCTGGACCCCCAAGGCATCATCGACATACGGGAGCTGATTTTAAAACTCAACCGGGAGCGGCGGATTACGGTGCTCATCTCCTCCCACATTCTGGACGAGCTGTCCAGGCTGGCCACCCATTACGGCTTCATCGACTCCGGGCGCATGGTCAAGGAGCTGTCCGCCCGGGAGCTGGAGGCCGCCTGCCGCAAGTGCCTGCGGGTGGAGGTCACCGATACCCGCGCCCTGGCCCGTGTGCTGGACGGCATGGGCGTGGACTACAAGATCCTGGACGACGGGCGGGCCGACGTGTACGCCCAGGTGAACATCTCCCAGCTCAGCCGGGCGCTGGACGGGGAGGGCTGCGAGCTGCTCTCCGCCCAGGAGCGGGACGAGAGCCTGGAGAGCTACTTCGTCAACCTGGTGGGGGGTGGCTCTCATGACTAAACTGCTGAGCGCGAATTTCCTGCGGCTGTGGAAAAGCACGGCCTTCCGGGTCTGCATGATCGTATGCGCCGCGCTGGGGGTGCTGACGATTCTGGGGGAGTTCCAATTCCAGGTCTCCACGGGGGCTGACCTGAGCGTGCCGGAGGTGGCCCAGTACAAGGCTCTGCTGGAGAAAGAATTTTTCCAGTACGTCGGCATCGCCGGTATCCTGGCGGCGTCGTTTATCTCCGTCTTTTTTGGTACCGAGTACAGTGACGGGACCATCCGCAACAAGATCGCCGTGGGCCACTCCCGCCTGTCCATCTATTTCGCCAACCTCATCACCGGCTTTGCGGCGTCCCTGCTGTGCATTGCGGGCTATATGCTGTCCTGCCTGGCGGTGGGCGTGCCCCTGCTGGGCTGGTTCACCAAGCCCGCGCCCCTGCTTCTCGCCACTATTGCCGGGTCGGCGCTGATGCTGGCGGCGTTCTGCGCCATCTTCACCTTTGCTGCCATGAACAGCTCCAAAAAGTCCACTTCGGTGGTGGTCTGCCTGCTGGGTGTGTTTCTCCTGCTGTTTGCCGCCGTATACCTGGACGCCCGGCTGGGAGCGCCGGAGTTCATCCAGGGCTATGAGATGTCCGTCAACGGGGAGATCGTGAACTCCGTGCCGGAGCCCAACCCCCACTATCTTCGCGGCACGGCGCGGACAGTCTATCAATTCCTTTACGATCTGCTGCCCACGGGGCAGTCCCTCCAATACACCATGCTGAGCTTCACGGAGCCCCTGCGGCTGATGGGGCTGGCGGCGGCGGTGACCGCCCTGTTCTCCGCCGCCGGGGCGGCGCTGTTCAAGCGGAAGGATTTGAAATAGGTGGGCGGTATGAGGAATTTATTGTCTGCCAATTTCCTGCGGCTGCGGAAAAGCGTCCTGTTCTGGGGCCTCCTGGCGGTAATGTTCGCCTTTGGGGCGTTCTTCACCCTCCAGCACCTCAACCACTATCTGAAATGGGACGCCAAGTTCTACCTGACCATCGACCTGTTCACCTACGCCCTGCTGCTGGGCTTCGGGATGGCGGTGTTTATCCCCCTGTTCTTCGGCGCGGAGCACAGCGACGGAACCTTCCGGAACAAGCTGATGGCGGGCCACACCCGGCTGTCCATCTACCTGTCCCACCTCATTACAAGTATCGCCGTGGCTATTTCCGCCGCCGCGGCCTATGTGCTGCCCGTGCTGGCGGTGGGCCTCTTTATCTACGAGCCCCCGGCCCTGGAACCGGGGACGCTGATCCTCCTGGCCCTGGGGACGCTGGCCCTGCTGGCGGCGTACTGCGCCCTGTATACCCTTGTGGTGATGAACTGCGCCCGGAAAAGCGGGGCGGCGGTGATCTGCCTGGTGGGAATGCTGATGCTCTACATCGGGGCAGGCAATATCGAAATCCCCCTGATGCACCCGGAATACCTGTCCATGGAGGTCACCGAGTCCGGCGAGGTGATCCCCGGCGAACCCAACCCCCGCTATGTGGGTGGCACGGAGAGGCAGGTGCTGGAAGCCCTCCAGAATCTCCTGCCCGCGGGGCAGTCCCTGCAATATATGCGGGCGGACGTGGCGCACCCGGAGCGGCTTCCGTTATACTCCCTGATCGACATCATCGCCTTTACCGCCATCGGCGCGGCCCTATTCCGCAGAAAAGACCTGAAATGAGGTGAAGAAATGCTCCCCTGGCTGCTGTGCGGTGTGCTGGCCGTCCTTGCGGCGGCGCTGTGCGCCCGCCTCCACCTGCTTCAAAAAAGCCTGGACGACATCACGGACCAGCTGGGGGACCGCCTGGACGGCCACACCAACAACCCAATCTTCCTCCCCACCCGGGACCTCCACGCCCGGCGGCTGGCCGCTGAGCTGAACGTTCAGCTCAAGGAGCTGCGCCGTCTCCGCCAGCGCTATGAGGACGGCGACCGGGAGCTGAAGGAGGCCGTCACCAACGTCTCCCACGACCTGCGCACCCCCCTCACCGCCATCTGCGGCTATCTGGAGCTGCTGGAAAAGGGGGAGAAAACGCCGGACCAGGCCCGCTATCTGGCCCTCATCGGCGGACGGACGGAGGCCATGAAGCGGCTCACCGAGGAGCTTTTTCGCTATTCCATTGCCGCCAGCATGGAGGACGAATTGACTTTGGAGCCGGTGGACCTGAACGGGGCGGTGGAGGAGGCGGTGGCCTCCCTCTACGGGGCCCTGGTGGAGGCAGGGATCACCCCCGCCGTCTCTCTGCCGGAGGGGCGGGTGGTGCGGGAGCTGGACCGGAACGCCCTGGCCCGGGTGCTGGGCAACCTGCTGTCCAACGCGCTGAAATACAGCGCCGGGGACCTGGAGGTGACGCTGGCCCCGGACGGCACGGTCACCCTGTCCAACGCTGCAGACGGGCTGGACGAGGTGCGGGTGGGGCGGTTGTTTGACCGCTTCTATACAGTGGAGACCGGCCGGGGCTCCACCGGGCTGGGGCTGTCCATCGCCCGGGCCCTCACCGAGCGGATGGGTGGGACCATTGCCGCCTGGTACGAGGGGGGGCGGCTGTGGGTGAGCGCCTGTTTTCCGCCAGCCTCCCTGAAATAAAATTCCATTCTCTGCTCCACATTGTCATACCAATATCTCGACATGGCGAAAAAAATATGGTATAATGCGTGCGTCAAGCGCTGGGTGCTCCGGCGGCCGCTTGGCTCTGAGAATCTGAGGGGAGTTCAGGGCAGAAAGCTGTGGAGTTCCAAGAAACTTTTTTCTGTGGAGGAGAGTTTTATGAAGGTTCTGTCAAACAAAAAGCTGGCGACGCGCATTGGTATGATTACATCGGCCATCACCCTGGCGGGTATGCTGGTGTTATGGATTATTGTGTCCACCAACACCGCCGCCATGGTCAAAAACGACATCACCAACCAGATGGTGGACGCCGTGGAGTCCAGGGCCTCCATCATTGATGAATATGTGTCCTCGGCGGAGGAGTATATGTCCGCGTTTGCCCTGGGGGGAGAGGTCCGGGATATTCTGCTGAACCCGGACGACCCCGCGCTGCTGGCCCAGGCCCAGCGGTACACCGAGGAATTTGCCGCCATAAAGGGCATTTTTGAGGGGCTGTACATTGCCACCCCGGAGACCTATGTGCTCACCCACACCTCCCAGGGGGCCATCGGCATCACCACCCGCTCGGGGGATTCCTTGAAATCCTTCCAGGACACCATCCTGGCCACCCAGAATCTGACCAACCTGGGCATCATGAAATCCCCCGGTACCGGCAGCATGATCCTGTCCATGTACGAGCCCATTTTTGAGGGCGGGCGGTGCATCGGCTATGCGGGGGCGGGGGTCTATGCCAGCCGCCTGATGGACGCCCTGCTGAACCTGAACATCAAGGGCCTGCCCAACAGCGAGTATGTGTTTATGAACGTAGACACCGGCGTGTACCTCTACCACGAAAACGAGGAGCTGCTGAACACCGAGACCACCGACACCGGGTATCAGGAGATTCTCCAGCGTATTCGGACGGAGGGCAGCACCCAGGCCAGCACCTACTCCTACCGGGATGAGGACGGGGTCAGGCAGCTGGTGGTCTACAAGTACCTGAAGGACCGGGGCTGGGTCTTTATGGTCCGCAACAACGCCGCCCAGGTGTACGGCTCCGTCACCACGGTGCGGGTGTTGGTTGGGGCGCTGTGCGCAGTTATGGCCGCCGCCACCATCCTGGTCACCCTGCTGATCCTGCGTAAGGAGGGCCGGGAGCTCATGGCGGTGGAGCGGGCCATCGGGCGGCTGGGGGACCTGAACCTGTCCGCCGACCAGGAGCTGGAGCGGTTCTACAAGCGGTCGGACGAGATCGGCATGATCGCCCAGACCACCCACCGGGTGTGCGGCGCCCTGCGGGAGACCATCGACGACGTGAGCCGCATCCTGGGGGAGATGGCCGGAGGCAACTTCACTGTGAACGTGGAGAAGAATCAGGACCTGTACATAGGCGATTTCCAGACCCTTTCCGAGAGCTTGAAGTCCATCCGGGCCAACCTGACCAGCGTTATCCGGGACATCACCCAGGTGGCGGGCCATGTGGACGCCAGCGCGGACCGTGTGTCCTCCGAGGCCCAGGCCCTGTCCCAGGGCACGGTGGAGCAGGCCGCCTCCATCACCGGGCTGGTGTCCAACGTCAGCGATATCGCCTCCCAGCTCCAGACCAACACCGTGCGCTGCGGCAGCGCCAGCGAACTGGTGGCCAAGGCCACCGGCTACGCTGACGAGGCGGACGCCAAGATGGACCAGCTCCTCACCGCCACCCGCAACATCGACCAGTCCTCCGCCCAGATCGGCACCATCATCAAGACCATTGAGGACATCGCCTTCCAGACCAACATTCTGGCTCTGAACGCCGCCGTGGAGGCCGCCCGGGCCGGGACCGCCGGAAAGGGCTTCTCCGTGGTGGCCGACGAGGTGCGCACGCTGGCCGCCAAGTCTGCCCAGGCCGCGCAGAACACCAATATTTTAATCAACCGTTCCATCCAGGACGTGAAGTCGGGGACGGATTCCACCGATCTGGCGGTGTCCGCCATGCAGGTTATCAGCGACTGCATCGACTCTATCAAAGCCCTGATGGACGAGATCGCCGCCGCCAGCGCCCAGCAGTCCGATATGATTTTGCTGGTGGAAAACGGCATCAAGGAGATCTCCGCCGTGGTCCAGGCCAACTCCAACGCCGCGGAAAAGAGCGCCGCGGTGTCCAAGGAGCTGTCCGGTCAGGCCCGGGCGCTGCACGGTCTCATCGGCCGGTTCCAAATTTCATAAACGTCCGGCGGCCCATAAAGCGGCCCCGCCCGGTCTGTACAAGCCTACGGAGGCTTGGCGGATCGAGTGGGGCTTTTTGTACTTTGTGCGGGGTATCTTACAGATTTGCGAACACGTCCATCTGCCTTTGCAGCTCTCCCACAATCTCCTGGTTGGTGTCCATCCCCACGGTGATCCCCGTCATGTCGTCCACCAGCACCCGGGTGCTGCCTGCGGCGCCGGTGAGGCCGGAGGCCGCCCCGTCGATGGAGCTGGAGATGCTGGAGATGGACGCGGCGATCTGGTCCATAGCGGTTTTCAGCCGGTCCGCCTGGCCGTTGAAGCCCTCCATGGCCCGGCTGATGTAGTCCGAATCCTCCCGGTACTGCCGCCCGGCCTGGACGGACCGCTCCAGTTGGTCCATCACGGCCTGGCTCAGGTAGTCGGCCAGCTCCCGGGCGCTGCTGGACAGATAGTCCACGGCCCCCACGACCAGCCCGCTGACCTCCTGAATGTGGCTGGCGGTCTCCGCGCAGGAGTCGGCCAGCTGGTGGACCTCCCGGGCCACCACGGAGAACCCGGCCCCCGCCGCCCCGGCCCGGGCGGCCTCAATGGAGGCGTTGACGGCGATGAGGTTGGTGGAGGAGGAGATGCTGAGGATGTCCTTGGTCAGGGCGCTGATCTGCTCCACGTTCCTGCTTTTCTCGATGGCCTGATCCAGCATGGCCAGGATATCCGCCGTTTTGGCCCGGACCGTCTCCGTCTCGCTGTGGGCGGAGCGCTCCATCTCCTCCGCCCGCTCCCGCATCCCGGCGGAGTAGGCGGTGATGGCGGCGCACTCCTCAGCCATGCTCTGAGTGCTGCCCTGGGTGCCGGAGGCGCTGGAGGTGATGGCGGCGGCGCTGCCCGCGATCTCCTCCAGGGCGGCGGAGAGCTGGTCCGTCAGCTGGGAAAGGCTTTGGACGCTGCCGCTGGAGGTCTGGGTCCGCTGGCGGACCTCCCCCACCACGCCGCTGATGCGCTCGGAGCTGTCCTGAAGGGTGCCCATCACGTCGTGGATCGGGGTGAGGACGTACCTGCGGATGATTCGGAAGCCCGCCGCCACCAGCAGAATACCCACCAGCAGGGTGACGGCGCTGGAGACCAGGGAGATAATGTAGACCAGGGTGAGCCGCCCCCGGGCCGCCTTCGCCTGACTGCTGACCGAGGCCGAGAGCTTGTCGATCTCCGCCTCCGCAGTCCCGCCCCAGCGGGCCACGTCCCCGTTGGCGGTGGCGTAGGCCTCCTGGGTCTTGCTGTCGGCACTGGCGCTGACCAGATAGACCAGGGCGTGCTTGAACTCAGTGTAGCCCTCCAGGAGGGACTGATAGGTCTCCTGGTCCTCCGGGGCCACAAAGCCCTCATAGGAGGCCAGCTTTTCATCCAGGGCCGCTTCCTCCGCCTTGATCTCCTGCACCAGCTGGATCATGGTGGCGTGGTCCGCCGCCACGATGTGGGACAAGGCCAGACGGTGAATGTCCATGACGGACCGGCGGATGTCCTCCAGCCGCTCCTCGCTGACCATGCTCTTGTCCACAATGCTCCCCGCGGTGGTGTGGACGTTGTTGATGCTGAATACCGCCAAAATATTGGACAGCAGTGTGATGAGGCCCAGCAGGATGATGGGCAAGATCAAGCGCTGCTGAAGCGTCAGTCTGCCTTTCATATGATTTCCTCCCCGATGTAGATGTACGGTTTCATCAGCGCTCGCTCACGCCCTGGACCATGCGGTCCAGCTGGGCCTGGAGGGAGGCGCCGGAGGGGTTTCCCTGGGCCATGCTGTCCGCGAACTGGGCCACCGGGTCCCAAAACTTGCCGCCCACCCGCTGAAGCTGGGAATGGTTGGACTGGTCCAGAAGGGCCGCGATGGCCAGGGAGGACTGGACCGCCTGGGAATTGGCCGCGCTGACGTTGGCCGGGCCCTGGCCCCGCATCTCAAAGCGCAGGCGCTGGTTTTCCTCGCTGGTGATCCATTCCGCCAGCCGGGTGGCCCACTCCGGGTGGCTGGAATAGGCGTTGACTCCGATGAGCTTGCAGCCGGAGAAGGAGGCCATCTGCACTTCCCGCCCCCCGCAGCGGTAGGTGGGCAGCTTGGCCGCGCCCATATCGTCCCCCCAGGCCTCCTGGACGGCCACCGAATTCCACACGCCGCTGACGCCGGCGATGACCGAGCCGTCCTGGACGCCGACGAGAAACTCCCCGTCGGGCCGGTTGGAAAAGCCGGGGCTGGCCGCGATATCCAGCATGGCCTGGGCCACGTCCACCCCCCGGATGGGGCCGTCGGCGCTGTTCCAGGTGCAGTAGTTGGTCAGGCCGTCGTCGTTGAGCCCCACCTCCAGGCCGGTGTTGCCGAAAAAGGCGTAGACGTACCAGGCGGAGGACCAGTCCATGGCCACCAGCTTTTCCGCCCGGGCCGCCGCCTCCAGCAGCCGTTCCAGGCTCTGGACGTCCTCCTGGGTGAAATAGGCCTTGTTATAGTATAGGAAGTAGCCGTTATCCGCCGTCAGCGGGTAGGCGTAAAGGGCGTCTCCCACGCTGGCCGCCTCCACCGCGGCGGGGAGGGAGGCGCTTCGTATGGCGGCGTCGTCCGCGATGGGGTCCAGCCCGCCGGCGGCGGCCAGCGCGGCCACCTGGTCGTCGGCAAAGGCGAACACATCCGCGCCCTCCTCCAGGCTGCCCAGCAGGGCGTCCTTGCAGTTGGACTCGCTCTGGGGCTGGTAGGTGATCTGAAAGTCGGCCTGTCCCGCGTAATGGTTTCGGAAGGAGGCGAAGATCTCCTGTAAAAGGGCCTCGTCCTCCTCCGCGCCCCACACGGTCAGGGAGACGGTCTCCCTGACCGGCGGCCGGCTGCCGGCGGGAGCCTGGGCCTGACCGCCGCAGGCGGACAGCAGAGACAGTAAGAAAATGGAAACTGCCAGAAGAAAAAACCGTCTTGCCATAGTGTATCATTCCTCCCGTTTTCTTCCGGGTTATTATAACACCTCGCGTCCCTGATTTCAATTGGATTTCTGGCGGGAGGGACGTGATAAAGCGCATATGTTTGGACTTGATTTTATGGGTAGGTGCTGTATAATATAAACGAAGAGCTTACCTGCGGCGGCCAGCGGGGCTGCAGCGGCTTCACAATGGAAATAGGAGGACAAAACAAATGCGGAAATGTATTCTGGTCGTCGATGATGACGAGATGAATTTAAAGCGGACCCAGATGATCCTGGAGCGGGAGTACGATGTGATTCTGGCCATATCCGGGCAGGAGGCGCTGAAAAAGCTTGGCCGGACCAGGATTGATCTGATCCTTTTGGATATCGCCATGCCGGGGATGGACGGCATTGAGACTTTTGAGTATATGAGGATGCTGCTGGTGGACACGCCCGTGATCTTCCTCACCGCATCGGGAGACGAGAACGACGTGAGAAGCGCCATCAAGCTGGGCGCGGTGGATTACCTGAAAAAGCCCTTCCTCCCCTCGGAGCTGCTGAGACGGGTCGCAAAGGAGCTTGAGGCGGAATGAGAGGGGAAGGGCAGACCAGCAAACATCTGCTGTTGGCCAGCGTCGTCACCATGGTCGGCATGATGCTGATGGTGATTACCATCGCGTTCTCCTGGGAGCTGTGGATGGTGCCGGTCTTTTTGATCGGCAACGCCACGGTGTGGTTCCTCCACATCGGAAAATTCGCCATGGAGGAGTTCTATGAGAACCTGTGCATCGGGCTGCTGCTGATCGGCTTCTTCTTCTTTGGCGTGCACAGCGTCAGCCTGTTTGATATACCGGCCGTGGCCTGTATGGTGCTGCTGATCTTTTCCATGATGGACAAAAAGCTGCCCCTGTATCTGATCGCCGCCCTGTATATTCTGCAGCTGCTATACCATCTGCTCATCCTGCACACCATTGCTGCGGACATCACTTTGCAGGAGCTGATACGGCTGTGCCTCGGCGCCACCGTGGTGGCGGGAGCGGTGGCCATCGCCAGGTATCGGATCAACCGGAGGATGGAGGATAGGAAGCAGCAGCGCAACACCATGACGCAGCTGACAGTGGCCAAACGGCAGAACGCCCAGTTCCTGTCCAACATATCCCACGAGTTCCGCACCCCTGTCAACATGGTGCTGGGCCTCAGCGAGGTGGCCCTTGAAAAGGACGTCTCTCCCGAGGTTCGGGCGGACATACGCTCGATTCAGATGGCGGGCAAGCGGCTGTCCAGCCAGATCAGCAATATTCTGGACTACGCGGAGATTGTGGAGGGCACCTTGGCCGCGGCGGAAGAGGAGTACATGATTACCTCTGTGCTCAACGACGTGATCACCACCACGGCGGCCCAGAGCGGTAAGCGCCAGCTGGAGATAGTGTTTGACGTTGCGCCCCGGATACCGGCGGTGCTGGTGGGGGACGCGGAAAAGATCTCCCACGTGCTGAAGATTCTCCTGGAGAACTCTATCAAGTTTACGGATGAGGGCGGCATCAACATCTGCGTTGATTTTCGGAGAGAGAGCTATGGGATCAACCTGCTCATAGACATCTACGACACCGGGATCGGCATGACGCGTTCCCAGCTGGCCCAGATGTACGAGGACTTTTATCAGGCGGATTCCGGCAGCAGCCGGGGAGCGGGGGGCCTGGGCCTGGGCATCCCCATCGCCCGTGGGCTTCTCCACGCCATGGGCGGGTTCATCCACTGTGACAGCACGGACCGGCAGGGGATGGAGATCCACATCACCATTCCCCAGGGGGTGGCGGACGACCAGCCGGGGATGGCCCTGTCCAACCCGGAGCAAATGTGCGTCGGGTGTTTCTTCCGACCGGAGAAGTACAGCTGCGACGACGTCAAGGAATACTATGACAAGATGATCCTGCATCTGGTAGAGGGCCTTGGGGTGGAGGGCTATCAGGTCCATAACTTTGAGGGACTTTTGCAGCTGCTGAGCAGCCACAAGCTGACCCATGTGTTCATCGCGCAGTCGGAATATGAGGAGAACAGCGGCTATTATGAGGAGCTGGCAAATTCCATGCAGGTGGCGGTGGTTGTGGAGCGGGAGTTTTCCATGGGAGAGGACAGCGGGCTGCTTGTGATTCGCAAGCCCTTTTTCGCCCTCTCCGTGGTAAACCTGCTCAACGGGCACTGGAACGCGGGCGGCTTCGAGGAGACGCAGGGCGCGGGCCGCAGGCCCTTTACCTGCGAGGGCGTCCGGGTGCTGGTGGTGGACGACGAGGAAATGAACCTGGTGGTGGCCAAAGGCGTCCTGGGCGGCTACGGGATACAGGTGGACACCTGCCTCAGCGGCAGGGAGGCGCTGAAGCGGTGCGCGGACACCGCCTATGACGCCGTATTCCTGGACCACATGATGCCGGGCTTTGACGGCGTGGAGACGCTCCGGCGCATCCGGGAGATGGACAATGGGGCGTATCAGGACCTGCCGGTGATCGCGCTGACGGCAAACACCATCAGCGGCGCCAGGGAGATGTTCCGCCACGAGGGCTTTACGGAATTTGTGCCAAAGCCCATTGAGCGTCCTGTTTTAGAGCGGGTGCTGCGCCATGTCCTGCCCAAGCACTGTATCCGGTACGGCGCGCCGGCCGGGGACAGCCGGGAGGATCAGGGCGCGGAGCCCGCGCCGCCCGCCGCCGGGGAAGCGCCGGAGGCGGCCCCTGCTGAGGAGGTTTCCCCCGCCGGGGATGAGGCGGCCGCTGCGACGGCCCAGGAGGGCGGTCTGCCCCGGGCCGCGCTGGTGCGGGCGGGCATTGACGTGCAGATGGGGCTGGATTACTGCTGCGGAGACGAGGGGTTCTACCTGGAGATGCTTCGGATGTTTTCCCAGCAGAGCGAGGGGAAACGGGATGAGATCATCGCCCTGTACGGGGCGGAAAACTGGACGGATTACGCGGTAAAGGTCCACGCGCTGAAGAGCACCGCCCTGACCATCGGCGCGAAGGAGCTCTCGGAGTGGGCCAGGCTGCTGGAGCGGGCGGGAAAAAATGGCGACATCCAGTACATCCGCGACAACCATGACCAGCTGCTGCGGATGTACCAGGAGGTCTGTGGCAGCATTGCCGGACTGTGATCTGAACGGAGATGGGGGAGGCACGGCGTGACGAAGGAATGGATAAAAAAGCATTTTGACCACAGGATCAGCCTGCGGGAGCGCATGTTCCGCCTGGTGACGGGCGTGTGCATGGTGGCGCTGATATTCATCCTGCCCATGGGGCGGAGCATTGTCAATCTGCTGATTCTGGCGGGGAGCCTGGTCTATATGGCGGCGGCGGTGGATATCAGCATCAAAAAGGAGCGCATCAACGAGGGGGCCACGTCCATCGCGGTGCTGATGCTGGTGGTCCTGCCGGTGAGCTTTTTCACTGCGGGCGGCTTTTACAGCGGGTTGCCCGAGTGGTTTGTGCTGTGCTTCATCTACATCAGCATAACGCTGGCGGGCAGGCGCAAGCTGGTGTTTTTCCTGCTGTGCACGGTGGAGACGCTGTTGTGCTACTACATCGCTTACAGCTTCCCGGAGCATGTCGCCCAGAACGCCCAGGCCCAGTCCTTTTTTGAGTCCGCCTACTCCGTGGTCATGGTGGGTGTGCTCACCAGCGTGCTGCTGCTGTTTCTGAATCAGCTCTATGAGAAGGAAAACCAGCTCACCAAAGAGCAGAAGAAAGAGATCGAGGAATTGAACCAGGCGGAGAACAACTTTTTCTCCAGCATGAGCCACGAGATCCGCACGCCCATCAATACCATCATCGGGCTGAACGAGATCATCCTTCGGGGGGATATTCCCGAGGATGTGGCGGAAAACGCCAGGAACATCCAGGGTGCCAGCAAGATGCTGCTGACGCTGATCAATGACATTCTGGACCTGTCCAAGATCAAATCCGGGAAAATGGAGATTGTCAACGTCTCCTACATGACCGGCGAGCTCTTCTCGGACATTGTCAACATGATCTGGGTGAAGGCCCAGAAAAAGGGGCTGGAATTCCGGCTCTATGTGGATTCCTCCATCCCCAGCATGCTCTGCGGCGACGAGGTGCGCATCAAGCAGGTGCTGATTAACCTGCTGAACAACGCCGTCAAGTACACCAGCGAGGGCGCCGTCACCCTGTCCATCCGGTGCGAGCGGATCGGGCTGAACCAGGTGCGGGTCTGGTACACCGTGGAGGACACGGGCCAGGGGGTGAAAAAGGAGGACATTCCCTACCTGTTCAACGCCTTCAAACGGGTGGACGAGCGGAAAAACCGCCACATTGAGGGAACCGGGCTGGGGCTGAGCATCGTCCACCAGCTGGTGGAGCTGATGGGCGGCAGGATCAGCGTGAACAGCGTCTATACAAAGGGCTCCATCTTCATTGTGGAGCTGGAGCAGGACATTGTGGACGACAAGGAGCTGGGGACGTTTACGCTGGCCTCCCGCAGGAGGGCCCGCAATGGGGAGCAGTACAAGCAGAGCTTCGAGGCCCCGGAGGCCCATCTGCTGGTGGTGGACGACAATGAGATGAACCTGCTGGTGGTGCGCAAGCTGCTGGAGGCCACAAAGATCCAGATCGACACGGCGGCCAGCGGCGCGGAGTGCCTGAGGCTGACCCAGGAGCAGCGGTACGACTGCATCCTGATGGACCACCTGATGCCGGAGATGGACGGCATCCAATGCCTGCGGGCGCTGCGCACACAGCCGGCGGGGCTGTGCCAGGACACGCCGGTGATCGCCCTGACGGCCAACGCGGGAAGCGACCAGCAGATGCTCTACCGAAAGGAGGGCTTCAGCGGTTATTTGGCAAAGCCGGTGAACGGGGCGCTGCTGGAGGCGGCGGTGCTCAGCATCCTCCCCAAGGAGCTGGCCAACCTCAGCGAGGGGGCCAGCCAGTCGGAGATCGGCAAGGATGTGCTGATCTTCGAGCAGGCCAAGCGGATTCCGCTGGTGGTCACCACGGACAGCGTCTGCGACCTCCCGGAGTCGCTGAAAAAGGAGTTCGGCATTGCCGTATGCCCCTACTACATCTGCACGGAACAGGGGCGCTTTCTGGATGAAGAGGAGCTGAAGGCGGACGACCTGATCGTGTACATGGCCGAGGGGAACAACGGCTTCTCCCTGCCCCCCGAGGTGGAGGACTACGAGAGATTCTTTGCCGAAAGGCTGACCACGGCCCAGAACGTGATACACATCGCCATGGCCAAGCAGGCCAGCCAGGGGTACGAAAACGCCCTGGAGGCGGCAAAATCCTTTGATAATATCACGGTGCTGGATTCCGGCCATCTCTCCAGCGGCATGGGGCTGGCGGTGCTGTACGCCGCGTCCATGGCGGAGCAGCACGCCGGGAAAGAGGAGATCATACAGGCGGTAGAGGATCTGAAAAGCCGCCTGACTTCCTCGCTGATTATCGACAGCACCCATATGATGTGCCAGGCGGGGTATCTCTCCAAGCGGACTCAGCTGCTCTGCGACACCCTGCTGCTCCACCCCGTCATCATGATGCGCAAGAGCCGGATGGTGGTCGGCGCGATGGAGATGGGCAATTTTGCCCGGGTGGCCCGGAACTACGTGCGGAAGATGTTCCGAAACCCGGACCATATTGACCGGCGTATTCTGTTCATCACATACGCGGGTATGGATGAATCGAGCCTGAAATTTGTCCAGGAGCTGGTGGAGCAGTACTGTCCGTTCGAGCGTGTCTACCTGCAAAAGGCCTCCGCCGCCATCGCCAGCAACTCCGGCCCCAGGGCCTTTGGCCTGCTGTTTATGCGGAAATAGGGGGCCGCCCGCAAAAAAAGTCTTGCAAAACGGGGAGAATAGGGGTATAATGCCTCTGGACAATTGAACAGACGGGAGCTTGTAGTACAGGCTGAGAGGAAGGTGTGACCTTCGACCGGTAACCTGATTTGGATAATGCCAACGTAGGGATGCCTGTGCAGCATGGGTTTTGATGGAGGCCGCCAAATTGGGCGGCCTCTGTTTTTTGTCCCAGCTTTTTTGGAAAGGAAGTGGGAGCCGGCATATCCCAATTCAATTTGGGCGGACAGGAGGGGAGCGCCTCAGGTCTGTAAGCACAGCGATGGGAAGCCGTGTTCCGGCGTGAGAGGAAGCCAGTGAGCTTCGACCGAACGAACCTGCCGCGGCGGTGGCCGCGCATTTGGGGAGCGACGCTGTGACTGCCGTTCTCACATCATTTTCAAAGGAGATCACACCATGAAGAACATGGACCGAACGCAAAAGCTGTGCCTTGCCGCCGTGCTGTGCGCCGTGGCGGTGGCGGGGAGCCTGCTTTCCTTCCCCATCGCCGGGAGCAAATGCGCCCCGGTGCAGCATATGGTCAATATCCTGTGCGCCGTATTCCTGGGCCCCGGCTACGGCGTGGGGGCGGCCTTCGGGGCGAGCCTGATCCGCAACCTGCTGGGGCTGGGCAGCCCCATGGCCTTTCCGGGCAGCATGTGCGGAGCGCTGCTGTGCGCTCTGGCCTATTGGAGAACGAAAAACATCCCCCTGACCCTGCTGGCGGAGGTGTTGGGCACGGCGGTGCTGGGCGGGCTGTGCGCCTACCCGGTGGCCATCCTGGCGCTGGGGCAGAGCGCGGGGGAGATCGCGTTTTACGCTTACATCATCCCGTTTTTCATCTCCACAGCGGCGGGGGCGGCGCTGTCAGGGGTCATTCTGGGGGCGCTGAGCCGGTCCGGCGCGCTGAAGCGTCAAGGGGAGGAGGTCTGAGCCATGCTGGGAGAACTGCTTGACAACGTGAGACGGCGCCATCCGCTGGTCCACAACATCACCAACTATGTCACGGTCAACGACTGCGCCAACATCCTGCTGGCCTGTGGCGGCTCGCCCATCATGGCCGACGACGCCAGCGAGGCGGAGGAGATCACCGCCCTCTGCGCAGGGCTGAACATCAACATCGGAACCCTGAACGCCCGGACCATCCCCGCCATGCTGGCCGCGGGAAAGAAGGCCAACCAGCTGGGCCGTCCCGTGGTGCTGGACCCGGTGGGGGCAGGGGCGTCCAGGCTGCGGACGGACACCGCCCTGGGCCTGCTGGACCAGGTGCGCTTTGCCGTCGTCCGAGGGAACATCTCCGAGATCAAGACCCTGGCTCTGGGGAGCGGGTCCACCCGGGGGGTGGACGCAGGCGTGGGGGACGCGGTGACCAAGGAATCGCTGGAGGAGGCGGTCCGCTTCGCCAAGGACTTCGCCCGGAAAACCGGAGCGGTCGCCGCCATCACCGGGGCCATCGACATCGTGGCCGGGGGGGAGCGGGCCTTCTGCATCTTCAACGGCCACCCCATGATGAGCCGCGTCACCGGGACGGGCTGCCAGCTGTCCGCGATGACGGCGGCCTATGTGGCCGCCAGCCCCGACAGGCCCCTGGAGGCTGCGGCTGCGGCTGTATGCGCCATGGGCGTGTGCGGGGAGATCGCCCACCGGCGGCTGGGGGAGCTGGACGGAAACGCCTCCTACCGCAATTATATCATTGACGCGGCGTACCATCTGGACGGGGAGACCCTGGAGCGGTGCGCGAACTATGAGATACTTTGACAGGATGTGGGACCATGAGATGTAAAAAGGATACCATGCTGCTCTACGCCGTCACCGACCGGGCCTGGACCGGGGCCCAGACCCTGTACCAGCAGGTGGAGCGCGCCTTGAAGGGGGGCGTCACCTGCGTTCAGCTCCGGGAGAAGGATTTGCCGGAGGCGGAATTTCTGGCGCAGGCCAGGGAAATCGGGGGCCTGTGCCGGGCTTACGGCGTGCCGTTTATCATCAACGACAACGTGGAGATCGCCTTGGCCTGCGGCGCGGACGGCGTTCATGTGGGCCAGAGCGATATGGAGGCGGGCCGCGTCCGGGCCGCTGTGGGCGGGGGCATGATGATCGGCGTGTCCGCCCGGACCGTGGAGGAGGCTCTTGCCGCCCAGCGGGCCGGGGCGGACTACCTGGGGGTGGGGGCGGTGTTCACCACCTCCACCAAGCTGGACGCCGAGGCGGTGTCCCGCCAGACCCTGAAGGACATCTGCGCCGCCGTGGACATTCCCGTGGCCGCCATCGGTGGAATCGGGAAGGACAACATCCTGGAGCTGTCCGGCACGGGGATCGACGGGGTGGCCCTGGTGTCCGCCATCTTCGGGGCGGAGGACATCGAGGGCCGCTGCCGGGAGCTGAAGGAGCTGGCCCGCAGGGCGGTGGGCCCATGATTGCCGGGGCGGTCTTTGACGTGGACGGCACCCTGCTGGACTCCATGTCCATCTGGGACACCGTGGGGGCGGACTACCTGCGCTCCATCGGGTTTGAGCCGAAGGAGAACCTGAACGAGGTGTTCAAGGATATGAGCCTGGACCAGGCGGCCCGGTACTATCAGACCGAGTACGGCGTGACCCTGTCCGTGGAGGAGATCACGGCGGGGGTAAACGCCCTGCTGGAGGACTTCTACCGGCACAAAGCCGCCTTGAAGCCGGGGGCGGGGAAGCTTGTGCGGGAGCTTTCCAGCCGTGGGGTGAAGCTGTGCGTCGCCACCGCTACGGACCGGTATCTGGTGGAGGCCGCCTTGGAGCGGTGCGGGGTGCTGTCCTGCTTCGGGAGGATCTTCACCTGCGGCGAGGTGGGACACGGCAAGAACGAGCCCCATATTTTTGAGGCGGCGCTTCGGTTTTTGGGGACTGTGCGGGAGGAAACCCTGGTGTTTGACGACGCGCTCTACGCTGTCCGCACGGCGAAAAAGGCCGGGTTCCCCGTGGCGGCGGTCTATGACAGCCACGAAAAGGGACGGGACGAGGTCCGTGCCCTGGCAGACGTTTACTTGGAAAACCTGGCGCAGCTGGATAAACTCAGGGAGCTTCTTCCGGCCTGATTGCTGGGAGCTTTGAGCAGTTTGACGCTCTATAAAAAATAACGCAGGGGGAGACAGCAATGAAAACCGCATTATCCATCGCCGGCAGCGATTCCAGCGGAGGCGCCGGAATTCAGGCCGACCTGAAAACCATGGCCATGAACGGCGTCTACGGCATGAGCGCCGTCACGGCCCTCACCGCCCAGAACACCACCGGCGTGCGGGGGATTCTGGAGGTCAGCCCCCAATTCCTGGAGGAACAGCTGGACGCGGTGTTCGAGGACATTTTCCCCGACGCGGTGAAGATCGGCATGGTGGCCTCCGCCGGACTGGTGGAAGCCATAGCGGGGCGGCTGCGTTTCCACCGGGCGGGGAATATCGTGGTGGACCCGGTGATGGTGGCCACCAGCGGGTCGGCGCTGATGAAAACGGACGCGGTGGAGGCCCTCACCCGGGAGCTGTTCCCCCTGGCCGCCCTGGCCACCCCCAACATCCCGGAGGGGGAAGTGCTGTCGGGCATGTCCATCCGAAGCCGGGAGGACATGGAACGGGCCGCGAAGAAGATCAGCGCGGACTTCTCCTGCCCGGTGCTCCTCAAGGGGGGCCATGCCCTGTGCGACGCGGACGACCTGCTGTGCGCCCAGGGAGAGCTGAACTGGTTCCACGGGGAGCGGATCGACACCCCCAACACCCACGGCACGGGGTGCACCCTGTCCAGCGCCATCGCCGCCAACCTGGCCAAGGGCTTCTCCCTGGAGGAGTCGGTGAGGCGGGCCAAGGAATACATCTCCGGGGCGCTGGCGGCGGGGCTGGACCTGGGACAGGGGGCCGGACCCATGGACCACATCTTCGACCTGACCAGCCGTTTCGCCCAGGAGGCTTGAATATTCACAGAAAGGGAGCAGGCATCATGAGAAACTACGCGACCCAGATGGAGGCCGCCCGAAAGGGCATCATCACCCCCGAGATGGAGGCGGTGGCGAAGAAGGAGTACCGCGCAACCGAGGAGATCCGGGAGCTGGTGGCCAAGGGGCAGGCGGTTATCTGTGCTAATAAGCTGCACGGCTGTCTGGAGCCCAACGGGGTGGGGTCCATGCTGCGCACCAAGATCAACGTGAACCTAGGGGTGTCCCGGGACTGCAAGGACTACGACGTGGAGATGAAAAAGGTGATGGCGGCGGTGGACATGGGGGCGGAGGCCATTATGGACCTGTCCTCCCATGGCGACACCCAGCCCTTCCGCCGGAAACTGGCGCGGGAGTGCCCCGCCATGATCGGCACCGTGCCGGTGTACGACAGCGTCATCCACTACCAGCGGGATCTGGCCACGCTGACCGCCAAGGATTTCATCGACGTGGTGCGGCTCCATGCCCAGGACGGGGTGGATTTCGTCACCCTCCACTGCGGCATCACCCGAAAGACCATTGAGCAGATCAAGACCCACAAGCGGAAGATGAACATCGTGTCCCGTGGCGGCTCCCTGGTGTTCGCCTGGATGAGCATGACCGGGGAGGAAAACCCCTTCTACCAGTATTTTGACGAGATTCTGGACATCTGCCGGGAGTACGACGTGACCATCTCCCTGGGAGACGCCTGCCGCCCCGGCTGTCTGGCCGACGGCAGCGACGTGTGCCAGATTGAGGAGCTGGTACGGCTGGGCGAGCTGACCAAACGGGCCTGGGCCCGGGACGTGCAGGTGATGGTGGAGGGCCCGGGACATATGCCCCTGGACCAGATCGAGGCCAACATGAAGCTCCAGCAGACCATCTGCATGGGGGCCCCCTTCTACGTGCTGGGCCCCATCGTCACCGACATCGCCCCCGGCTACGACCACATCACCGCCGCCATCGGCGGAGCGGTGGCGGCGTCCGCGGGCGCGGCCTTCCTGTGCTACGTCACCCCCGCCGAGCACCTGGCTCTGCCCAACGTGGACGACGTGAAGCAGGGGATCATCGCCTCCAAGATCGCCGCCCACGCGGCGGACATCGCCAAAAAGATTCCCCATGCCCGGGACCTGGACAACGCCATGGCGGACGCCCGGCGGACCTTTGACTGGGAGAAACAGTGGGAGTGCTCCCTGGACCCGGAGACCGCCAAGGCCATCCGGGCGGACCGGGCCCCGGAGCACGAGGACAGCTGCTCCATGTGCGGAAAGTTCTGCGCCGTGCGCAGCATGAACAAGGCGCTGAGCGGCGAATACATTGATATCCTGTGAGGAGGGAGCGGCATGAAGCGGCGGTGCGTCGTCATCGGCGGGGCGGCAATCAAGGACCACCAGGCCGTCTGGGAGTACCTGAACCCGGACGATTTCAATATCTTTTGTGACAGCGGGCTGTTTCACCAGGAGGCCCTGGGCATTGAGCCCCACTTAATCGTGGGGGATTTCGACTCCCACGAAAACCCCCACCTGAATGTGGAGACCATCGTGCTGCCCTGCGAGAAGGACGATACCGATACGGTATACGCCGTGAAGGAGGCCGTCAAACGGGGCTTTGACAACTTTTTGCTCCTTGGCGCGGCGGGGGGACGGCTGGACCACACCCTGGGCAACCTGTCCATCCTGCTCTCACTCCACGCCCAGGGCAAGCGGGCCCTGCTGCTGGACGACTATTCGGAGATGGAGGTGGTGGGGCGGGAGCCGGCCTATATCGACGATTCCTTCCCCTTCTTCTCCCTGCTGAACATCTCCGGGACCGCCCGGGGCGTCACCATCGAGGACGCGAAGTACCCCCTGCGGGACGCGGAAATCCCGTGTACCTATCAGTACGGCGTCAGCAACGAGGTGCTGCCCGGCCGCCGGGCCAGGGTGTCCGTGGAGGAGGGGGAGCTGCTGCTGGTCAGGGTGCGGCGGGGCTTCTGACGGCGGGACGCGTTCCTTTGGACTGGCTGGGGGGCATGGCCCACGCTTGCGCCGTATCCACAGCATTGACACGGCGTTTAAGCCGTCCGGCCTGGTTCCTCATTGAAATCCGGACAAAAGTATGTTATCATGGGAACCGTCAAGGAGCGGACGGGGAAACGCAGGACAGAATTTCAAAAGCTTTACGCAAAGGGGCGTACGCCCCTTTGCGCTTTGCCTGGGGCAAAGCGCAAATTTTCTCTGGAGGCGGCAGGGCGATGAATACGCTTTTCGATGAAAAACGCCTGCGCAGGCTGATCGCAAACCTGAATATCCTCACCGGCGTGCCCGCCAACATTCTGGACGCGCAGGGCCGGGACCGCTACCTGTTCGGCGGCCATCCCCCCTTTTGCAGGGCCGTCAACGCCGACCCGGAGGGCCATGAGCGCTGCGTTGCCTGCGATGTCTGGAAGGTCAAAAACTATGCCTCCGGCGGCGGCTTTCAGTTTTACCGCTGCCATCTGGGGGTCTGCGAAGCCATCATGCCCCTTTACAGCAAGGACGAGCCCCTGGCCTATCTGATCTTTGGGTGCTTTCTGGACAGCGCCCCCATTGAGGAACAGTGGGCGCGGACCCGGTCCCTGCTGGACTGGTGGCAGGGGGACCTGGATGAGCTGCGCCGGGCTTTCTTCCAATTCCGCCAGTTTTCCGCAGAGGAACAGCGGTCCTACGCCGAGACCCTGGAGGCTCTGGCCGCCTATATCCGGCTGGAGGGCCTGATTTTCAGCGCCGAGCAGAGCGACCTGCAAAGGCTGGAACTCTACCTGGACCAGCACTATATGGAGAAGCTGTCCCTGGCGGTCATGGCCAAGGAACTGCACATCGGCCGCACCAAGCTGTGCGCCTTGGCCAAGGAGCTGTCCGGGGGGCGTACCCTGTCCTGGCTCATCGCCCAGCGCCGCATCGACGCCGCGAAGCGGCTGCTGGTCCAGAGCGCGCTGCCCATATCCGCCGTAGCGGAGGAGGTGGGCATCGACGACTACAACTATTTTTCCAAGGTGTTCCGCTCCGTTACCGGCGTGACGCCCAGCTTCTTCCGCAAAAATACCCGCCGCGCCCTGGAGGGCCCCGATGAAAATGACAACGAAATTTTCAAATAAATCGTACGAATTTTCACGTTCGTACGATTTTTCTATAATGTGGACGTTTCCCCCTATTTATTCACAGAATGTATAAGTACAATGGGAGCCAGCAGGGCGTGTTTTGTGAGAATTGTCAACACCCCTGCGCCCCTTTCCAGGCTTTTACAGCCCGGTGGGGGGACCAAATTATGAGAAGGAGAATGAAAATGAAGAAAATTCTTGCAATGCTGCTGGCCATGGCTATGATGCTCTCTCTTGTCGCCTGCGGCAGCGGCGACAAGCCCTCCAACGGCGACGGCGACAGCAAGACCAGCACCGCCCCCGCCGAGACCAAGCAGCCCGACCAGCAGCAGGGCGGCGGCGACAAGACCGCCATCAACGTGATCATCTCCCAGTACGGCAACTACACCCAGGAGTGGTGGACCCAGTTCGAGAAGGACTTTGAGGCCGCCAACGACACTGTGGACCTGAACATTGAGATCGTCTCCTGGAACGACATCTATTCCGTGGTGTCCACCCGGATTCAGTCCAAGCAGCAGCCCGACATCCTGAACATCAGCGGCTTTGCCGACTATGTGGCCGACGACCTGCTGATGCCCGCCGAGGCGTACACCTCCGATGAGGTCAAGGCCAAGATCATCCCCAGCTTCTGGGAGTCCAACGACATCGACGGCACCGTGTGGGCCCTGCCCATCCTGGCCTCCTGCCGCCTGCTGTTCTGCAACATGGACCTGCTGAGCGAGGCGGGCGTCGCCGAGGCCCCCAAGACCTGGGATGACGTGCTCACCGCCTGCCAGGCCGTGAAGGATAAGTTCGGCGACACCATCGTGCCCTGGGGCCTGGATATCTCCAACGACGAGGGCCAGGCGGCCTTCTCCTACTACAGCTGGAATATGGGCGGCGGCTTCGTGGACGGCAACGGCGACTGGGCCCTGAACAGCGCCGAGAACGTGCAGGCCGTGGAGTACATCAAGCAGCTCATCGACTCCGGCTACTGCAACTCCGCCCCCTACACCGACACCCGCTATCCCCTCCAGGACGCCTTCAGCGCCGGCACCCTGG
>ERZ779629.127-NODE-127-length-32712-cov-24.381572_pt1 | contig 32712 bp, 31 predicted proteins | sample MGYA00514192_ERZ779629 | MGnify/ENA primary metagenome ERZ779629 (study PRJEB29562, sample SAMEA4376709) | mouse gut metagenome | isolation source: Cecum | study: EMG produced TPA metagenomics assembly of the A DSS colitis mouse model was used to assess the... | reverse complement strand
TTTTCCCCGTATTTTTCCCTGAAACTCGGGCCTCAGCCCTCCACCGGGTTGGGCAGCGTATCCCGCAGTTCGGCCTGCTTGGCGGGGTTCCAGTCCGCAGGCTCACCGATGCAGTAGCCCCCCATCTTGCGCACCTCCCGGAAGCGGTGCAGGGTGTAGTGTACGTCCACGTAGTCGCCGTGGACCTCCAGCACAATCTTATCGATGATGCTCATGGGATATTTGTCCGTCACATGGCGGATGTAGTAGTCCTGCTCCGCCTCGGACAGGGTCCCGTTCATAATCGCGATCTTCACTGCGCATCCCTCCCTTGGGTGTATTATAGCCGATGGCGGGGGAAAATGCAAGACGGTACCGGCGGGCCGGCAGAGAAGATCGGTTATGGGGACAATATGCCTTGCGGGGGCCGCCGGGGCGTGGTATACTGGGGGCAGATTCACGCAGACAGGGGGGATGGGCATTGGACGGCCGGCAGAGAAGGGAGCTGCGCATATTTCTGTGCACAGCCTTTCTCCTCCCCCTGGCGGCGGCCTGCCTGCGCTCCAGGGCGGAGGGGACCGCCGTCTGGTGGCTTCTGTTCGGCGCGGAGGCCGCCGCGCCGTCCCTTGCCGCCGTGGCCGCCACCGCCGGAGGAGGACGGCTGAGAAGCTTTTTGCGGGAGAACTTCCGGGCGGGCAGCCCCCTGGAGGTTCTGGCGCTCCCGGTGCTGATTGCCCTTGTCCCTATGCTCCTGGCAAAGACCGGGGCCTGGCTGCTGGGGTTCCCCTTCACCACGGGGCGCATGACCGCCGCCAAGGCGGTCACCGTCCTGTGGGCGCTGCTGGCGGAGGAGCTGGGCTGGCGGGGGTATCTGCAGCCCCTTTTCCGCCGGCATATGAGGCGGCCCTGTCTGGCCCCGTGCGCCGTGGGCCTCCTATGGGGGCTATGGCATTACCACTACTTCCTGTTCGGCGATATGCGGGCCCCCGCCGGCTGGTTCCTTCTGGGGTGCGTCGCGGAGAGCTATCTCCACAGCTGCCTGCTCAGCTGGTCCAAGCACAACCTGCTCTCTTCCATGGTCTACCACGCCGCCTGGAATCTGTTCATCCATCTCCTTGCGCTCCAGCCCGCCGGCCCCGCGGACAGCGCGCTGCCCTACGGGATGGCGGTCGTCTGGGAGATGCTGCTGTGGGCCTGCTGCCAAAAACGACAAAAACGGAGGACTTCCCTATGAAATCTGCTCAGACACTGCGGGGCGACCTGCGCGCCATCGACCGGAAAAGCTACCCCGCATACAAGTCCCTGGCCGGGAGCTACGGCTTCGGCAAGTACATCCTGCACATCGAGCACGTGCAGGGCGATCCCTTCGCCGCCCCCTCCCGGGTCAGCGTGGAGGTGGACCAGAAGACGGCGGGCTTCCCCGCCGCCCTCCGGAACACCAGGGAGAACAGGACCGCCCTGGCCGACTACCTGCTGCGGCGGTTCCGCCGCCAGTCGGACCGGTTCTGCTTCCAGGCCAAGGGCTCCGGGAAGAGCGGGGTCATCTCCGTCACCCGCTGCGGCCAGGAGGTGCTGGAGCGGACGGGGTGCGAGGTGTCGGAGGGGCGGATCCTGGTCCGCTTCGAGGTGGGCTTCCCCGCCAACGGGCGCACCATCAACGCGTCGGAGCTGGAGAAGATCCTCTTCGACTTCCTCCCGGTGTGTGTGGAGGAGAGCCTCCTCTTCGCCAGCACCCCCGCCGGGGAGGCCGCAGGGGTCATCGCCCTGGCGGAGGACCAGCAGTTCATCCGCCGGGAGCTGGAGCGGCTGGAGCTGGCCGCCTTCGTGGCCGACGGCTCCATACTGCCCAGGGAGAGCGGCGCATCCGACCGGCCCATGGGGGACGCGGTGCCCTTCCGCGCCCCGGAGACCATGGCGGTGACGCTGCAGCTCCCCCACCGGGGCCCCCTGCGGGGGCTGGGCGTCCGGCGGGGCATCACCCTCATCGCCGGCGGCGGCTACCACGGCAAGTCCACCCTCCTCAAGGCCCTGGAGCGGGGCGTCTACAACCACATCGCCGGGGACGGCCGTGAGTACGTCATCACCGACGCCAGCGCCCTGAAGATCCGGGCGGAGGACGGGCGCAAAATCACCGGCACCGACATCTCCCTGTTCATCAACCGCCTGCCCAACGGCCGGGACACCACCCGCTTCTCCACCCTGGACGCCAGCGGCAGCACCTCCCAGGCCGCCAACATCGTGGAGGGCCTGGAGGCGGGCGCGCGGGTGCTGCTCATCGACGAGGACACCTCGGCCACCAACTTCATGGTCCGGGACGAGCTGATGCAGCGGGTCATCGCCAGGGACAAGGAGCCCATCACCCCCTTTCTGGAGCGGGCGGCGGACCTCTATGAGAAGGCCGGCGTGTCCACGGTGCTGGTGGTGGGCAGCTGCGGGGCCTACTTCCACATTGCCCACCAGATCCTCCAGATGGACGCCTACCGGCCCGTGGACATCACCGCATCCACCCGGGCGCTCCTCCGGGACGCGCCGGCCCCTGTCCTCCGGGCCCCCGGCTTCCAGCTGCCCGCCGGGAAGCGGCCCCTCCGGCTGGCCGGGGCCGTCCAGTCCCGGAAAAATTACCGGGGCGGCGGCTATGTACAGGAGCGGCTAAAGATCCGGCGGACCGGAAAGCGGGCCTTCTCCCTGGGCGGGGAGGAGCTGGATCTGCGCTGGGTGGAGCAGCTGGCGGACGAGGAGCAGACCACCGCCCTGGCCTGGCTGCTGCGCTGGGCCAGGGAGAACGCCGGGCGGCTGGACGGCACCGTGGACGGCGCGGCCCGGACCCTGGCGGGCATCCTGGAGACCGAGGGGCTGGCGGGCGTCTGCTCCGGCGGCGTCCCCTCCGGGCTGGCCATGCCCAGGATTCAGGAGATTTTTGCCTGTCTGAACCGCTGCTAGGGCGCTGTTTGGCGATGGGCGCGGCGGCCGCCGCGCCCATCGCCAATATATCAAAAATCCGACCTGCATGCTCCGCAGGCGGGATTTTGCGCACCTGCGCACCGTCATACGATTTCCTGGCCTTTTCAGGTGTTTGCGCGCGGCGCGGCGCGCCGCAGCCCCATAAAAGAATGTGCTTCTTTTATGGAGAATCCGTATCAGGCCTGGGCCTGGGCCGGGACCCGCTCCCGGAACAGCAGGGACACACACCACAGCCCCGCCAGCCCCACTACGGCGTAGATCACGCGGGAGATCACCGCCATCTGGCCGCCGCACAGGAACGCCACCAGATCCAGGCCAAACAGGCCGATGAGCCCCCAGTTCAGTGCGCCAATAATCACCAGAACCAGCGCAATCCGATCCAAAACCATCTCTTCTACCTCCTTTTTTCTTTGGACGCCGGCTGCTGTTTTCCGGCTTCCGGTCGTAGTCTTTCCCCTTTTCCCGCGCTTATTCACGCTCCGGGGCAGACGGGAGACATGGAAGGACGTGCACTGGTTTATTTTTCCGCCGCCATAGGCCGTTTATGCCATGCGGATTGCGGCAGCGCGCCCGGGAAAGGGGGCGGGCGCGCAGGGCTGCACCGGGGGTCGCCGGCAATTTTCCCTGTTTCACGAAAAATCCTGGCGCGGGGCGCTTTTATCGTTGAAAAATCGGCGGCGACCCTGTATAATAGCCGGTAAGAGCCAATAGGAGGTGTTCCTATGAAATATCTGCTCGTGATCGGGGACGGCATGGCGGACAACCCTGTGCCACAGCTGGGGGGCAAAACGCCCCTCCAGGCCGCGTCCATCCCCGCCATCGACCGCATGGCCGCCAGGGGGCTGACGGGCCGGGTGGTCAACTGCCCCGCCCCCCTGCCCGCCGGCAGCGAGACCGCCATTTTGTCCATCTTTGGCTGTGACCCCCGGACCTATTTTACCGGACGCTCCCCCATGGAGGCCGCCGCCGCCGGCATCCCGCTGCTGCCCGGCGACGCCGCCTTCCGGTGCAATCTGGTGACCCTGGAGGACGGGGACATGCCCCTGGAGAAAAAGCGCATCCTCTCCCACAGCGCCGGCTCCATCGAGGGGGACGCCGCCCTGGAGGCCCTCCGGGCCCTGCTGGACGACCCCCGCTTCGCCGGGGCTCTTGCAAAGGCGGAGATGGAGATTCACCCCTTCCCCGCCTTCCGGCAGCTGGCGGTCCAGCACCACAGCGACATCACCGGCATCCGCTTCACCCCGCCCCACGACCACCTGGGAGAGCCCGCCGGCCCCCTGCTCCCCGCCGGAAACGAGCGGGCGGAGGTTTTTGCGGGGCTCATGGACCTGGCCCACCGGATCCTGGACCGCCATCCGGCGGCGGAGCGGCGGCGGCGGGAGGGAAAAATGCCCGCCAACGGCATCTGGTTCTGGGCCGAGGGCACGGCGGCGGCACTCCCCTCCTTCCGGGATCAGTACGGCATGGACGGCGCGGTCATCAGCGCGGTGCCCCTGTGCCACGGCATCGGGGTGCTCCGGGGCCTGGAGATGGTGGAGGTGGAGGGCGCCACCGGGGAGCTGGACACCAACTTCCCCGGCAAGCTGGAGGCCGCGTGGCGGAAGCTCCAAGAGTACGACTTCGTCTGCCTCCACCTGGAGGCCCCCGACGAGTGCACCCACAACGGCGATTTGCCCGGCAAGATCCAGGCCATCCAGTGGCTGGACAGCCGCCTGGTCGCCCCCCTGCTCGCCCGGCTGGAGGAGGCCGGGGAGGACCACAGGGTCCTGCTCCTCAGCGACCACAAGACCCTCACCGCCACCAGGGGCCACGACGGCAGCCCGGTGCCCTTCCTGCTCTACGACAGCCGGCGGGACGCCGGACGGGGCGGCGTGTACGACGAGGAGGCCGGGGAGAGCGGCCCCCTGGTGGAGAACGGCAGCGTCCTGCTGGACATGCTGTTTGATCAATCTCGTTCTTTTTCATTCTTTTTCTCGCAAGAAAAAGAATGTATGTAAAATATGGAGGAGAAGTGAAGAATGAACAGCAAATTTGAGAATCTGGGCGTGAAGCCCGCCGACATCCTGCTGCCCAAGGCCGGCACCGACATGCACCGGTGGGCCGTGGTGGCCTGCGACCAGTTTACCTCCCAGCCGGAGTACTGGGAGGAGGCGGACCGCATCGCCGGAGACGCCCCCTCCACCCTGCGGCTGATTCTGCCGGAGAGCAAGCTGGGCGACGCCAACGTGGACGAGCACATCGCCGCCATCAACCGCTCCATGGAGGACTACCTGGCCCGGGACATCTTCACCACCCACGGCGAGGCCGTCATCTACATCGAGCGCACCCAGTCCGACGGGGCGGTCCGGCCCGGCCTGGTGGCGGCGGTGGACCTGGAGAAGTACGACTACACCCCCGGCTCCGGGTCCCTCATCCGGGCCACCGAGGGCACCGTGCTGGAGCGCATCCCCCCCCGCGTGCGGGTGCGGAAGGACGCCCCCATCGAGCTGCCCCACGTGATGCTGCTCATCGACGACCCCGAGAAGATCTGTGTGGAGCCCATCACCGCCGCCAAGGACTCCATGGAGCTGGTCTATGACTTTGACCTCATGCTCAAGGGCGGCCACCTCACCGGCTGGAAGCTCTCCGCCCGGCAGATGGACCAGCTGGCCGACGCCCTGGGCCGCCTGGCCAGCGACGACGCTATGGAGAGCAAGTACGGCCTGCGTGGCGTGGCCCCCCTGCTGTTCGCCGTGGGCGACGGCAACCACTCCCTGGCCACCGCCAAGACCTGCTATGAGAATCTCAAGAAGGTCACCCCCGAGGACCAGTGGGCCTCCCTCCCCGCCCGGTACGCCCTGGTGGAGATCGAGAACCTCCACGACGACGCCCTCAAGTTCGAGGCCATCCACCGGGTGGTCTTCGGCGTGGACCCGGAGAAGCTCATCGCCGCCTTCAAGGAGTTCTACCCCAACGCCCACGAGGGGCCGGGCGTGGGCCACACGGTGACCTATACCCACGCCGGCGGCGCCGGCTGCCTCACCGTCCCCAACCCCCGGGTCCAGCTGGCGGTGGGCACCCTGCAGAACTTCCTGGACGCCTACCTCAAGGAGAACGGCGGCGAGGTGGACTACATCCATGGCGACGCCATCACCGACGAGCTGGGAGCCAAGCCCGGCAACATCGGCTTCAAGCTCCCCGCCATGGGCAAGGACCAGCTGTTCAAAACCGTCATCGCCGACGGCGTCCTGCCCCGGAAGACCTTCTCCATGGGTCATGCGGAGGACAAGCGGTATTATGTGGAGGGGCGGAAGATCCGGTAAGGCGGCATACATTCTTTTCTTGTGGACAAGAAAAGAATCAAAAGAAAACTTTATTGGGTTTTATCTGTGAGGGCTCCGTTCAGGCCGCAGCCTGTGCGGAGCCCCAGCAGGAAGGCGTTGACCGCGTAGAACTCACGGGTTCGCTCGTAGTGCTCCCGCTGCGCCGCGTCCAGAGTGGTCTCCATCAGGGACAGGGGCGTCTCCCAGCCCGTGGGGTCGCTGGCGTCAAGCTGGGGCCTGATGTAGTGGGCATACAGCCAGTGCATAAAATCGGTCATTGTCTGTTCCTCCTGTTTTTGATAGAATGCACATATTGTTTGATGTGCTCCACCCCATTATAGTACATATCTTTTGGTGTGTCAAGAGGCCATTATGGAAGTAAGAGATTTTCTAAAAAACAAGCTTCGCTCCCTGCGCACAGAGCTCGGTGAAACCCAGGCGCAGGTCGCCCAGGGGATTGGCGTCAGCTCACAGCACTATCAGAAGTTTGAGTACGGCTCCATCCTGCCCAGCCTGGAGAATTTTATCGCCCTGGCGGACCACTTCGGCGTGTCCCTGGACGAGCTGGCGGGGCGCGGGGATGGGGGGCGGGCGCTGTGAAGCTGACGTTGGGCCAGGCCAGGCTGGTAACCGGCGTTCTGGCGCTGCTGACCCTGGTGCTGTTCCCGCTGGCCAGCGCCCTGCGCAGCGAGGGAGTGCTGTACGCCGCGCTGCTGTGCTTTGTGCTGACGGTCCTGGTCTGGTTTGCCTGCAACCGCTGTCCCCGCTGCCGCAGGCACCTGGGCCGGAGTACAAGCCTGTACTGCCCCCACTGCAAGGAGAGGCTGTGAGTCCTCCATAGAGGCTCCTTTTGGCCTCTTTTTCTCTCGCAAAAAAGGCTGTACGCCTATCTGGAGGTGGCTATGATTTACACAGAGCCCGCCTGCGCAAAGTTGAACCTCAGCCTGGATATTTTGGGCAAGAGGGCGGATGGGTACCACGATCTGCGGATGGTGATGGCGTCCATCGACCTGGCCGACGAGGTGACGGTGTCCTTTGTGTCCGAGCCGGGGATCCAGGTCAGCGCGGACCTGCCCTACCTACCCAGAGGGGGCGGGAACATCGCGGCCAAGGCGGCGGAGCGGTTTTTTCAGGAGACCGGGCTGCCGCCCGCCGGGCTGTCCATCCACATCCGCAAGCGGGTGCCGGTCTGCGCTGGCATGGCGGGGGGCAGCAGCGATGGGGCGGCGGTGCTGCGGGTGCTGCGCCGGGCGCTGGCCCCGGAGATGGCCGAGGAGCGGCTGGAGGAGATCGGCGCGCTGGTGGGCAGCGACGTGCCCTACTGCGTCCGGGGCGGAACGGCCCTGGCCGAGGGTCGGGGGGAGCGGCTGACCGATCTGCCGGCCCTGCCCCCCTGCTGGCTGGCGGTGTGCAAGCCCCCCTGCTCCATCTCCACCCCGGAGCTCTTCTCCCTGGTGCGCCTGAAAAAGCTCCGCTGCCACCCGGACACCGCCGGTATGATCGCCGCCCTGGAGCGGGGCGACCTGGAGGGCGTGGCCCGGCGGATGTACAACGTGTTCGAGGATGTTTTGCCCCGGCGGTACGTCCAGGTGTTTGAGATCAAGAGCGCCCTGCTGGGCCTGGGGGCCATCTCCGCCTCCATGACCGGCAGCGGCCCCACCGTCTTCGGACTCTTCCGCGACCGGGAGCCCGCTGAACAGGCGGCGGATGCGCTGCGGAGACAGTTCGGGAGCGGCGTGTTGTGCAGGGCGGTGGGAGGCGGCGGGCATTCTTTTTCTTGAAGGAAAAAGAATCAAAAGAACTTTTGACAGCACATTGGGTGGTTCTTTTGCGGGCCACGGCGGCTGTTCCGGGATTGGCAAGGAGCCGCGAGACGAAGGTCTCGCGGCCCCTTTTTACAGGGATGCGCAGAGGGCCCCGATCAGGTCCTCCCGGCCAACGCCCTTCTCGGCGGAGAAGGGGAGCAGAAGGTCCCCCTCGCCCAGGGACAGGGTCTGGCGGATGAGGGCCAGGTTGGGGTCGATCTCCGATTTTTTCAGCTTGTCCAGCTTGTTGGCCGCCACCACCAAGGGGCAGCCGGTGTCGCGGAACCAGCTGGCCATGGTCACGTCGTCGGCGGTGGGCTTGTGGCGGGCGTCCACGATCATAACTCCCAGGGAGATGAGGCCCGAGGCGAAGTACGCCTCCATCAGGCGGCCCCAGCGGTCCCGCTCCGCCTTGGAGACCTTGGCGTAGCCGTAGCCCGGCAGGTCCACCAGGTAGGCCGCGCCGTCCAGGCGGAAGTAGTTGATCTGGCTGGTCTTCCCCGGCGACGCGCCTACCCGGGCGAAGTTCTTCCGGTTCACCAGGCGGTTGATGACGGAGCTCTTCCCCACGTTGGAGCGGCCCGCAAAGGCCAGCTGGGGCAGGCCGTCCCGGAGAAAATCCCGGGGGGACACGGCGGAGCGGATAAACTCCACCTTGTTGAAGTTCACGTCCATGGGCCCCTCCTCATTGCCGCAGGGATGCGTCCTGCACCGGCTGCTCCACCGGCACGAAGGCGGTGATGATCTGCTTCTCCTCCTTGGGCGCCGGCCGGAGGGCCTCCGCCAGCACCTCATCGATGGTCTCGGCGGCCACAAAGCGCAGGCTCTCCCGGACCACCGGGTCGATCTCCGCCAGATCCCGCCGGTTTTCCTTGGGGATCAGCACGGTTCGGATGCCGCTGCGCTTGGCGGCCATGGTCTTCTCCTTCAGGCCGCCGATGGCCAGCACCCGGCCCCGCAGGGTCACCTCGCCGGTCATGGCCACATCCCCACGGACCTTCCTTCCCGTCAGGGCGGAGACCACGGCGGTGGTGATGGCGACGCCGGCCGAGGGGCCGTCCTTGGGCACAGCCCCCTCGGGAAAATGGATGTGGATGTCCCGGTTCTTATAGAACTCCGGGTCGATGCCCAGCTGGGCGCAGCGGCTGCGGATGCAGCTGAGGGCGGCGTGGGCGGACTCCTTCATCACGTCCCCCAGGTTGCCGGTGAGCTCCAGCTTGCCGGCGCCCTCCATGGCGTTGACCTCCACCTCCAGAAGCTCGCCCCCGGACTCCGTCCAGGCCAGGCCGTTGACCACGCCCACCGGGTCCTGCTCCAGCACCGGCGGCAGATAGCGGCGTACCCCCAGAAAGTCCTCCAGGTTCTCCGGCGCGACGCGCACCCGCTTGCTCTCTCCGCTCACCAGGCGCATGGCGGTCTTCCGGCACAGCTTGCCCATCTGCCGCTCCAGGGAGCGGACGCCGGACTCCCGGGTATACCCGGTGATGACGGCACGCAGGGCCTCGTCGGTCACCCGCAGGGCGCTCCTGGCGACGCCGTGCTCCTTCATCTGCTTGGGCAGCAGGTACCGCCGGGCGATCTGCAGCTTCTCCTCGTCGGTGTAGCTGGTCAGCTCGATGACCTCCATCCGGTCCAGCAGGGGGCGGGGGATGGTGGAGGTGGTGTTGGCAGTGGTGATGAACAGCACCCGGCTCAGATCCAGGGGAATCTCCAGGAAGTGGTCCCGGAAGGCGTGGTTCTGCTCGCTGTCCAGCACCTCCAGCAGGGCCGAGGCCGGGTCGCCCCGGAAGTCGCCGCCCATCTTGTCGATCTCGTCCAGCAGCAGCAGGGGATTCATGCTGCCGCTCTGGGTGATGGCGTTGACAATCCGCCCCGGCATGGCCCCTATGTAGGTCCTCCGGTGGCCGCGGATGTCCGCCTCGTCCCGCACGCCCCCCAGGCTCAGCCGGGCCAGCTTCCGGTTGAGGGCGGCGGCCACGGAGATGGCGATGGAGGTCTTGCCCACGCCGGGAGGGCCCGCCAGACAGATGATCTGGCCCTTGGCCGCGGGGTTGATCTGCCGCACGGCGATGAACTCCAGAATGCGCTCCTTCACCTTCTCCAGGCCGAAGTGGTCCCGGTCCAGAATCCTCCGGGCGGCAGCCACGCTGGCCCGCTCCCTGGTCTCCTCCCCCCAGGGGATCTCAAGGCACACGTCCAGGTAGTTGCGGATCACCGAGGCCTCGGCGCTGGAGTAGGGCTGCTTGGCCAGGCGGTCCACCTCCTTGAGGAGCCTGCGCTCCACCTCCTCGTCCAGCCCGCGCTCCAGAATCCTGTTTCGGTACTCGGTCAGCTCGCTGTCCTCGTCCTCCCCCAGCTCCTGCTGCAGAAGGCGTATCTGCTCCCGGATAATGTGGTCCCGCTGGACCTCCCCCATCTCCTGGCGGATCTTGCCCTCCAGCTCCTGCTCGCAGGAGAGGACCTCCGCCTCCCGGGCCAGCAGCTCGTTGACCTTCCGCAGGCGGGGCACGGGGCGGATCTCCTCCAGAACGGCCTGCTTATCCTGGTAGCGGAGCATGATGTTCTGGGCGATGAAGTCCGCCAGGTGACCGGGGTCCCGGTCGTCCATCACGGCGGCGGCCACCTCCTCCCCCAGGCGGGGGGCCAGGGCGGCGTACTCGGCAAAGTTGGCGTAGGTCTGGCGCAGAAGAGCCTCCAGCTGGGACTCGGAAATTCTCGAGCGCCCCTCCGCCATGGGCTCTACGTTGCCCTGGAGGTAGGGCTCGGTCTGCCACAGCCGCCGCAGGCGGGCGCGGCTCCTGCCCTCCATCATCACCCGGACCGAGGTCTCCCCCACCCGGAGAATCTGGCGGATCACAGACACCGTGCCCACCGGGAACAGGTCGCCCGGGCCGGGCTGGCCGGTTCCGATCTCCCGCTGGGCCACCAGGAAGATGTACTGGTCCCGCTCCATGGCCCGCTCCAGGGCGCGGATGGAGATCTCCCGCTCCACATCAAAGCTGAGGATGCAGCCGGGGAAGATGGTCAGCCCCCGCAGGGCCAGCACCGGCATGTTTATCGCGGTATTCTCAAGCATATCCATTTACCTGGGTCTCCTTTCCCCGGCGGCTCCGCCGGGCGGGATGCACAATATCGCCAATCAGCCTGAGAAGAAGCAAAATGGGGGAACGGCGCGCGGCGCTGTATCCGCCGCACTTTGCTGATTCCCATGCCGGCCGACGATAAAGGGGGGCAAAAACGCCCCCCTTTTCATATTGCTTGCCGTCGCGTCCCCGCAGCGCCCTGCGCAAAACGGAGCGCTCAGGAGGCGTGATCCGGCGCGGCGCGGCCGCTGTCCCGGACCAGGGTGGGGCCGCACTCCCCCCGCACACAGGCGGGGGTGATGACCACCTTCGCCACCGTAGGGTCAGAGGGAATGTCGTACATGATCTCCGTCAGAACCCCCTCCATCACCGCCCGCAGGCCGCGGGCGCCGATGTTGCGCTCGATGGCCTTGTCGGCCACCGCCTCCAGGGCCCCCTCGTCGAAGCTCAGCTCCACGTTGTCATACTCCAGCAGGCGGTGGTACTGCCTGACCAGGGCGTTTTTCGGCTCGGTGAGAATGCGGACCAGATCCTCCCGCTTCAGGCTGTCCAGCGGCGCGATGATGGGCAGGCGGCCCACCAGCTCTGGAATGATGCCGAACTTGAGCAGGTCGTGGGGCTGGACCTCCTTGAGGATCAGGCCCACGTCCCGTTCCCGCCTGCTCTGGATGGGTGCGCCGAAGCCCAGGCTCCTCTTGTCGGTGCGCCGCTCAATGATCTTGTCCAGGCCGTCAAACGCGCCGCCGCAGATGAAGAGGATGTTTTTCGTGTTGATCTGGATAAACTCCTGGTGGGGGTGCTTGCGGCCGCCCTGGGGCGGGACATTGGCCACAGTGCCCTCCAGAATCTTCAGCAGAGCCTGCTGCACCCCCTCGCCGGACACGTCCCGGGTGATGGAGGTGTTCTCGCTCTTCCGGGCGATCTTGTCGATCTCGTCCACGTACACGATGCCGTGCTCCGCCAGCTCCACGTCGTAGTCCGCCGCCTGCAGCAGCCGCAGAAGGATGTTCTCCACGTCATCGCCCACGTAGCCCGCCTCCGTGAGGGTGGTGGCGTCGGCGATGGCGAAGGGCACCTGCAGAATGCGGGCCAGGGTCTGGGCGATGTGGGTCTTGCCGCTGCCCGTGGGGCCGATCATAAGGATGTTGCTCTTCTGAAGCTCCACGTCCTCGCCGCCGCCGAACTGGACCCGCTTGTAGTGGTTGTAGACGGCCACGGAGAGGGCCACCTTGGCCTTGTCCTGACCGATGACGTACTGGTCCAGCACCTCCCGGATCTCCCGGGGGGTGGGCAGCTGCTCCGGCAGGTCCACCGGGGAGTACTCCTCCGGCCGGCCCAGCTCCTGGTCCAGCACGCTCAGGCACAGCTGCACGCACTGGTCGCAGATGCGGGCGCCGGGGCCCTGGATCATCCGCCGCACCTCCTCCTCCCGCTTGCCGCAGAAGGAGCAGCGCAGAGACTTTTTCGTCTCGTCACTCATGGGCAATTCTTACCCTCCCGATTTTTATCTGGAATAGATGACCTTGTCAATGAGGCCGTACTCCTTGGCCTCCTCGGCGGTCATAAAGTTGTCCCGCTCGCAGTCCGCGGTCACTGTCTCCAGGCTCTGCCCGGTGTTGCCGGCCAGAATGCTGTTGAGCCGCTTCTTGATGATCTCCAGCCGCCGCAGGTGGATGGCCATGTCGGTGACCTGTCCCTTAGTGCCGGCGGAGGGCTGGTGGATCATAATCTCCGCGTTGGGCAGAGCCAGGCGCTTGCCCTTCGTGCCGGAGGAGAGCAGGAAGGCCCCCATGCTGGCGGCCATACCCACGCAGATGGTGGACACGTCGCACTTGATATACTGCATGGTGTCATAGATGGCCATGCCGTCGGTGACGGAGCCGCCGGGGCTGTTGATATACATCTGAATCTCTTTATCCGGGTCCTGGGCCTCCAGATACAGCAGCTGGGCCACCACCAGGCTGGCCGTGGTGGCGTTCACCTCTTCGCCCAGGAAGACGATGCGGTCGTTGAGCAGCCGGGAGAAGATGTCGTAGGACCGCTCTCCCCGGTTGGTCTGTTCAACTACATATGGAACTAAACTCACAGTAGACTACCTCCTGTTATGAAATCAGGTTCTCCCTGCCTGCCGGGGCGGACACACCTCCGCCCTGCTCCGGGAGGGGACGCAAGCCCCCCTAGGATGCCCAAAACCGGAAAGTTTTAGTACAAATCATTCTGCGGACTCAGGGGCCTCCCCGGCGCTCTCCTTCTTGGCGCGCTTCTTCTTCTCCTCGCCCTCGTCCTCCTTGGGCTCGGGCTTGACGGCCACGGCGCTGTCCACCACCAGGCTGACAGCCTTCCGGCGGGCGACCTCCTCCTTGATGAGCTCGGGGTTCACAAACTGCTTGACCCGCTCCACATCCATGCCGTACTGCTCGGCCATCTTGGCGATCTCCGCCTCAACCTCCTCGTCGGAGACCTCAATGTTCTCCTCCTTGACGATGGCGGTGACGGCCAGGTCCATGCGTACCTGCCCCACGGCGGGGCCCATGGCCTCCTCCAGCAGCTTCTCCTCGTCCATATTGGTCATCTGCATGTACTGCTCGAAGGGAATGCCCTGGGACTGGACCTGCATCTTCAGGTTCTCCACAAAGCGGTGGGCCTGCTCCTCCACCATGGCGTCGGGGATGTCCGCCTGGATGCCCTCGGCCACCTTATTCATCACAACGTCCTCAAAGGCGCGCCGGCCGGCCTCCTCCCGCTCCTCGGTGAGCTTGGCCTTCACGTCCTTCTTCAGCTCCGCCAGGGTATCAAACTCGGACACGTCCTTGGCAAACTCGTCGTCCAGGGCGGGGGTCTCCTTGACCTTGACGGCGTTGACCTTCACGTGGAACACCACGCTCTTGCCGGCCAGGTCGGCGTGGTAGTCCTCGGGGAAGGTGATGTCCAGGTCCTTCTCCTCGCCGATCTCCATGCCGATGATCTGGTCCTCAAAGCCGGGGACAAACTGGCCGGAGCCGATCTCCAGGTCAAAGTTGTCGCTCTTGCCGCCATCGAAGGGCACGCCGTCCATAAAGCCCTCGAAGTCGATGTTGGCCACGTCGCCCTTCTTAACCTTGCGCTCCACGCTGACCATGCGGCTGTTGCGGTCCGCCATCTCCTTCAGGCGGGCGTTGACATCGGCAGCCAGGACCTTCACCTCCGCCTTGGGGGCCTCGATCCCCTTGTACTGGCCCAGGGTCACCTGGGGGTACACGGCCACGGTGGCCTTGAAGGAGAAGCCCTCCTTGCCCACCTCCAGCAGCTCCACCTGGGGATAGCCCACCACCTGCAGCTCCTTCTCCTTGACGGCGGCGCCGTAGGCGTCGGGCAGGGCGGCGTTGACGGCCTCCTCGTAGAAGATGGCCTCGCCGTACATGCGCTCGATCATCTTGCGGGGCGCCTTGCCGGGACGGAAGCCGGGCATGCGGATGCTGCCGCGCTGCTTTCTGTAAGCCTTCTCAACGGCAGCCTCAAAATCGGCGGCGCCCACCTCCACAGTCAGCGCGACCATGCTCTTTTCCAATGTTTCACAGCTTTTCACACTCATTTTATATATCCTCCGTTTACTGTCGGCCTTACACAGTCAGCCAGCATTGTATTGTATCACAGCAAGTTGAAAAATTCCAGTGCTATTTTGCTTAATCTACAATTTTTTTCGGGATAAATTCCAGATAATCCGCCGACACCAGGCTGTAGGCCACGCCGCCCACCGTTCCCTCGATGGCCCGCTTATGGGTGGGGCCGTGGAGATGGCCGTAAAAGCACCGCTCCACCTGAAATTCCTCCAGCTTTTTGATGATCTCCGGACAGCGGTAGCCGGTGTACAGGGGGGGGTAGTGGAGGAACGCCAGCTTCGGCCGGTCCCCCGCCGCCCGCAGGGACGCCTCCAGCCGGCCCGCCTCCCGGTTGAGGATCTTCTCGTTGTGACCGGTCTGCTCCTCCTCGAAGAACCAGCCCCTGGTGCCGCACAGGGCGTACTCCCCGTAGAAGAAGCAGTTGTTGTGGAGGATGTCGATGGAGGTGATGCCGTTCTCCTGGAAAAAGCGCCGCATCTTGGCGGCGGTGTTCCACCAGTAGTCGTGGTTGCCCTTCACAATGAGCTTCCGGCCCGGCAGGCGGTCGATCCACCGGAAGTCCTCCAGGCTCTCGGCGAAATCGATGCCCCAGGAGGTGTCGCCGCACAGGACGGTGACGTCCTCCTCCTCCAGGCGGGAGAAGGCCTCCTCCAGCCGCTGGATGTGGCCGGCCCAGCCGGGGCCGAAGACGTCCATTGGTTTATTGACTTTCAAGGAGAGGTGGAGGTCTCCGATGGCGTAGAGAGACATGGCGGGCTCCTTCTTCGCCGCCCTCCGGGCGGCGAGGGGTGAATTCTTCTGTTCGGAAGCTTGTGGGGGCTGCGCGCCCCCACGCCCTGCGGTTACTTTTTGTGCAAACAAAAAGTAACCAAAAAGTTGCCAAAACCGGAGGTTTTGGATTCCTCATGTTTGATTTTGTTTTGCGCCCGAGGCCAGGTCTGGGGTGTCTAAATCGGTGCTGGCCGCTTCCTCGGACTTCTGCATCTATTTTAGGAGTGTTCTTAGGGAAGTGCCAATACCTGGGGGAACAGACTGCACAGCCTCTCTAAAATGCGCCGCAGGAAGGGGTACGGGCTCCTTTTTGAAGGTTTAGGCGAATCTGTAATAGGGCGTTCCCCCTTGATGGCTCTACCCCTTTAAAAGGCCGGCAGGCGGAGTTGGTCAACTGCCATTCCCCTAGATCAGAACCCCGTAGGATTTTCTCATTCACGTGGCACCCAATCCATCAAAGATTCCACCCAATCCCCGTGAGTCCCCCGCCGAGGCGGCGCGACCGAAGAGAGGCCCCGAGCGGGAGGTCTGGAACCCCCGGTTCCAGCGACTTTTTGGTTACTTTTTGTTCGCACAAAAAGTAACCGCGGGGTATGATTGTGCAATGACCCCATCGAGGGGTCATGCACAATTAGATTCTGCGCGGCCACTCGATGTGGCCGTGCAGAATCCTGGGGCCGCGCAGGCCCCACAGGCTGTAGGGCTGCACCGCAGCCCCCCGCCGCGCGGAGCGCGGCAAAGGGCGCACATCCCCGTGCGCCCTTCTCCCCCTCTACTGTTCAGTTGCCCCTGCCGGCGGGACCTCCGCCGGAATCTCGGCACGGACAAAGGACCCCAGAATCCCGTTGATGAAACGGACCACATCCGGAGCCTCGTACTTCTTGGCGATCTCTACCGCCTCGTTGATGGCCGCGCCGTTGGGGATCTCCGGCATATAGAGAATCTCATACATGGCCAAGCGCATGATGGCGGCAGCCACCAGGGGAATCCGCTCGAATTTCCAGCCCTTGGCGTACTTCTCGATGTACTGGTCCAGCTCGTAGCCGTGGACGGAGATGCCCTGGACCAGACGGCGGATGTAGGCCCGCTGGGTGGGCCCGGGCAGCTCGCCGTAGACCTCGTACTCCGGGGCCAGGGCCTCGAAGTGGGGCGAGCTGAGGCGCGCGTCCAGCAGCTCCTCGGCGCTCAGATCGGTAAAGCTCAGCTCGAAGGAGAGATGCATGGCGATCTCTCTGGCGACATTTCTAATCATGGGTGATCCTTTTCTCTCTCAACACACACTGGCCGGCACAGAGGCGGCTCACTGAAAGCTGACGCCGCCCACGTGGACGTTGACGGCCTTCACGGAGAAGCCGGTCATGGACTCGATGGCGCCGGACACGGCGTTCTGAATCTTCTCGGCCACCTCGGGGATGGCGTAGCCATAGCGGATCATAACGTACAGATCAATGACCGCCCCCTCCTCATCGTCCACGCTCAGGCGCACGCCCCGCGCGTTGGACTTCTTCGCGGCCAGATTCATCAGGCCGCTGATGCCCTCCACCTCGGCGGCGGCCCCGGCAGCGATGGAGGCCAGCACATCCTCGGAGATGTGGATGCAGCCCAGCTCCTCGGGGTGAGTCATGTATTCCTTGTTTTCGCCCATATTGAAACACTCCTTTGACATGCGGTAGACAGATTGTCTGGTCTATTGTACCACCTTCCGCCGGAAAATACAACCAGAAATTTTCCCTTTCCGCCGCTATGCCCGCCGTTGCCAAAACCGGCGGCCCATGGTACAATGGAAGCACTGCTTGCGGGAGGGAGGGCCTATGATGCTCAAGCGCGCCTATGTGGAGATCACCAGCGTATGCAACCTGCGCTGCTCCTTCTGCCCCGGCACCGGCAGGGAGGCCCGGTTTTTATCCCCGGAGGAGTTCCGGCTGCTGGCCCGTCGGCTGCGGCCCCACGCCGCCTACCTCTATTTCCACGTCATGGGCGAGCCCCTGCTCCACCCGGAGCTGGGGAAGCTGCTGGAGATCGCGGCGGAGCTGGGCTTCCGGGTGTGCCTGACCACCAACGGCACCCTGCTGCCCCGGCGGGCGGACCTGCTGCTCTCCGCCCCGGCACTGCACAAGCTCAGCGTCTCCCTCCACAGCGCCGAGGGCAGCGGACTGCCGGATCTGCCGGGCTATCTGGCGGCCGTGTGGGACTTTGCACGGTCCGCCGCCGCCGGCGGGGTGATCTGCGCCCTGCGGCTGTGGAACCTGGGCGGCCGGGACGCCCGCAACGAGGAGATTTTTGCCTTTCTCACCGGCCGCCTGGGCGTCCACCCCCTCTCCCTGCCCCAGCCCCGCGCCGGCAGCTGGCGGCTCGGGGAGCGGCTGTATCTGGAGCAGGCGGAGACCTTCGACTGGCCGGACCTGACGGCCCCCGAGACGGGGACCCGCTTCTGTCTGGCCCTGCGGGACCAGGTGGCCGTCCTGGCCGACGGCACCGTCGTGCCCTGCTGCCTCGACCACGAGGGGGACGTTCCCCTGGGGAACCTCCTCACCCAGGAGCTGGAGGAGATTCTGGACTCCCCCAGGGCCAGGAGAATCTACGAGGGGTTCTCCCGCGGAAAGCCCTCGGAGGAGCTGTGCAGGAGGTGCGGGTTTGCGAAGCGGTTCGGATGAAGGCGTAAAGTCCCCCGCTCCCCGTCACGGCCGTGACGATCCCTCCCGCCGCGCAGCGGCGCGAAAGAAGAAGGTGACTGCAATGCCCCTCCCCCCCATCTCCCCGCCCCTCCTCGCCTGGTACGACCAAAACCGCCGCTCCCTCCCCTGGCGGGACATCCCCTCCCCTTACGGGGTGTGGGTGTCCGAAATCATGCTGCAGCAGACCAGGGTGGCGGCGGTGCTGCCCTACTACCTGCGGTGGATGGAGGCCCTGCCGACGGTGGAGGCGCTGGCGGATGCGGACGGAGAGACGCTGATGAAGCTGTGGCAGGGGCTGGGCTACTACAGCCGCGCCAGAAACCTGCAGAAGGCCGCGCGGGTGATCGTGGAGGAGCGGGGCGGGCGCTTTCCGGACACCTACGAGGCGCTGCTGACCCTGCCCGGCGTGGGGGATTACACCGCGGGGGCGGTGGCCTCCATCGCCTTCAACCGGCCCGTACCGGCGGTGGACGGCAACGCCCTGCGGGTGGCCGCCCGGCTGACGGGCATCGGGGAGAACATCCTGGAGCCCAGGGTCCGGTCCCAATTCCGGACGCTCATCGCGGAGGTCCTGCCCCATGACCGGCCGGGGGCCTTTAACCAGGCGGTGATGGATCTGGGGGCCATGGTCTGCCTCCCCGGCGGCGCGCCCCTGTGCGGCCAGTGCCCTCTGGAGGACCTGTGCCAGGCCTGCCGGCTGGGCCTCCAGGCCTCCCTGCCGGTGCGCCGGAAAAAAGCCGGCAGGCGGGTGGAGGAGCTGACGGTTTTTGTCCTGCTCAGGGACGGAAAAACCGCCCTGCGCCAGCGGGCGGACCAAGGGCTGCTGGCGGGACTGTGGGAGTTTCCCCATGTCCCCGGCGCTTTGGACGAGGCCGCCGCCGGCGGGGTGCTGGCGGACTGGGGGCTCACGCCCATGGACTGGAAGAAAAAAATTGCCGCCAAGCACCTCTTCACCCACGTGGAGTGGCGTATGACCGGGTACCTGCTGACGGTGCGGGGCGAGGGCCCCGCCCTCACCTGGGCGGACCGGGGGGACCTGGACCGCCTGACAGTGCCCTCGGCCTTCGGGAAGCTTTTGGCGGAGGCGCTGGAGGAGCTGGATCCGCCGCGCCAGCACGACATCACAGACATCACATAGGAGAAAAACAATCATGGCACAGCTTTACTTCAAATACGGGGCTATGGGCTCCAGCAAGACCGCCAACGCCCTTATGACCCGCTTCAACTACGAGGAGCGGGGCCAGGAGGCGCTGATGGTGAAGCCCCAGATCGACACGCGGGACGGGGAACACATCGTCCGCTCCCGCATCGGCCTGACCTATCCCTGCATCTACTTCCACGAGATGCGGGCCATGCCGGAGCGGGAGCTGACGCGCTACGCCTGCATCATCGTGGACGAGGCCCAGTTCCTCAGCCGCGAGGAGATCCACTACCTGGTCCATCTGGTGGACGACTGGAACATCCCCGTGATCTGCTACGGCCTGCGGGCGGACTTCAAGGGGGAGCTCTTCCCCGGCAGCTGTGAGCTCCTGGTGATGGCCGACAAAATCGAGGAGGTCAAGACCATCTGCTGGTGCGGTAAAAAAGCCACCTGCAACGCCCGCTTCGACGAGCAGGGCCGGGTGCTCAAGGAGGGCGCTCAGGTAGTGCTGGGGGCTAACGACAAATATATCGGGCTGTGCCGCCGGCACTGGATGGCGGGGGATCTGGGGCCGGACTTTAATCTGCGGGGGACGGGGGATTGAGGCGGGGGAACATCCGCCGTCCCTCTCCTGACAAAAACCCTGCATACGACAAAACACCCGCCGCCTTTTCGCATGAAAAGGCGGCGGGTGTTTTGTCAGAGCAGAAAGCTTTGCCGTGGCAGACATTGCCCTCCCGGTTTTGCCGTCGGGGCAGCGCGCTGTGTTTTCAGGGCCGGGGCGGACCTATAGCGCCCTCTCACCCGCGCTACGCCTGGGCCAGGATTTCCGCCATATCCAGCGGTTTTCCGTCGCTCCACAGCCGCTCCAGGCCGTAGAATTCCCTGGCCTCGCCGTTGAACACGTGGACCACCACGCACCCATAGTCCAGCAGGACCCAGATGCCGCCCCGGTGCCCCTCTCGGTGCAGGGGCTTCTCGCCGGCCTCCTCTGCCAGCCGCTCCTCCACCGCGTCGCACAGGGCGTTGATCTGGGTGTTGCTGGAGCCGGTGCAGATGACAAAGTAGTCCGCCAGGCTGGTGAGGTCCGTGACCTCCATGATCTTGACCTCCCCGCCCTTCTTGCTGTCCAGGGCCTTCGCCGCCAGAATCGCCATTTCCTTCGGTGTCATACCGCAGACCTCCCTTTCATTTTTCATTTTGCATCCGCTCGCGCCTGTTTCCGGCCGCCTTGTTACAGCCAGCCGGGGGGCTCATCCTCAAAGCTGGGGACATCCGGCTCCTCCGGCAGCTCCGGCGGCACATCTGCGGGCGTATCCACCGGAGCGGTCCCCTCGCCGGGGTTCCCCGTCTGGTCAGGGTTCTCCGTCTGACCGGGGACCGCCGTCTGGTCCGGATCCGCGCCCTCGCCGGGATTGTCCTCCCCGCCGGGGCCGCCGCCCTCCGGCAGCAGAGGATCGCGGGTATTCCCCCCGCCATCAACCGGGTCGGCCGGCAGGTTGATCGGGTCGCCGGGCTGGCCCTCCTCGCCGGGGAGCGTGGGCTCGCCCGTTGTCAGGGGCTGGCCCTCCTCGTCGGTGTAGACCACGTTCCCCTCCTCGTCCAGGATGAACCAGTTGCCCTCCTCATCCTGCTCCGGCGCCACCGGCGGCGCGCCGTAGACCAGATTGCCCTCGTCGTCGTAGTAGGCCTCCCCCCGCTGCACCGCCATGATGCCGTTGTGCTGGCCGTCCCGCAGGGAGCCGGTGGAGGAGGCGATGTCCCCGTTGGAGAGGATGCTCATGGCGTCCAGCATGGAGGCGGTTACCTTCTGCTCATAGGGGTTGAAGCGCTCGTTCACCAGCTCCACCACCTGCCGGGGGTAGATGGTTACATAGGACTGCTGCTGATGGGTGTCCCGGCTCCAGGCGGAGGCCCAGTAGTCCCCGGGAAGGGTACAGGTGTATACATCGTCCATGTTCAGCGCCGGGGCGGCGTTGAGCCCCAGCACGTTGGCGGCGAACCACACCACCGACCCGAACTCCAGATCCGTCTCCACGTTCTCCATGGCCAGGTCGATATACGCCTTGATCTTCCCCCAGTGCTGGATGCTCAGGCACTCCTTGATGAGAGCCTTCATAAAGTTCTGCTGGACCTCCACCCGCTTGATGTCCCCCTCGCTGTAGCGGCGGAAGCGGACCAGCTCCATAGCCTTCTCCCCGTCCAAGACCTGTACTCCTTTTTTCAGGTGGATGTGCAGATCCTGCCAGGCGTCGTCGTAGTCCATGTCCTGGGGCACATCGAACTCCACGCCTCCCACCAGGTCCACCAGCTCCACAAACATGCTCAAATCCACCTTCACATAGAAGTCCGGCTTGAAGCCTACCAGCTTCTGGATACGGTTGGCCAGGGAGTCGACGCTCCGGCCCGTGCGGGAGTAGACGGAGTTGATCTTCTTGATGTCCCACTTCTCATTGATCATGGTGTCCCGGGGGATGGACATGATGTTGATGTCCTGGTTCACCGTGTCGTAGCTGACCACCATGAGGGTGTCGGTGTTGCCGTCGTCCATGTCGGTGCCCACCAGCAGGAAGGTGTATACCCCCTCCTTCCGGTTTCCGGACACGGTGGGCATGTCGCCGTCGTAGCCGTCGTCGGGATACAGCTCGTCGTCAGTGGGGCCCTCCGGCTCCTCCGGGCGCTGCTCCGTGGGGGTCTTGCCGGGGGTTTTCTTGGGGGTCTCCGGGTCCGTGGAGGGCAGCGTGGGCGGCTTGATCCAGCTGCTGAGCACCACCGCCACCACCACCGCGAACACCGCCACGCAGCTCACCGCGGCCACCAGAATCTTCCCCTTCCCCGACTCCCAGTAGGCGCCCCAGCGCTCCTGAAGGGCGGGCTTTTTGCCGCCCCGGTCCTCCGCGAAGGGGTCCCCCAGCTCCTCCGGCGGGGGAGCGAAGGGGTCTCCGGGTCTCATACTCCTCTCCTCCCGCCCGGTGCGGGAGGACTCGCGTCTTCCTCTATATCGGCCCATGTCTCTCTATCCTTTCGCGTCTCATCACAGCCAGCCGGGGGGCTCGTCGTCGATGCTCCCCTCCTCCGGAGGCAGAACCGGCTCCGGGGGCAAAACGGGCTCCCCCTCTGCCGGCGGGGTCTCCGGAAGCTGCACGCCGTCATCGGGGAGCTCCGGCTGATCGGTCCCGCCGCCGGCGGGGGGCACATCCGTACCGGCATCCGGCGGCGCGGGGGGCTCCGTGGCGCCGCCCGGATCACTGCCGCCGGAGGGCGGCGCTGTGACGCCAGGATCCGCGGACGTACCGGGGTCCCCGGTACCCGCGCCGTCATCCGGCGGCAGAGCCGGCTCGCCGCCCGTCTGCTCCTCCTCGGGCTCCGGCTCGGGCTCCGGATCGGGCTTTTTGGCGGGCTTCACCGGGGCGGAGGTGGCGGCGGTGTCCAGCACCGTGCCGTTGGTGATGCCCAGAGAGCCGTTCTTATTCTTATACATGATCTGGAGGTCGTCCTCGGTGATGTCCCGGCTGTAGGGATTGAAGGAGGTATTGACCAGCTTGACGATTTCGCCGGGGTCGGCGAAGACGTAGGACTGGTTGTTCTGGTAGGTCCGGCTCCAGGCCCACCCCTCGTACTCGCCGGGCATGGTGACGAAGCTCACATTGTCGATGTCCACACCCATAGCCTTCTGGGCGAACCACAGAAGGTTGTTCAGCGACAGCTCCTCACTGGCCTCCACGTTCTCAAAGAAAATCTTGGCAAATGCGCCCACCTTGGTCCAGTTCTTCAGCTGGAGGCACTGCTTGGCCACCGCCTTCAAAAACGCCTGCTGGACCCCCACGCGGGTAGTGTCGCCATAATTGGTGCCGCTGTTATTTTTCCGCCAGCGGACCACCTGCATGGCGTCGTCCCCGTCCAGCAGACGGTAGCCCTTGGACTGGTGGATATGCAGGTCCTGGTAGGGATCGTCGTAGTTCATGTCGTAGGGCACATCGAAGTACACGCCCCCCAGGGCCTCCACCAGCTTGCCCACGGCCTTCCACTCGATGATGACGTGGAAGTCGGGGGTCACGCCGGTGAGCAGGCCCACCTGCTTTTTCAGCCCCTCAATGCCGCCGCCGCTGGACTCCTTGGCGCTGTAGACGGAGTTCACACGCTTGATGTCCCAGCCCACGTTGACCATGGTGTCCCGGGGGATGGACATGCAGTTGACCGCCTGGTTGACCACGTCGTAGGACACCAGGATGATGGTGTCCGTACTGCCGCTGGAGGTGTCCTTCCCCAGCAGGAGGAAGGTGAAGTAGTCCTCCTTCCGGCCGGAGAGGGTCTCCGGGTCGTCGTCCTCCTCCTCCTCCCCCTCCCCGGGCTTCCGGCTGGGGTTGGCGGTGTGGGAGTAGCCGGGGCGGTCGTTGTCGCTGACGTCCGGGGCGCGGACAAAACATATCCACCACGCCGCCGCCGCCAGAGCCGCCGCCGCCACGCAGCACAGCGCGATCACCGCCGCCCGCTTCCCGCCCCGCAGTCCGGCCCGCTCTCCGCCGCCGGTCCGCTCCTTGTCCTGTTCATGGGAGGCCCGCTTCTGTCCTCTCGCCGGCCTCTCCTCGCCAAAGGGGTCCCCGCTCCGGCGCCAGCTGCCGCCGCCGGGGGCCTCCCGCTTGCCTCTTGTCCTGCTCATGTCAGCTTTCCTTTCAGCTCGTCCCTCGCAAACACACTGTTAGAGTGGACCGCCACCCCCCGCTCCCGCAGATCCTCCACCGCCATGGTCAGCCCCAGCAGCACCGCCCGGTCCAGATCCGCAAAGGCCAGCTTCCGCAGCGGCCTGAGATCGCAGAAGTCGCGGGTGGGCTCGATGTAGTCCGCCAGATAGAGGATCTTCTCCAGGGTGGACATATGGGGCTTTCCGGTGGTGTGCCAGCGGATGGCGCTCTCCACCTGGGGGGACACGCCGAACACATGGCGGGCCACCGCCGCGCCGGTGACGGCGTGGAGCAGCTTCTCCTCCCGCCGCTCCTCGCTGTCCAGCTCAATGCCATATTGACGGCAGAAGGCCAGATGTTGTTCCCTGTCCCACTTTTTGGTGCAGTCGTGGAGCAGGGCCGCCCGGCGGGCCTCCTCCTCGTCCGCCCCCCAGCGCAGGGCCAGCCGGGCCGCCGTCTCCTCGGTCCCCAGCACGTGGGCCGCCCGCTTCCGCCGGAGCATGGACAGGGCGGCGCACCGCAGGTCCTCCAGGGGGAGGCGCTTCACGTCCGCCCCCACGCCGTAGAGCCCCTGGCGCAGGATGTAGCCGTAGACGGCGTCGTCCAGATACGTCCGCCCCGCCCCCCGGGCCAGCAGGCCGCGCAGCTGGGTGGAGGACACGTCCACAACATGGGGCAGGACCATGGTCACCACGTCGGCCCCGAAGGTTTTGGCCAGGTAGGCCCGCTGGGCGGCGAAGAGCTCCTCCGTGTCTGCCTCGCTGCGGCCGAAGGCGCACAGGGTGCAAAGCCCCGCGATTTCGCCGGGGTCCCGCCAGTGCTGGAAGGTGAGGAACATGTCCGTCCCCAGCAGCAGATACAGACGGTCCCCAGGGTGCTCCCCCTTGATCTGGCGCAGCGTCTCCAGGGTGTAGCTGCGCCCCTGGCGGCGCAGCTCCATGTCGCTGACCCGGACCTCGCCGCCCAGAGCCTCCGCCGCCAGGCGGACCATCTCCAGCCGGTGCTCCGCGCCGGGGGCGTCCGCGTCCATCTCCTTGTGGGGCGGGATGCCGGTGGGGATCAGATACAGCCGGTCCAGCTCCAGGTATTCCCTTGCAAAGCGGGCGGCCTCCATGTGACCCAGATGGATGGGGTTGAAGGTCCCGCCGTAGATTCCTATTTTCAAGGCCCAGCCTCTTTTCTCTGTGAAGTCGCGGGAAAACGGTCTACACTTGTCATATGATAGCACACCCTCCGCGCCTCTGTCAACCGGTCATTTGCTCCGCCGCTCCCGGGCCAGCTCGATTTTCCGCCGGCTCTTGTCGTAGTGCTGGCGGTAGAGCACGAACTTGGTCCCGATGACCTGGACCTCCTCGCTGCGGGTCCGCTTCGCCAGCTCCCCGCAGGCCTCCCGTGCTGTCAGCATGGCGTTCTCCAGCACCCTGCACTTGATGATCTCCCGGGCCTCCAAGGCGTCGTTGGCCTGCTTGACCAGGTTGTCGCTGATGCCCTCCTTGCCGATGTGGACGATGGTGTCGATGCCGTTGGCAATGCCCCGCAGCTGGGCCCTCTGTTTACTGGTCAGTTCCATTCAGCCATTCCCCTTTAAATATTCCCGCAATTTCCCGTCAAAAACCTCCAACGCCTTGCCCCTGTGGCTCACCGCCGCCTTCTCCTCCGCCGTCAGCTGGGCGTAGGTCTTGCGCAGCTGGGGCAGGAAGAACACCGGGTCGTAGCCGAAGCCGCCGTCACCCTGGGGGGCGAAGGCGATGGTTCCGGGGCAGATGCCCTCGGCCTCGATGGCGTCCCCGTTGGGGAAGACGCAGGCGATGGCGCTGGTGAAGTGGGCGGCGCGGCTGCCCGCCCCCCGCATGTTCTCCAGCAGCAGCCGGTACCGGCCCGCGTCGTCCAGCTCCGGTCCGCCGTAGCGGGCGGAGTACACGCCGGGGGCCCCGTTCAGCGCGTCCACGCATACGCCGGAGTCGTCGGCGATGGCGGGGAGGCCGCTGGCCTCCATCACCGCTCTGGCCTTGAGCATGGCGTTGGCGGCAAAGGTCTCCCCGGTCTCCTCCACGTCCACGTGGAGGCCTATGTCCGACTGGAGGACCACCTCCACGCCGTGGGCGGAGAGAATGGACTGCATTTCTGCAAGTTTGTGCTTATTCTGTGACGCAAGGACAAATTTCATGTCAGCTTTGGCCTCCCAATATTTCTTTCTGTTTTTCCAGCAGCGTTCGGATCCCGCCGGCGCAGAGGTCCACCAGGGCGCGCTGCTCGTCCACGGTGAAGCCCCGGCCCTCTCCGGTGCCCTGGAGCTCGATGAGCTCCCCCCGGTCGTTCATCACGCAGTTGAGGTCCACCATGGCCCGGCTGTCCTCCTCGTAGCAGAGATCCAGCAGGGGCGCGTCCTCCACAATGCCGGCGGAGACGGCGGCCACACAATTTTTGATGGGGTCCCGCTCCAGCGCGCCGCTGGCCACCAGCTTCCGGCAGGCGATGGCCAGGGCCAGAAATCCGCCGGTGACGGAGGCGGTGCGGGTGCCGCCGTCGCCCTGCAAAACATCGCAGTCCACGGTGACGGTCCGGTCTCCCAGGGCCCCCAGGTCCACCGCCGCCCGGAGGCTGCGGCCGATGAGGCGCTGAATTTCCGCGCTCCGGGGGCTGAGCTTCAGCTTGCTCACGTCCCGGCGGGATCGCTCCCGGTTGGCCCGGGGGAGCATGGAGTACTCCGCCGTCACCCAGCCGGACCCCTCCGGCACGTGGCGGGGCGCGCCCTCCTCCACGCTGGCGCAGCAGAGGACCTTGGTTTTGCCGCACTCGATGAGGACGCTGCCCTCGGCAAAGTCCACAAAGCCAACCGTCATTTTTACGGGACGCAGTTCGTTTTCTTTTCTGCCGTCAATTCGAGTCATTTGTCTGCTCCTCGCTCTCTTTTTTCTGCGGAATCTCGTCGCCCAGGGTCTTAAACCAATGCCAAAATACCTTCCCCACCGCCTCGGCCAGCATCAGAATCAGCCCCGCCAGCATGGAGAGCATCCCCAGGCCGCCGTTGGGCTCCGGGATGAGCGCGCCCCCGATAAAGAGAGCCGCTCCGGTAAGCGTGGTGCGCAGGCCTGTCAATTGTTTATCTGTCATCTTTTGCCGCTTCCTTTTTGATCTTGTTTCTCTGTACGCGAGGATGCGGGACGCTTATATCAGCGCCTCCACGTACTCCCTGGCGTCGAAGGGCTGCAGATCGTCGATGCCCTCCCCCAGGCCCACCAGCTTCACCGGCACCTGCAGCTCCTGGGCGATAGCGACGACGATGCCGCCCTTGGCGGTGCCGTCCAGCTTGGTGAGCACGATGCCGGTGCAGCCGGAGATCTCCTGAAACTGCTTGGCCTGGATGAGGCCGTTCTGTCCGGTAGTGGCGTCCAGCACCAGCAGAATCTCCAGGGCCGCCTCCGGCAGCTCCCGGTCAATAATTTTGCGCAGCTTGGCCAGCTCCGCCATGAGGTTGGCCTTGTTGTGGAGCCGCCCGGCGGTGTCGCAGATGACCACGTCCACCCCCCTGGCCTTGGCGGCCTGGAGGGCATCGAAGAGCACCGCGCCGGGGTCGGCCCCCTCCTTCTGCCGGACGATCTCGCAGCGGGAGCGGCCCGCCCAGATCTCCAGCTGGTCCGCCGCCGCCGCCCGGAAGGTATCCCCGGCGCACAGCAGCACCCGCTTGCCCTGCTCCCGCAGGCGCTTGGCCAGCTTGCCGATGGAGGTGGTCTTGCCCACGCCGTTGACTCCCACCACCAGCACCACGGAGGGCCGGGTGGAGAGGTCCAGGGCCGGGTCGCCCACGCTGAGCTTTTCCGCCAGAATCTCCCGCAGGCAGGCCTTTACCGGCTCCTGCCCGGCGATCTTGTCCTCGATCATCCGCTGTCGCAGTTCCTTCACCGCCTCGCCGGCGGTGGTCATGCCCACGTCGGCCAGAATGAGCATCTCCTCCAGGTCCTCGAAAAACGCCTCGTCCGCCTCGCTGATGGCGGAGCCGAAGACGTCCCCCATATAAATTTTTTTCAGTTTCTGCCAAAAGCCCATGGTCGTTCCTCCTTATTTCCGCGGCGCACAGGAATCCCGCCGCCGTCTCTATTGTATGTCCAGCTCCTGGGCCACATCATTCAGATTGATGCTGAGCATCTTGCTCACGCCCTTCTCCTGCATGGTCACACCGTATAGTATGTCCGCCTCCTCCATGGTTCCCCGGCGGTGGGTAATGACAATAAACTGGGTTTTGTCGGAGATGGAGCGCATATAGCGGGCCACCCGGACCACGTTGGCCTCGTCCAGGGCCGCCTCGATCTCGTCCATGACGCAGAAGGGCGTGGGATGGACCTTCAGAATGGCGAAATACAAGGCGATGGCCACAAAGGCCTTCTCTCCGCCGGAGAGCAGGGACAGGGTCCGCAGGGTCTTCCCCGGCGGCTGGACCTTGATCTCAATGCCGCAGCCCAAAACGTCCCCCTCGTCCTCCAGCTCCAAGGTGGCCTGGCCGCCGCCGAAGAGGTCCAGGAAGGTTTCCCGGAAGGAGGCGGCGATGAGCCGGAACTGTTCGCTGAAAATGGCGGTCATCTCCCGGGTGATCTCCCCAATGACGCCGGCCAGCTCTCCCTTGGCCTGCTGGACGTCGTCCCGTTGGCTGGTCAGGTAGGTGTAGCGCTCGTTGACACGCTGGAACTCCTCAATGGCCCCCACGTTCACATTGCCCAGGCCGCTGATCTCCCGCTTGAGCTCCGCGATGCGGCGGTTGGCCTTGGCGGCGCTCTCCAGCTCCAGGCGCTGCTCCATGGCGGCGGAGTGGCTGAGCTCGTAGGTCTCCCAGAGCTTGTCGAGAATCTGCTTCTCCTCCATGCCGCCGGTGTTCAGACGCTGCTCCAGCCGGGCGGCCTCCCGCTCGGAGGCGAGGACCTCGTCGCCGCACTCCTTGAGCCGCTGGCCCATGGCGGTGCGCTCCCGCTCCATGCCCAGCCGGGCCTCCTGGAGCGCCCGCAGGCGGTCCTGGCAGCCCTTGGCCTCCAGGCGCAGGGAGGCCGCCGCCGCGGCGTGCCGGCCGATCTCCTCCTCGCCGGCGGCGATGGCGGCGCGGTACTCCTCCGCCCGGCGCCGGCGCTGCTCCCGGTCCCCGGCCAGGTCCCGGAGGGTCCGCTCCAGCCGCTGGGCGGCCTCGGCGCCGGCGGCGCGCTCCGCCCCCAGGGCGGCCAGCCGCTCCTTCCACCGGGCCATCTCCTCCCCCAGCCGGTTGGAGTAGGCCTGCAGGTCCGTCTGGCCCGCCAGCTTCTCCCGGATGGTCTCCCGCAGGCCGGCGGCCTCCGCCTCCCGGGCGCTGATCTCGTCGCGTACCGCGCTCTGCCGGCCCCGGCTGTCGGCGGAGCGGGCGGCCAAGGCCTCCCGCTCGCCCTCCAGGTTCTCCCCCTTGGCGCGCAGACTCTCCAGCAGGGTCTCGTGCTGGAGAACCTCGCCCTGGAGGCGGAGCACCGCGTCCTCGGCGCTCCGGCGCTGGCTCTCGGCCACCTGCAGCTCGTAGCGGGCGGCCTGCAGCTCCCTGGCAGCCTCCTCCTTCTCCCGCTGGGCGGCGGCCAGCTTCTCCGCCAGGCCGCCCTGGCGCTGGCGCAGACGCTCCAGCTCATTGGCGCGGGAGAGGACGCCGGCGCTCTTGGACACGCTGCCGCCGGTCATGGACCCGCCCCGGTTGATGACCTGACCGTCCAGGGTGACCACCCGGAAGCGGTGCTGGTACCGCCGGGCCAGGGCGATGCCGCAGTCCAGATCCTCCACCACCACGGTGCGGCCCAGCAGATTGCGGAAAATACCCGCATACCGGCTCTCGCAGCTCACCAGGCGGGAGGCGACGCCCACAAAGCCCGGCTCGTCCTCCACACCCCGCTCCCGCAGCTCGTCGCCCCGGATGGCGGTGAGGGGCAGGAAGGTGGCCCGGCCGCCGTCCCGCTGCTTGAGGAAGGTGATGGCGCTCTTGGCGTCCTCCTCCCGGTCCACCACAATGTTCTGCAGGCCGGCCCCCAAGGCCACCTCCAGGGCCACAGCGTACCGGCTCTCGGCCCGCATGAGGCTGGCCACCGGGCCGTGGATGCCCCCCAGGCCGCCCCCTCCGGCGGCCTGCATCACCACGCGCACCGCCTTGCTGAACCCCTCGTACTCCTTCTCCATCTCCGTGAGCATCCGCACGCGGGATTCCAGGTTGTTTCTCTCCATGGTCAGCTGGACCAGGGCCTCCCCGGCGGCCCTCTCCCGCCGCTCGCGGCCCTCCATGCGCAGGGTGTGGCCCTGGATGACGTTGGCGGCGGCATCCGCATCCTCTCGGGCGTCCTCCAGGGCCCGGCGGGCGGATCGGGCCTCCCGGCCGGCAGCCTCCAGCTGGGCCTGAAGGCCCTCCAGCTCGCTGTCCACAGCCCGCTGCCGCTCCTCCATCTGCTCCAGACCGGCGCTCAGGGCGGACAGGCGCTCCCGGCCCTTGGCGGCGGCGTCGGCGGCCAGGGCCTCCCCGGCCTGGAGGGCGCTGATCTCCCCGCCGGCGCTGCCGGCGCTCTCGGCGGCCTGCCGGGCCTTCTCCCGCAGCTCGTCCAGGGTGCGCTCCAGCGCGGCGGCCTCGCCGTCCAGCTCCGCCAGGCGGGCCGTCTGGCCCTCCAGCTCCTCCCGGGCGGCCCGGCTGCGGCTGTCCTGCCTGTCCAGCTCCTCCTGTATGTCGGCAATGGCCTCCGCCTTGTGCTGGATGTCCGTGCGCAGCAGCTCGGCGGCGTTCTCCTCGTCGCGGGCCTGGGTGGTGAGCCGGTCCGCCTCCTGGCGCACCTGCTCCTGCCCGGTGTCGTTCTCCTGCATCCGCAGGGAGAAGCGGTCATTCTCCTCGTAGAGGGCGTCCTGGGCCGCCCGGGCGGCCTCCTGGCGCTCCTTGGCGGCGGCGTACTCCGCCTGAAGGCGGTTTTGGGCGGTCTTCAGCTCCTCCAGACGCTCCAGCCAGACGGAGATCTCCAGAGCGCGCAGCTCGTCCCGCAGCAGCAGGTACCGCTTCGCCGTCTCCGCCTGCTCCCGCAGGGGAGCGACCTGGAGCTCCAGCTCGCCGATCTTGTCGTTGATGCGCACCAGGTTCTCCTCGGTGCGCTGGAGGCGGCGCTCGGTCTCCTCCTTGCGGTGGCGGTACTTGGAGATACCCGCCGCCTCCTCGAAAATCTCCCGGCGGTCGGCGCTGCGCTGGGAGAGAATCTCGTCAATGCGGCCCTGGCCGATGATGGAGTACCCCTCCCGGCCCAGGCCCGTGTCCATGAGCAGCTCGTTGATGTCCTTGAGCCGGACGGACTGCTTATTGATGTAGTACTCGCTCTCCCCGCTGCGGTAGTAGCGGCGGGTGACCATCACTTCGCTGCTGTCCACGGCGGGAAATATCCCACCGCTGTTGTCCAGCACCAGCGTCACCTGGGCGAAGCCTACAGCGGAGCGCTTCTCGGTGCCGCCGAAGATCACGTCCTCCATCTTGCTTCCCCGGAGGCTGCGGGCGGACTGCTCCCCCATCACCCAGCAGATGGCGTCGGAGATGTTGGACTTGCCGGAGCCGTTGGGGCCGACGATGGCGGTGATGTCCTCGCCGAACTGCAGAACGGTTTTGTCGGGAAAGGACTTGAAGCCTTGGATTTCCAATGCTTTTAGGTACACAGAACCACCCCTTTCTTCTCAAATCTTCTCAAAGCGTTGCGGCGCAACGGTTTCGCGGTTTTCGTATTTTTCATATCTTCTCAAATCCTGGCGTATTTTCTCGTTGAATTGGTGTAAAAATTGGTGTAAAACCGGTGGGTGTTTCTTTTTACACCACAAAAACCCGGAAACCGTTGGGGCTGTAAGGCTGCGGGGTTTTGAACGGGCGGTCTGCGAACTTTTGAGAACCTATGCCGGGTAGTGGCGGATGCCAGACACTATCGGCACGACTCTCATGGTTCGGATCCTAAAGTTAAGCTAACAACTCAGCGCAGTATCTCGGCGGCAAAAACATCCACTTGTCCAAATGGTGTAAAAGTGGTGTAACTCATGAATCTCCCTTTTGGAAGAGAGGCGGCAAACCGTTGGAAACACTGGAATTTTGTGACCTCAACCGCTCTACATTGCATCTCCAGCGCTCGCAGATACACAGAACCACCTCTTTCTTCTCAAAAGCTCTCAAATCATTGCGCCGCAACGGGTTCAAGACTTCCGACTGTTTCATAACTTCTCAAGAAACGGCGTATTTTCTCGCTCAAATGGTGTAAATTTTGGTGTAAAACCACTCGGCACTTCGTTTTACACCACAAGACCCCGGAACCCCTTGCGGTTGCAAGGATACAAGGTTTCAAGCAGTACGGCGGGCACTCTTTTGAGAACTTGTGCCATGTAATGCCGCTCTCTGATATGCGGCTAAAGTTTTACGAGATCTTAAAAGCCCCCTTGAGCGCCATCACCGCTTCAACCTTTTTATCTCGGAACGCCTTTGCGTAAGTCTCCATTGTAGTGCGTATGTTCCGATGTCCCATAACGTCTTGCAGAACCTTAATGTTGATATTCTGTTCGCACATGCGTGTACAGAACGTATGCCGCAGGATATGAGCACTAATCTTTTTGTTTATAAAGCAGGGCGTGCGTTACATGGATAATACCTTTCTCAAAATCGCAGTCAACCATCTTAGGCCAAGGGCTTCTCCAATCCGCATTCCCGTGCCAAGCAACACTGT
>ERZ779629.125-NODE-125-length-33134-cov-5.533450_pt1 | contig 33134 bp, 35 predicted proteins | sample MGYA00514192_ERZ779629 | MGnify/ENA primary metagenome ERZ779629 (study PRJEB29562, sample SAMEA4376709) | mouse gut metagenome | isolation source: Cecum | study: EMG produced TPA metagenomics assembly of the A DSS colitis mouse model was used to assess the... | reverse complement strand
GACGTACGTGCAAACGGGCGCGTTGTCCTGACAACGGTGCGGGAGCGGAAGACAGGAGACAAGCGGTGCGGAATTTGGTGATTTTGGGCAGTACCGGCTCGATCGGTACGCAGACGTTGGACGTCGTCTCGCAGCATGCGGGACGCTTTCGCGTGCTCGGATTGGCGTGTCGCTCGGACGTGGACAAGCTGGAACAACAAATCCGCGCGTTTGCGCCGCGCTATGTCGCGGTTGCGGACGAAGGGATCGCATGGGACGCGCCCGCAGGCGTGACGCTCTTGCGCGGACAAGAGGGCGTCGCGCGGTTGGCGCAATTGGCGGATTGTCTGGTCGTCAACGCGCTGGTCGGCATCGACGGACTGATTCCGACGTTGCGGGCGATCGAAGCGGGCAACGACGTCGCGCTTGCCAATAAAGAAACGCTCGTTGCGGGCGGAGAGTTGGTCATGCGATCTGCGCGCGAAAAAGGCGTGCAGATCTATCCGGTAGACAGCGAACACAGCGCGATCTGGCAATGCATGGATTTCGGACGCAAGGATTTTTCGGAAATTCTGTTGACGGCGAGCGGCGGCGCGTTCCGCGATTGGAGCAAGGAACAAATCGCCGAAGCGGGCGTCGAGCAGGCGCTCAAACATCCCAATTGGTCGATGGGCATCAAAGTCACGATCGACAGCGCGACGATGATGAACAAGGGCTTGGAAATCATCGAAGCGATGCGTTTGTTCGATTGTGATGCGGATCGGATACGCGTCGTCATTCATCCGCAGAGCATCGTACACAGCATGATCCGTTTTGCGGACGGCGCGGTCGTCGCGCAGATGGGCGCGCCCGATATGCGGCTGCCGATCCAGTTGGCGATCTGCCATCCGCAGCGGTCGCAAAACGCATTGCCGCAATTGGATTTTTCGCAATTGCATTTGGATTTTCGAGCGCCTGATTTGGATCGTTTTCCGTGTTTGGGCATCGCGATCGACTGCGCGCGCAAAGGCGGCGCGTATCCGGTCGTCATGAATGCCGCGAATGAAATTCTCGTACGATATTATGCGGACGGAATCATAAAGTTTTATGATATTCCGTATTATATTCTCAGGGCGTTGGACGAACTTGCCGCGCACGCGAGCGCGGATACGGCGGAGCAAATTTTGAGCTTGCATGCGCGTACCGTGCAATTCGTCAATCGGGACGTCGGGAGTCGTACATGATAATTTTGGGAGTGAGTTTCGGGACGGTAATTTCGTGGATCGGCTATGTGCTGGTCGCATTGCTGTGTCTGATGGCAATGATCGTAATCCACGAGTTGGGACATTATGTCGCGGGCAAGATGTTCCATTTTACGATTACCGAATTTTCGATCGGGTTCGGTCCCGCGATCTTCCGACGCAACATTCGCAGAACCGGAGAAGCGTTTTCGATCCGTTGCATTCCGCTGGGCGGGTTTTGCGCGTTTGAAGGAGAAGACGAAAACAGTCACAACGAAGGCGATTTTAATTCCAAACCCGTTTGGCAACGCATTATCGTGCTCGGCATGGGGGCGATGTTCAATTATTTGAGCGCGTTGTTGATCGTTTCTATTTTCTTTATGAGTTACGGAGAACTCGTGCCGCAGGTCGTGCGGGTGTATCCGTTCCACGACGACGCTTGCGTGCAGTTGCTCGAAGAAGGAGACGTCATCCTGAGCGTCAACAACGAGCCGACGTACAGTCTGCTCGAAGCCAACAAATTCCAGCAATTGCTCGCCGACAAAGAAGAAGTCGTCCTGACGATCGAACGCGACGGGCAACAACGCGATCTTACCGTGCGCAAAGGCGAATATACGTATGCGGTAGAGGACGAAAACGGAGAAATCAAAACGTATGATTCGGTCGGATTCGGGATCAGCGTCGGATATGCAAAACGAAAATTACCGTTTTTCTCGGCGATCGGACACGGATTCGAATTCGGGTTGGATCTGGTGCGGTTTACGTTCCGTGCGATCGGCAGCGTCTTTACCGGCAAAGCCAGCGTGGGCGATACTTTGGGCGGCACGGTGACGGCGATTCATTCGCTTGCAACGCTGTCAAGTCAGGGCTTTGCGGCGGTCATGTACGGATTGTGCGTGTTGTCGATGTCGCTGGCGATGTTCAACATTCTGCCGATTCCGGCATTGGACGGCGCGCGAATCCTGTTCTGCGTCATAGAAGGGATATTCAACAAGCCGATCAATCGCAGAGTAGAAGGCGCGATTCATACGGTCGGTTTGGTCGTGCTGTTCGGACTGGCGATCCTGTTGGATATCGTGCATTTCTTCAAATTGGGAGGCGCGTGATGAAACGAACGGTGCGCATCGGCGCGATGTCGATCGGCGGGGACGGTGCAATCGTCATGCAGTCGATGACCAATACCAAGACGTCGGATATCGACGCGACCGTCGCGCAGATCGCGAGACTGCACGCGGCGGGATGCGAAATCGTGCGCTGTTCCGTCCCGGACGAAAAAAGCGCGCGCGCGATGCGAGAGATCGTCGCGCAGTCTCCGATTCCGATCGTCGCGGATATTCATTTTCGCTGCGATCTTGCGATCCGCTCGGCGGACGCGGGCGTCGCGAAAATACGAATCAATCCCGGCAATATCGGCGCGCACGACAAGGTGCGTTATCTTGCCGATTATCTGCGCGAACGCTCGATTCCGATCCGAATCGGCGTCAACGGCGGATCGCTCGATCCCAAACACGCGCATTTGCCCGCCGCGCAGGCGCTGGCGGCGAGCGCGATGGAGCATGTGCGATTGTTGGAATCGTGCGGTTTTTACGACATCGTATTGTCTGCAAAATCTTCCGACGTCGCAACGACGGTACAGACTTATCGATTGCTGGACAAGCAGTGCGATTATCCGTTGCATGTCGGCGTAACGGAAGCGGGGACGTACACGAAAGGCTTGGTCAAATCCGCCGTCGGCATCGGCGCGTTGCTGTTGGACGGCATCGGCGATACGATCCGCGTATCGTTGACCGACGATCCGGTCAAAGAAATCCATGCGGCGGAAGAAATCTTGAAAGCGTGCGGACGTTATCCGCACCCGTATGCGGAAATCGTGTCTTGTCCGACATGCGCGCGCACCTGCATCGCCGTAAAAGAACTTGCCGATCAAGTCGAGCAGATGTGCGCGGGCGTACATAAAAAGATCAAAGTCGCCGTCATGGGTTGCGTCGTCAACGGCATCGGCGAATCGCACGACGCGGACGTCGGCGTGGCGGGCGGACAGGATCGCTCCGTATTGTTTGTGCGCGGCAACAAAGTCGCAGTCGTGGACAACGCGGAAATTCTGCCGAGATTGCGCGCATTGATCGAACAGATCGATCCGCGTTAGAAGCCGCTTGTACGAAGGAGAAGTATGCAGAAGTTTTTCGAACAATTTCATGCGCTGACCGAACGCAAATACGAATATCTGCGTCTGCAAAGTTTGACGCTCGACCCCGATCGCAATGTGCTGGACGTCGTGTTTGCGGTGCCGTACGAAGTGTACAAAGACGCATTCGACGATCGCGACAAGGAGGCGATCGAACGCGCTTGTAAAGCGTTGTTGCCGTCGCAGTTCGAACTGCGCATCTCGTATTCGCGTTGCGTGGCGGACGAGCAGATCGTGCGCGGGTATCTGCACGGGTATTTGTTGCGCGAATACAAGGCGTTGATCGGACAGGTGGACGAGGCGCGCGTCGAAGTCAAAACGGAGCCGAACAAAATCACCGTTTCCGTCCCCGCAACCGACTATATCGCCGAATACTGCCGCAGCGCGCAAGTGGATCGCAAGATCGCCGAATATCTGGAATCGCGCTATGCGATCGACACCGTCGTTCACATCGTCGCGGACGGCAAGATCGACACCAGCGCGATCATCGAGCGCGAATACGAAGTGCTGTATGTCGATACCGGTACGATCAAGACGTCTTTTCATCGCTGTCTGATCGGCAAAAAGATCGACGGCGTCGCCAAGTACATCGACAAATATCGCGAGCCGAAAGAAGGGTTGTGCGTGTGCGGCACGGTGTGCGATTTTCAGCGTTTGATCGCCAAGAAAAACAACCGCGTTTATTATACGTTTGCGCTGGACGACACGACGGGGAAAATGGCGTGCGCGGCGTTTTCGCGTTCGACCAAAAAAGGCGCGTTGGACGGATTGAAAAACGGCGATACCGTGATCGTCAACGGCAATCTCGTCGAAGACACGTTCCGCAAGGGCAATAAGCTGATCGTCAACGCGCTCGCGCTTTGCAACATCGATCTGAACGACGTCGCGCAGCGCCGCGCGCAAGCGGTCAAGCAGACGCGCAAGCGCGCGAAATTGCCCAAACCGATCCCGTACGTCGATACCGAACCCAAAAGCTTGCTCGATATCGGCAAACAGCCGTGCGCGTATCTGCAAAACAATTCCATCGTCGTGTTCGACTTGGAGACGACCGGCATCAATCAGGCGACCGATCGCATCATCGAAATCGGCGCGGTCAAAATCGTGAACGGAGAAATCGTCAGCATTTACGAAACCATGGTGGATCCGAAAATGCCGATTCCGCCGCAAGCCAGTCAAGTCAACCATATTTACGACGAGCAGGTCAAAGACGCGCCGTATATCGAGGACGTGTTGGACGGTTTTTTGGAATATTGCGACGGATGCGACGTCGCCGCGCACAATGCGCCGTTCGACGTCGGGTTTATCCGCAACGCGTGCACCGCGCAGGGCAAGACGTTCGAGCATACCGTCGTCGACACGCTCAAACTCGCGCAGAAATTGCGTCCCGATCTGGGGCGGTTCAATCTCGGTTATTTGTGCCGTACGTACGGCATCGATCTTTCCAACGCGCATCGCGCGTATTACGATGCGGAAGCGACAGCGAAACTATTGATCCGCCTTGCCAACGAATCGGATATGCAACGCGCTTAAAGTTGCGGCGACCGCGCGCCGTCGTATTAGAATGCGCGTATTTATATAAAAAAGAAAATTTGTGTCACAAACGCTTGCCAAGCGTCTTGCGGTATGATAGAATAAACATGCAAGATAGGTTGACACTTATTTAGCGACCGGACATTCGGTCGCTAAAATTATGTCAGGGAGAAATGCATGTCCAAAATGTTAGATCAAGTCGTCGCGGCGATCGAGCCGATCATCACCGGATTCGGAATGGAACTGGTGGACGCAGACTATAAAAATCTCTACGGCAACATGACGTTGACCGTCTATATCGACAAGGAAGGCGGAGTCGATCTCAACGATTGCGAACAGGTGCATAACGCGATCGATCCGATCTTGGACGAGCTCGATCCGACCGCCGGCGCGCCGTATCATCTCAACGTGTCGTCGCCGGGATTGGACAGACCTTTCAGCAGAGAAAAAGACTATCTGCGTCACATCGGTCAGGACGTCGAAGTCTCGCTGTACAAGGCGATCGGGAACTTGAAAAAGTTCGAGGCGAAATTGCTCTCGTATACGACGGACGCGGTAGAAGTATCGTATCGCGACCAAACAATAAAACTCAATATCAAGGATATCGCGCTCATGCGGGCAGCGATTAAATTCTAGGAGGAATTATGCAAAACAAAGACTTTTTTGCGGCACTCGATACGCTCGAAAAAGAAAAGAAGATCGACAAAGCGACCTTTTTGGAATCGCTGGAAGCCGGTCTCGCTTCCGCGTATAAGAGAGAAAGCGGAGAAGCGCGCAACATCTTCGTCCAACTGAACGAGCAGCGCGCGACGATCAACGTATACGCGTATCAGACCGTCGTCGAAGAAGTGGAAGATCCGGAAAAAGAAATTTCTTTGGAGGAAGCCAAAGAGATCAAATCGTCGTATAAAGTCGGCGATATGGTCTGCGAAGATATTACGCCGAAGAATTTCAGCCGCATCGCCGCGCAAACCGCGAAACAAGTGATCATGCAGCGTCTCAACGACGTGCGCAAGAATATGGTGCTCAGCGAAATGAACGAAAAGGAAGGCGAGATCGTCACCGCGATCGTGCGCCGCGTCGAGAGCGACACCGTATACGTCGAGATGACCGGCACGCAGTTGGAAGGCGTGATGTTGCCGTCCGATCAGATCAAGGGCGAGCGTTATAACGTCAACGACGTGATCAAAGTCTATGTCAAAAATACCCGCACGACGGCGCGCGGCGCGACGCAAGTCATGGTGTCCCGCGCGAATATCGGCTTCGTCAAACGGCTGTTTGAATTGGAAGTGCCCGAAATCAAGGCCGGTCTGATCGGCATCAAGCGCATCGTCCGCGAAGCGGGTTACCGCACCAAGCTCGCCGTGTATGCGGAAGATCCGAGCATCGACGCAGTCGGCAGCTGCATCGGTCCCAAAGGCATGCGGATCAACTCGATCGTCGCGCAACTCAACGGCGAAAAGATCGACGTGATCGGCTGGTGCGCGGATCCGTTGGAATACATTTCCCGCGCGCTCAGTCCCGCCAAGGTCATTATGGTGCAGGTCAACGAAGAAGAAAAGAGCGCTCGCGCGATCGTGCCGGACGACAAACTGTCGCTCGCGATCGGCAAAGCGGGACAAAACGTCCGTCTGGCGGCGCGTTTGACCGAATGGAAGATCGACGTCAAACCGTTCAGCAGCATTTCCGAAGAGTTGGCGGAACTGTCGCAAGAGTAACGCGCATATGAAACAACAGCCGCAGAGAATGTGTATCGCGTGCCGTACGCGCTTGGACAAACAAGCGATGTTGCGGATCGTACGGTCGCAAGACGGAGAAATCCGATTGGATTTTACCGGCAAAGCGCCCGGACGCGGCGCGTATCTGTGCGACAGCAAAGAATGTCTGGACAAAGTCATCCGACAGAAGACGCTGAACCGCGTGTTCAAGCAGGAAATCGATCCGCAGATTTACGCCGCGTTGGCGCAACAGTATGACAAACGCGGATAAAATCGCGACGTATATCGGATTTGCCGTACGCAGCAATCGCGCGATCTTCGGATTGGATGCGTTGCGGGCAGCACGCAAACGGCCGTATATCGTACTGGCGGATCTGTCGATGAGTCCTGCCAATCGCAAACGCGCCGAAGCGCATGCGCAATCGATCGGCGCCGCATATGCGGAAGTGCCGGAACAATATCTGGCGAACGTCCTCAAACGGGACAACGTCAAACTGATCGCCGTCTGCGACGAACATCTCGCGTCGGCCATCCAATCGCAAATCGAATAATCGGGAGGTGTTTTTGTGAACAACACGGAAAACAAAAACGAACAGATCAAAAACTTAAAGGAGATCGACGGTTTTCTGCAAGCGAGAGTCAGACCGCTACTGACTTCGATCGCGGATACGCGCATCGCCGCGACGACGTCCGCGAATAAGATTCGCGCGATTTTGCGCGAACGCGAAGCGGAACGCATCGCGCTCGAAACGCAGCAGGAACAGGCTAAGCGCGAACAGGAACAACCCGCGATCGCGCCGACGGAGAGCGAACAACCTCGCGCGTCGCAGCCGGCGGAAACCGAAGAATCCGTCCGCAAGAGCGAAACTCCCGTCGCTCCCGCAGCTCCCGAACAACCCAAACAGGAGCCTGCGCCGCAACCCGCGCCGCAGGAGAAACCGCGCATGTACATCAATCCGGAAATGCGCGGATCGATGGGACAGCGTCCCGGCAGCCCCAATCCCGTCCGTCGGGATCAGAGCGGCAGACCGCAGCAGGGCGGAGCGCGTCCCAATCCCAACGGCATGCAACGTCCCGGCGCTCCCCGTCCGGGCGCGCCGCGCGTAGGAGGCGGATTCGGCAGACCGGCGCAGATGACTCCGCCGCCCGCGACCGTCAACCGCAACGATCCGAACAAGAAGAAAAAACCGACCGGAACGTTCGGCAAAGACGACAACCGTCGGAGTTTGTCCAAGCGCGATTTGTTCAAGAAAGGATATCAGGTCGACTCGACATTGATCAGCGATTCGGATACGGCGCGCTACGTCAAGGCGAAAAAATCCAAAAAGGACATCTATTCGCCCCAACGCATCGTGATCGAACATGCGGTATTGACGAGCGAAAATACGCCGATCAAAGTGTTCGGCGAAAAGATCGGCAAAACCGCGACCGAAATCATCAAGAAACTGTTCGATATGGGCATCGTCGCGACGATCAACGATTCGATTACGTTTGAACAGGCGGAATTGGTCGCGATCGAGTACAACATTACGCTCGAACTCAAAATGGATGCGACCGCCGAAGATAAACTCGCGGCGATCGTACAGGATACCAAAGACGATACCGCCAATATGGTCAAACGTCCGCCGATCGTCACGATCATGGGACACGTCGACCACGGTAAAACGTCGTTGCTCGACTATATCCGTAAGACGAACGTCGTCATGAGCGAAGCGGGCGGAATCACGCAGCACATCGGCGCGTACACGATCGACGTCAACGGCGAACGCATCACGTTCCTGGACACCCCGGGTCACGAGGCCTTTACGTCGATGCGGCAACGCGGCGCGCAGGTTACCGATATCGCGATCATCGTCGTCGCGGCGGACGACGGCGTCATGCCGCAGACGGTCGAAGCGATCAACCACGCCAAGGATGCGGAAGTATCCATCATCGTCGCAGTCAATAAGATCGACAAAGTTGCGGATTGCTCCGGCGCGATGGAGCGGATCAAAAACCAGATCAGCCAGTACGGTCTGACTCCCGAGGATTGGGGCGGCGATGTCATGCTATGTCCGGTCAGCGCGAAGAAGGGCGAAGGCGTGCAGGAGTTGTTGGAAAATATTCTGCTCGTCGCGGAAGTGCTCGAACTCAAAGCCAACAAAAAGTGCAAGGCAAGCGGTTCGATCATCGAGGCGAGACTGGACAAAGGCGCGGGACCGATTGCAACCGTATTGGTTCAGAACGGTACGTTGCGGATCAAGGACTATGTCGTCGCGGGTACCGCGATCGGTAAAATCCGCGCAATGACCGACTATACCGGCAAGCGCGTCAAAGAGGCGGGACCGTCGTACGCGGTACAGGTGCAGGGCTTTACCGACGTGCCGAACGCGGGCGATATCATGGTCGTCGTCGAAGACGAAAAGCTGGCGAAGAAAGTCGCGCAGGAGAGAGCGGACAAAGAGCGCTCCGAAATGCAGATGCGCTCGAACACGCGTACGCTGGACGATATGTTTAAGAACGTATCGAGCGAAGAAGTCAAGACGCTGACGATCTTGATCAAAGCGGACGTGCAGGGTTCGGTCGAAGCGGTCAAACAGTCGTTGCTCAAACTTTCGGACGAAATGGAGAAAGACAACGTCAAGATCCATGTCGTGCACAGCGGCGTCGGCGCAGTCAACGAATCCGATATCATGCTGGCGGATACGGCGTCCGCGATCGTCATCGCGTTTAACGTCCGTCCCGAACCGAAAGCCAAAGTTTTGGCTGACCGCAGCGGCATCGAAATCCGCAATTATCGGATCATCTACGACGCGATCGAAGATATCAAAAAAGCGCTCAAAGGCATGCTTGCGCCGACCTTCCGCGAGAACGTGCTCGGTCACGCGCAGGTACGGGATACGTTCCGGATCAGCAGCGTCGGCACGATTGCGGGTTGTTATATCACGGACGGCAAGGTCATGCGCAACGCAAGCGTACGCCTGTTGCGCGATCACGTCGTGATCTACGAAGGCAAACTTGCATCGTTGCGCAGAGAAAAGGACGACGTCAAAGAAGTCGCGAGCGGCTACGAGTGCGGTATCGGTCTGGAAAAGTGGAACGATATCAAGATCGACGACGAAATCGAATGCTTCGTCATGGAGAAAGTAGAAAATGAGTAGAATGGAACGCGTCAATTCGGAACTGCGCAAGCAGATTTCCGCATTGATTCCGACCGTCAAGGATCCGCGCGTGAGCGGCATGATCAGCGTGCTCGACGTGGATTGCGACGATGATCTGACCTTGGCGAAAGTGTACGTCAGCGTGCTCGGCGCGCAGAGCGACGCTCGATCCGTCGTGGATGCGCTCAACGGCGCGCAAGGGTATTTGCGTTCGCAGTTGCGCAGTAAGGTCAAGATCCGCAATATTCCGACGTTGCAGTTCCGATACGACGACAGCATGGAATACGGAATGAAGATCAATCGCATTCTCAATACGCTGGACATTCCGCCTGCGGACGACGGGGAGCGAAGCGATGATTGAGCGGATCGTAAAGGCGTTGCGCGCAAGCGAAACGATCATGATCGTCAGCCATATAAGCCCGGACGGCGATACTTGCGCGTGCGGGCTTGCGCTTATGCGGGCGTTGGAAAATATCGGCAAATCGGTGCGGTTGTTCTGTCAGGACAAGCCGAGCGGAAAATTGCAGACGATGCCCGGAGCGGATCGGTATGAACAAGCGCCCGCGCCGCGCGGCGTCGATCTCGCGATTGCGGTCGATTGCGGCGATCCGGGGCGGCTGGGCGATTATTGGGACGCGTATCGGCATGCAAAAGTGCGCGTGAACATCGACCATCACCGATCCAATCCCAATTTCGGATCGCTCAACTACGTGCGTCCGACCAGCGCGGCAAGCGAATCGGTCTATTTGATCTTGAAAGAGCTGGATCGGCAAACGCCGTGCTTGGACGAGACGATTGCGCAATTGTTGTATACCGGAATCGTCACGGATAGCGGCGGATTTACGTTTTCTTATGTGACGCCGCAGACGCATCGGATCGCGGCGGAATTGACGGAATTCGATATTCCGGCATCTGAAATTTGCGACAGATTTCTCAAAGAAACCGATCCGAAGACGTTTGCGTTGCGCAATCGCGTGTTGTCTAAGACCAAATTCTATGCGGACGGACAGGTCGGGATCATATGTTTTATGCAGGAAGATTTTGACGCGACCGATACGAATCCCGATCATACCAACGGCATCATCAATGCGGTGCGGGACGTGCGCGGCGTGCGCGTAGCGGTTTCGATCACGCAAGACGGCGCGCAACGCTACAAGATCAGCATCCGTACCGACGATAGCGTCGACGCGTCGCGGATTGCGATGACATTCGGCGGAGGCGGACACAAAAACGCAGCCGGGTGTAGATTGCAAGGCTATTTTGAGGACGTGTCGGACAAACTCGTGAAGGCGTGTACGGATCCGCTATGAACGGTTATGCAGTGATTGACAAGCCGCGCGGCGTCAGTTCCAGCCGCGTGACGATCGGATGTCGCAACGCATTGAGCCGCGCGCTCGGATACCGCGTCAAATGCGGACATATGGGCACGCTCGATCCGGAAGCGGAAGGCGTGCTCGTCGTTGCATTCGGCAAAATGCCGAGGCTGTTCGATCTGATCGCGCAGACGCCGAAACGCTATCGGGCGGAATTGACGTTCGGTCAGCAGACCGATACGCTCGATCGTGCGGGAGAGATCGTTGCGACGGCGGCGTTGCCGACTGCGGATCGCGTCGAACACGCTGTAAATCAATGGATCGGGACGGTCATGCAGGTTCCGCCCGCATACAGCGCCGTGCATTGCAACGGCGCGCGCGCGTACGATTTGGCAAGACAGGGAAAAGACGTGACGTTGCAGGCAAAGCAAATCACGATTTACGAACTGTCCGTGATCGATCGCATGTTAACGGATACGGGATGCGCCGGCATACGACTGGACGTCCGATGTTCGTCGGGCACGTATATCCGCAGCTTGTGCAGAGATATTGCGCTCGATGCGGGCAGCGTCGGATATATGTCCGCGTTGACGAGAACGGAGTGCGCCGGCGAATGTCTCGATCGGGCGGTCGCGCCGCAGGTATTCGAATCCGAACCGCTGCGGTATCTGCATCCGATCGAAGAAAAATTACAAGCGTATATGCCGATCTGCGATGCGGACGGCGAAATTGCGCGAAAGATCCGTTGCGGCATTGCGGACTCGTTCGGTTGGGAAGACGGTTTGCGCGGCGTTCGGATCGACGGACGATTGTACGGCGTGTGCAACACGACGCAAGGAATTACGAAGGCAAGCATCAATCTATGGGACGACAGGGAGAATTGATTCGGATCGCATACGATCAACCGTTTGAACAACCGTTGACGCTGTGTTTGGGTTTTTTCGACAGTTTGCATTTGGGACATCGCATGCTGTTCGATCATGCGCGGATGACGGCGGAAAAATACGGCTGCGAAACGGCGGTATTTACGTTTGAAAACAATCCTTTTGCGGTGCTCGGACAACCGAGTCTGCAAGTGTTGACGATGCAAGAACGCTGTTACCGTCTGCAACAGGCGGGAATCCGATACGTGATGACGGCGCGGTTCGACGAACAATTTGCAGCAATGTCTGCGGCGGAATTCGTCGAGCGACTGCTAAGCGGCAAACAAATACGGGCGATCGTCGTGGGGAACGATTATACGTTCGGGAATTGCGCGCAAGGTACGGCACAGACGCTGCGGCAAATGTGCGAGCGGGTCGGCGTGCAATTGGAAATTCTCGATATGAAACGGTTGCCGAACGGTGAAAAAATCGCGTCGCGCCGCCTGCGGGAAGCCGTGCGCGCGGGAGACGTCGAGCAGATCCGCGAACAACTCGGCGCGCCGTATCCGTTGATCGGCAAAGTCATTCGCGGACGCGGCGACGGCGCAAGCAGACTGTTTGCGACCGCGAACGTCGAATATCCCGCGCATAAGGAAAAACTCGCGCCCGGCGTGTACGAAACGCGCGTGACGGTGGACGGCGTGCCGTTGAAGGCGGTGACCAATGTCGGCGGACATCCGACGATGGGCGATATGCACGACAATGTCGAAAGCCATATTTTGCATTATCGCGGCGATCTGTACGGACGCGAATTGCTCGTGGAGTTCTATCGAAGATTGCGCGATATACAAAAGTTTGATAGCGTGGAAGCGTTGCGCGCGCAAATCGCGAGCGATATTCGCAGCGTGGAAACATCGAAGGAGAGATAGCGTATGATTAAATTCGGACCGAGCGGCTGTTGCGCGGCGTTTGCGCAAGCGGGATATCAGCACACCGTCGACGCGGCGGCATGGGTGGAGCAGCACGGATTGGACTGTTTCGAATACTCGTTCGGACGCGGCGTGCGGCTGAAAGAGACGACCGCCGCCGAGATCGGCAACGCTTTCGCGGCGCGCGGGATCGAATTGTCCGTGCATGCGCCGTATTTCATCAATCTCGCGACGCAGGAAGACGACAAGGCGCAGAACAATCACGAATATATCTTTTCGTCGTTGGCGGCGTTGCGCGCGATGAGCGGCAAGCGTTGCGTGTTCCATCCCGGTTCGCCGCTCAAAGCGCCGCGCGCAGAAGCGATGGACGTGCTCGCGCGGCGGTTTGAAGAAGTGTTGCGACTCAAAGAAGAATACGGGTACTCCGACCTGCTGCTGTGTCCCGAAACGATGGGAAAGAAAGCGCAGCTCGGCGATCTGGAAGAGATCATCCGTATGTGCCGAATGGGAGACGAAACCGTCGTGCCGTGCATCGACTGGGGACATCTGAACAGTCGGGACTGCGGCGTGTTTTATAAATACGACGATTACAGACGCGTGCTCGATCGATTGATCGACGCGCTCGGATACGAAAAGACGTCGAGAATGCACGTGCACTTTTCCAAAATCCAGTATACGGACAAAGGCGAATTGCGGCATTTGACGTTGGAAGACGATGTGTACGGTCCGCCGTACGAGCCGTTGATGCAGGCGTACCGCGACTATCGGATGCAGCCGTATATCGTCTGCGAATCTGCCGGAACGCAAACGGCGGACGCGCGCGCGATGAAAGCGTATTATACCCGAATCGCCGATGGCGCAAACGTCTGAAATCTCGATGCAAACGCGCGCAATCGCGAAAAACTCTTTACACGGCATATACGGATATGATACAATACGGATATGAAATCACCGACGTCGGTTACGCAATCCTGTAAGGTAGACGCGCTCATCTTGCGATCCGCATCCAACGTGTTTTACGTCGGCGATTATCCGGGAGAAGATTGCAGCGTCGTATGTACGAGTCGCCGCGCGTATTTGGTCACGGATATGCGATATGCGCACGAAGCGCGCGAGCGCTTGGGCGATCGAATGGAAGTGGTCTTGGCGGACGGTCGCGGTTATCGGCAATTGCGGGATCTGGCGCTGGCGGACGGCGCGAAGTCGGTCGGTTGGGAAGACACCGTTCCGTATCGCGAGTATACGCAGTTGGAAAGCGCGTTCCGAAATACCGGATGCGAGCTTGTCCCGATCTCCGATGCGATGGATCGATGCCGCGACATCAAACAGGCGTACGAAATCGAACGCATCGAACGGGCGCAGGAAATTACCGATCGGGCGTACGAACAGATCTTGCCGTATTTGACCGTCGGGGTTACGGAATTGGAAACCGTTGCGCGTTTGGATTATATCCTGCATGCGGCGGGCGCGAAAAACGCGTTTGACACGATCGTCGCGTTCGGCGCGAACGGATGCAGTCCGCACGCGCATCCGAGCGACAAACAGTTGTGTTCCGGCGAGTTTGTAACGATGGATTTCGGGGCAAAATACCAAGGGTATTGTTCCGATATGACCCGTACGGTCGCCGTAGGCGCGGTGAGCGATCGCCAAGCGAATCTCTACGAAGCCGTCTTGCAAGCGCAGCAAGCCGCGCTCGACGGGATCCGCGCAGGCATGACGGGACGGGAAGCGGATGCGATCGCACGGTCGTATTTTGCAAAACACGGGCTGGACGGATACTTTACGCATTCGCTCGGGCACGGTTTGGGCGTCGATATCCACGAAGGCACGGGACTGACGCCGCGTTGCGATACCGAGCTTGCGCCGAATATGGTCGTCAGCGTCGAACCGGGATTGTATCTCGACGGCGTCTGCGGCATACGAATCGAAGATATTGTCGTCATAGAAGAACGGGGCGTTCGGAATTTGACGCGATCGAATAAAAAATTAACGATATTGTAATACGGAGGTATTTATGGCAGATTTTGTCAACGCGGGTGATTTCAGAAAGGGAATCACGTTCGAAATGGAAGGTAAAGTGTACACGATCGTAGACTTCTTGCACGTCAAACCGGGCAAGGGCGCGGCATTCGTGAGAACGAAATTGCGCAACGTCATCGAAGGCGGTACGGTGGAAATGACCTTTAACCCGACGGCGAAGTTCCCGACCGCGCACATCGAGCGCAAGACGATGACGTATTCGTACAGCGACGGCAATCTGTATTACTTTATGGATCAGGATACTTACGATCTGATTCCGCTTAACGAAGAAGCGGTAACGGAAGCGTTGCAGTTCGTGACCGAAAACGGCGAAGTGACGGTGAGTTTCTACAACGGCAGCCCGTTCTCGGTCGAAGCGCCGAACTTTGTCGAGTTGGAGATCACGCATTGCGAACCCGGCGTCAAAGGCAACACGACGCAGGGCGCGACCAAACCCGCTACGCTTGAAACCGGATATACGTTGCAAGTGCCCTTGTTTATCAACGAATGCGATGTCATTAGCATCGATACGCGTACCGGACTGTATATGTCGCGCGCGGATAAGTTATCCGATCGATCGTACCCAAAACCATCAAGAAACACCTGCGGGTGTTTCTTTTTTTTGTTTTACAAATGCCGAGTTTGGAATGAATCGGACGGCGCGACGGCGGCGTTTTTGTCGAATCGACGCGTATGCACGCGCTTTTTTTGCGGGCGGTATATCCGTATGCGGGCGATCATAGCTTGTACAGGTGATACGATGCTCGAACAACTTTTGCCGCAATCCATCTATAATTGTCTGCTAGCGAACGCGCAGCTCGATCTGATCAGCGAAATCCGCTTGCGGATCGGCAGACCCGTGTGCTATGCGCTCAACGGCGTGTACCGATTTGTAGACGAGCGAGAATGTCATGCGGTGACGACGCAGGAATTGGATCACGTCGTCGCAATGGCGACGCGCAACTCTTTGTACGCGTGCAACGATTGGTTGGTCGAAGGGTATCTGCCGTACGAAGGCGGCATTCGGGTCGGAATCGCGGGACAAGGCGTCGTCAAAAACGGCGCGTTGACGACGGTCAAATCGATCGCATATATTTGTATCCGCATTCCGCGCGCGGCGACCTATCGCAACGGCGCGCTCGACCGACTGATCGAGCATTTCGATAACACGGTCATCGTATCGCGTCCGGGACTGGGCAAAACGACGCTGTTGCGCGATTGTATTCGACGCATTTCGGACGACGGATATCAGACGCTGGTGTTGGACGAGCGCGGCGAATTGAGCGGCAGCGTGGACGGCGCGTGCGCGTTCGATCTGGGAAAGTGCAGCGACGTCTGCGTCGGCGTGCCCAAACTGATCGCGTATCGGACGTTGATCCGTACGATGCGTCCGGACGTCGTCGCGACGGACGAGGTGTTCGGCGGCGCGGAAGTCGACGCGCTTGCGGATTGCGTGCGGTGCGGCGTTAAGTTGATCGCGACCGTTCATGCAAACGATTTGCAGGCGCTCTCGAGCGATCCGGGATATCGACGGATGACGGAATTCAAGCGATATGCGATCGTTTTGAAGGGCGTGGGGTATATTGCCGCGGTGACGGAGTTGCACGCATGTGGACGCTGATCGTCGGTGCCGTTGTATGCACGTGCGGTACGATCGTCGGCGCGATCTTGCAAGGACAATACCGCGCTCGCGCAAAATTCGCGGCGGATTGGAGCGAGTTTTGCGTTCTGCTCAAACAGGATATTTCGTATCTGCATTTGCCGCTTGCGCAAATTGTACGAGAATATTTGCAAAAGACGCCGAAGGGCGAATTTCGGGAATTGTTGGCGCGGTTTGCGGAAATCTTGGAGCGCGACAGCGTGCGCGCGGAACGCGTCGCGGTGTTGTGCAAGTCCGCAAACGTACGCAAAACGCAGGGGGCGGCGTTGCAGGCGTTTTTGAACGATCTGGGCAGATTGGACGAGCACAGCCAGCTCAGCCGATTGGAACGAGACGGCGAGCAAATCGCCCGTTATGCGCAGGCGTGCGCGGCGGAAGAAAAGAAATTGGGCGGTCTTGCGCTGAAACTCGGCTTCTTGCTCGGGTTGGCGGTGATGATCCTGATCGCGTAAAGGAGTGACGGCATGGGCGTGGAATTGTTGTTCAAAATAGCCGGAATCGGACTGTTGACGTTCGTATTGAATATGATTCTCAAAAAGAGCGATAAGGACGAAATCGCAACGTTTGTAACGCTCGGCGGTATCATTCTCGTATTGGTCATGATACTCGACATGGTCGGCGGACTCTTCGATACGTTGAGATCGCTGCTCAATCTGTATTAGGCGCGCGTATGGACATTTTTAAAATCATCGGAGTCGGAATCGTCGGCGCGGTTTGCGCGCTCGTGCTCAAACATTCGCAATCGCAGTACGCAGTGCTGGCGACGCTTGCGACCGGCGTCGTGATCCTGATCGTTACGTTGCAATCGTTGGGGAACGTGCTGGTTTCCTTTCGCGAAATCGTGGATCGTACGGGCGTGGACGACGGATTGTTTGCGACGCTGTTGAAAATCGTCGGCGTCGGATATCTGACCGAATACAGCGCAAGCATGTGCGCCGATATGGATTGCGCGTCTATCGGGAAGAAAATCGCATTCGGCGGGAAGATCGCAATCTTTTTGATGGCTTTGCCGATCGTCAAATCGCTTGTCGAAATCGTACTGGTGTTGATATGATGCACAATCCGTTGGTATTCGCGCAGATGCAGACGCGCAAACGAAAACGCCGCACCGCGTGCCTATGCGCGGTATGCATCGCGTTGATCGCGCTGTTGATCGCCGCTGCCGTCGGACAAGCGTTGTGCGTCGGAGAAAGCGAAGTCGATCCGGAAACGGTCGAGACGCTGGAAAAGTACGTCGAAGAGAATTTGTCGGATTTGGATTTGTCCGGACTGGAAAGCTGGATGGCGGATCTGGACGGACAGTATCGGATTTTATTCGACGCGACGTTGGCGGATACGCTGCGCAGCGTGCTTGCGGGAACGTACGAAGGCGGTTATGCCAAATTTACCGCGATCGTCTTCGGTTCGCTGGGCGGATTGTTTACGCAGATACTGCCGATGCTGATCAGTATGATTGCGATTGCGATCGTGTTCAGCATCATGCAGAGTTTGACGTCCGGATTTTTGTCCGCGCAGACGAAAGAGATCATCTATTTTGTCTGTTACAGTTCCATTCTCGTGATTTTGCTGACGCAAATCGCCGGACTGGTCAAAATGACCGTATATACGGTCGGGCGCATGCAGTCGTTGATGGAATTGGCGTTTCCGATACTGGTAACGTTGATCACGATACTGGGCGGCGTCAGTACGTCGGCGGTTTTTCGTCCGATGATGAGCGTCTTGACGACTTCGATCTCGATGTTGATTACAAAACTCGTCTTGCCGATGTTTATCGCTATCATCGTGTTTTGCGTGATCAGCAATCTGACCAAACACGTCAAGCTCGAACAGATTACCAAATTTTTTCATTCGTCCGTCAAATTCGTATTGGGAGGGGTGTTCGGACTGTTTATTACCTTTTTGTCCTTTCAGGGGTTGACGGGGAACATTACGGACAGTATCTCGATCAAAACGGCGAAATTTGCGTTGCAAAGTTATATTCCGATTTTGGGCGGCTATTTGTCGGACGGATTCGATTTGGTCATGGCGAGCGTGGTATTGATCAAAAACGCGTTCGGATTCGTCGTGCTTTTCCTATTGTTGGGTTGTATCATCGTGCCGGTATTGAAAATTTTGATCTTCTCGTTGGGGTTAAAGCTTGTGAGCGGGATCATCGAACCGATTGCGGACAGCCGTATGAGCAAAATATTGTACGGCGTATCCAAAAATATGTCGCTGCTGGCGGTTGCGATCGCCGGCGTCGGATTTTTGTTTTTGATTACCGTGATGCTCGTTATCTATACGTGCAATTTCGGAATGGGGGTGTAAGATGTCCGGATGGATTGCGTCGATTGTCGGAATCGTATTGTTGGGGGCGTTGGTTGAAATCCTTTTGCCGGACGGAGACAGCCGCAAATATATCCGCGGCGTGTACGGTTTGATCGTCGTGCTCGTAATCGTCGCGCCGTTGCCGAAATGGCTGGGGATGTTCGGCAATTCCGATGCGGAAACACCGTCGTCGGATCAACAGATTTCGATCGATCGGGAGTATGTGGACAAGGTATGGACGCAGTGTCTGGAACGCGATGCGCAGAGCATGGAGCGCGTTTTGAAAAATAACGGATATCCGAATGTAAAGGTTGTTCTAACCGCGGGACAAGGCAATATATATGTAGTAGGGCGTGTCCGGTTGGATCTGACGCAGGACGCTCAGGCGCTGGAAAATCGAGAAGACGTGGAGCGTTTGGCGAAAAAGCGCTTTCCGAACGCGGAGGTGATTGTCGTTGGAACATGAAGACGAAAAGGCGAGCGCCAAAAGCAGTTGGAAGGAAAAGTGGAAGTCGTCCAAACAGTTGCAGATCATCGTGGCGGTTGCCGTCGCGTTGGTAGCGATCGCGATCTACTTCGGAGTCAGTTCGCTCGGCGGCGTAAGCGAAACGGGCAAGCCCGTATCCAGCGGCAATGACGATACCGCGCAGCGGATCGCGGCGATCCTGTCGGATATGGAGCAGGTAGGCGATTGCAGCGTCATGATCACGTATGACGAGAAAAAGCCGAGCGGAGCCGATATCGGCAATCACATCGTCGGCGTCGTCGTTGTGGCGCAAGGCGGGAGCGATATGCGGGTCAAACTTCGAATCATCGATGCGGTGTGCGCGCTGCTCGATGTGGAAGGCTCGAAAATCAAAGTGTATCAAATGAAATAAACATACATTTCTTGGAGGTATCTTATGGCAAAAAAAATCGCAATCAAAAAACTGTCGCCCAATGCAAAAAAAGTCATTGTGCTCGGTTGTATGGTGGCACTGCTTGCCGTGACGGGCGTATTGAATTTCGTCCTGAACGACAGACTCGGTTCGTCCTCTGAACCGCCCGTAAACGGCGGCGCGACGGTAGAGACGTTTTTCAGCTCTTACCGTGCGGACCGTGAAACCGCCCGTGCGGAAGAATTCAGCTATCTCGATGCGATCATCGCGTCCGCCGATTCGTCCGAAAGCGTGAAAACCAGCGCGGAACAGAAGAAGTTGGAATTGCTCGCCAACATTGAAACCGAACTCGTGCTCGAAAACCTGATCAAAGCAAAGGGCTTCGAAGACGCGGTCGTCACGATGAGCACCAACAACGTCAACATCATCGTCAACAAGGCGGAATTGACCTCGGAAGAAGTGTCGCAGATCCTGAATATCATTTTGGGCGAAACGTCGTACACCGCTACGCAAACCGTGGTCGTACCGTATCAAGTATAACGAGTATTATCGCTTGTCATTTTGCCAATATTATGCTATGATAATAGCACGGAGGCTCGTATGGCAAGAGAAAAGAAATCGCAGGAACCGTTGATCGACGATACGTACGTCAATGTGATCGCATCGATTGCAGGAAGCTCCGCCTCTCAGGTGGACGGCGTGGCGTCCGTGTCGTACGAAGCGGGTCTGAATGGGAAGAATTTCAACTTTGGCAAGAATAAACGCAGCAATGCGATTATCGTCAGAATCGGCAAAGGCGAAATGGTAACCATCGAAATTTCCGTCAACGTGTATTACGGTCGGATCATCCCGCAAGTCGTGTGCCGTTTGCAGGAAAAAATCAAGGAAGAAGTCGAGAAGTCAACCCGTTATAAGGTAAAAAACATCAACGTAAACGTAGTTGGCGTCGTCGCGGCGAACTGAAACTTTCCCCCTTGCTTGCAAGGGGGTATTGTCATGCCCAAGGAGAAATACTATGTCGAGAAGAATTGCCAGAGATTATGCGTATCGGATGATCTTTTCGTATTTGTTCAAACGCGAAATGGATTGGGACGGCGTGGAAGAAATCGTCGGCGCGGAAAACTTGAATGCCAAAGACGCGGATTATCTGCGGCGCGTATTGACGCAGACGCAGGATCATTTCGACGAATTGAGCATGTTGATCGCGTCGCATGCGAGAAACTTTCGTTTGGAACGTATTTTTAAGCCGGATTTGGCGGCGTTGTATCTGGCATGCGCGGAGATGCGCTACCTGTCCGACATCCCCAAATCGGTATCGATCAGCGAAGCGATCGAATTGGTAAAACAATATTCGACCGATCAAAGTTTTTCGTTTGTCAACGGAGTTTTGGCGGGCGTATACAGACAATTGGAACAAAAGGAGTAATCGGTATGTACATTTACGGCAAAGAAGTATCCAAAACCACGCGCGAAGAATTGGCGCGTCACGTCGCGGAGTTCGGATCCCGATACGGGCGCGTGCCTTGTCTGGCGGTCGTCTTGGTCGGCGAAGATCCTGCGTCGCAGACGTATGTGCGCAATAAGATTCTCGGGTGCGAAGAGGTCGGTATTCGGTCGATTTCGCGCGTCTACGAGGACGGAACGCCGCAAGAGACGATTGCGCAAGAGTTGCGCGCGCTTGCCGCGGACGATGCAGTAGACGGTATTTTGGTGCAATTGCCGTTGCCCAAAGGATACGACGAGCGCTATCTGCTGTCGTTGATTCCGGACAGCAAGGACGTGGACGGATTCAGCCCGAACAATCTCGGATTGCTGTGCATGGACAAGCCTCGAACAGTCTCCTGCACGCCGTTCGGCGTGATGAAACTGCTGGAAAGTACCGGCGTTTCGCTCGCCGGAAAGCATGCGGTTGTCGTCGGCAGAAGCAATACCGTCGGCAAGCCGATGGCGATGCTGTTGTTGTCTGCCGATTGTACGGTGACGGTGTGTCACAGTAAGACGCCGGATTTGTCGGCGTTTACGCGACAGGCGGATATATTGGTTGTTGCGGCGGGTCGTCCGAAAATGGTCCGTGCCGATATGGTAAAACCGGGCGCAATCGTTATCGATGTCGGGATTAACCGCGTGGACGGCAAGCTGTGCGGAGACGTCGATCCCGACGTCGAATCCGTCGCGTCTTATCTGACGCCCGTGCCGGGCGGCGTGGGACCGATGACGATTTCGATGCTGCTGTACAATACGTATCGCGCCGCGGTAGCGCGCGAAAACGCCTGAGTCGCAGTTTTATTTGCATATGCAGCGACAGATTCTCAACGTCAGCGTTGTCAATATGTATATCCAACAGATCTTCGACGCCGAAGAGATGTTGCACGGCATATGCGTTTGCGGAGAAGTTTCCGGCTATAAAAACGTAAAAGGACACGCTTATTTTACGTTAAAAGACGCGCAAGGACAGATTGCTTGCATTTGTTACAATGCGGCGCGGACTTACATGCCCAAAGAAGGGGAACTCGTGCTCGTTACCGCGCGCGTGGATTATTATCCCAAATTGGGCAAACTGAGTTTGTATTGCGACGCGATCGAGCCGTACGGCGCGGGATTGATGGCGGCGCGTCTGGAAAAATTGCGTTTGCAATTGGAGGCGGAAGGATTGTTTGCGGATGCGCATAAGATCCCGATCCCGAAATTTTGCAAACGCATCGGCGTCGTTACGTCTGCGTCCGGCGCGGTCATACACGATATCGTGACGACGATCCGACGGGTCAATCATAATATCGATATCGTTTTGTACGATGTGCGCGTGCAGGGCGAGCGCTGTGCGGAAGAAGTTGCGCGCGGCTTGCGCGTGATGGATGCGCGCGGATACGATGCGATTTTGGTGGCGCGCGGCGGCGGATCCGCCGAAGAATTGATGCCGTACAACGACGAAGTCGTAGTGCGTCAAATCTATGCGTGTAATACGCCGATCCTGTCGGCGGTGGGGCATGAAAGCGACGTGACGCTTTGCGATATGGTTGCGGATATGCGGTGCGCGACGCCGACCGCCGCGGCGCAAGCGATTGCGTATCCGACGGACGATATTCGCGAGTTTGCAATCGATTGCATGCGCAGGGCGGAATCTGTATGCAAGCGCGCGATTCAACGCGCTTCGGAGCAAAATATCGGCTATGGAAGAATGATAAATCGATTATTTGAGAATTATTATTCTAATTTAACGTCAAAATTGAATCAATATATAACCAAAATCAATTATTTGGGAGAAAAACAACGCAGCGTTCGAGAAGCCGAATTGCGGCTGCTCTCGGCAAAATTGGACGCGTGCAATCCGATTCGGATCTTGCAACGCGGGTATTGGCGTATGCAGTCGAATGGAAAAACGCAAGTCGGAATCGAAGGGCTGTGCGTCGGCGCGGAAGTTACGATGATCGGACATTCGGGCAAGGCAAAAGCAAAAATTACGGAGATCGAATATGAAGCTTGAACAGGCATTGACACAATTGGAAGAAATCGTAAATCAAATGGAGCGCGGCGATCTGGAATTGGATCAAGCGTTGCGTTTGTACGAAAAAGGCGTGCGACTGTGCGCAACCTGCACGCAGGAGCTGGAGCAGGCAAAAGGCAAATTGTTGATTTTGCAGCAAAGCGCGCAGGGATTGAGCGAGCAGCCGTTTGATCCGGAAGGAGACAAACTGTGACGGATCGGGAAGCGGCGCGCATCGAATTCGAACGCGTATTGGCGGAATATTTGTCCGGATACGAAACGGGCGTGCCGGATATGATGACGCCGATGCGGTATGCGATCACGAACGGCGGCAAACGGATCCGTCCGATTTTGTCGTATTTCGGCGCGGAGTTCTGCGGAAAATCCGCACAGGACGTACAAAATATCGCTTTAGCGATCGAAATGATTCAAAGCTATTCTTTGGTGCACGACGATCTGCCTTGTATGGACAACGATACGATGCGTCGGGGAAAACCGACCGTACACATCGCATACGGCGAAAACGTCGCGGTGCTGGCAGGGGACGGATTGTTGACGATGGCGTTTGAAGCGGCGCTCGACGCGCGATATTGCAATGCGTATACGGCGCGCGCCGTCGCGTATCTTGCGCGCGCTGCCGGCGCGGACGGCATGATCGGCGGGCAATACATCGATATATCCGATCATACGGATCGGGATTACGGTTTGCAAGACGTCACGGCGATGTATCGTCGCAAAACGGGCGCTTTGTTGCGCGCGGCGTTGTGCGCATCGGCGATCCAGTGCGGAGCGAGCGAGACGGAACTTGCGGATTTGGAGCGGTATGCGTCCGATCTCGGCATGGTCTTCCAGATCACGGACGATATCTTGGATATCACGGCGTCCGCGCAACAATTGGGCAAGGACGTCGGCAGGGACGCGGATTTGGGCAGACGCACCTACGCGCAAATCGTCGGACTCGATCGCGCGCGCGAAGATGTGCGCGCATATGCGGATCGGGCAATCCAAACGATTGAAAAATACGGCGCCCGTGCGGAAAAATTGATCGCACTGTGTCGGGAATTGACAACGCGCGCGTATTAAGATACAATAAAGTCGGCGGTCTATTCGGCGATCGAAATCCATATAAATACAGTATGAATTACGATAGGACGCCGAAATGTCGACCGAGAAAATTTTGCAATAAGCGCTTGGAGCGCCGCAACAAGCATGCGTGGGCAATGCGGATAACGTGTTTGACGTTTGCGCTTGCGATCGCTTGCAGCGTATTGGCGCAGCTTGCAACGGGCAACGGAGATACGGCGGTCACGGTATTGTTGTTGGTATTCATGATACTGGTGAGCATACTGTTCGACGGCATCGGCGTCAGCGCTGCGTCCTGCGATCTCGACGAATTGCGCGCGCAAAAAGATCGACTCAAACCGCAGGTGTACGAACGCGCGATGCGCATGGCTCGAAACGCGGAGAAGGTCAACAACCTGTGCAGCGACGTGGTCGGCGATATGTGCGGTATCCTGAGCGGCGCGTGCGGTTTGACGATTTCGTTGCAACTGGCGGCGGACGGCGTCAACGGATATTGGGCGTCGGTGTTGGTATCCAGCTTGATTGCCGCATTGACGGTCGGCGGAAAGGCGTTTATGAAAGGGTATGCGGTCGGCAACGCATGCGAGTTTGTACTGTGCGCGGCGCGCATGACGGAGATTTTCCGTATCGGCGGAAGCGGATCGCGCGCAAAAAGGAAGGGCAAGGCGAAACATGTTGGAAAACATTGAACATCCTGCACAAATACGGAATTTTACTTTGGCGCAACTCGAAGAATTGGCGCAGGATTTGCGCGGCGCGATCGTACGCAGCGTTTTGAAAAACGGCGGGCATTTGTCCGCCAATCTCGGCGTCGTGGAATTGACGATCGCCATGCATTGCGTATATGATTTTGCATACGATCGATTGATTTGGGACGTCGGACATCAATGTTACGCGCACAAAATTTTGACGGGAAGAAAGGATCGATTCGAGCAATTGCGGCGCAAGGAAGGCATATCCGGATTTCCCAAACGCGAAGAAAGCGTTTACGACGCATTCAATACCGGACACGCTTCGACGTCGGTATCGCTTGCGTGCGGCATGGCGCGCGCGAACTCCGATCCGCAACGTCAAATCGTCGCGGTGCTCGGCGACGGCGCGATGACGGGCGGGTTGGTCTACGAAGGGCTGAACGACATCCTGAATGTTTCCAACAAATTGACGATTATTCTCAACGACAACGATTTGGCGATTTCCGAAAACGTCGGCTACGTGCGCAAGCATTTGCAGAAGTTGCGCGACGGCGGCAGATCGAGCAAATTTGCCGAGTTCGGTTTGGATTACATAGGTCCCGTGGACGGGCATGATCTTGGCGCGTTAAAAACCGCCTTGACCGCTGCGCGCAACAATAAAAAATCCGTACTCGTGCACGTGATCACGCAAAAGGGAAAAGGATACGCGCCGGCGGAAGAAAATCCGACCAAATATCACGGATATTCTCCGAATGCGGCAGACGAATGGTCGTTTTCCGAACAGGTCGGCGAGACGCTCGCCCGAATCGCCGATGCGGACGCGGACGTCTATGCCGTGACGGCGGCGATGGAAGAAGGCACGGGATTGGAGCGCTTTGCGCTCGCGCATCCAGACAAAATCATCGACGTCGGCATTGCGGAAGGGCATGCGACGACAATGTGCGCCGGCATGGCGTGTATGGGGAAACATCCGTATTTTGCCGTATATTCGACCTTTTTGCAACGCGCGTTCGACAATCTGTTGCACGACGTGTGTCTGAATGATTTGCCGGTCACCGTCTGCGTGGACCGTGCGGGCGCGGTCGGGGGAGACGGCGAGACGCATCAGGGAATATATGACTTGACGTTTGCGCGCGGCATTCCCAATCTGGCGATCGCATGTCCTGCCGATTATGCCCAATTGGACGCGATGTTGCGATTCTCGCACGACTATCCGCATCCGATGCTGATACGGTATCCGAAAGGAAAATGCAAAAATCCGCGCGCGCTGTCGCACGATCAAGTATTGCCGGGACGGTGGGAAATCGCATTCGGCGACGAATCGGATCCGATCGTTTTGCTTGCTTGCGGCGCAACGATGGTTGCGCAATGCTGTCTTGCCGCCGAAATTTTGGCGCAAAAAGGCGTGCGCGCTTGCGTGATCAACGCGTGTTTTGTCGCGCCGTTGGACGGAACGATGCTCGATCGGATCGGCAATCGCAAGTTGATTGCGGCGGAAGATCACGTGTTGTGCGGCGGTTTCGGAAGCGCCGTCGTCGAATATTATGCGCAACATAAAATTTCCGCGCGCGTGCGCATGCTCGGCATTACGCAACCGCTGTTGTCGCAATGCGATCAGGCGGATATTTTGCGGGCGAACGGGTTGGATGCGGACGGCATCGTCGATGTAGTATTGTCCGATTGTGCGCAATGAGACTGGATGCGCGCGCGGCGGAAGTTTTCGATTTGACCCGTACCAAAGCCAAGCAATTGATTTTGGACGGCGGAATTACCGTCAACGGACGCGAAATCCGAAAACCTGCATACGAAACGCAGGATTCCGATTGTTTGGAACAGGTTAAGACCTTTGCCTTCGCGTCGCTGGGCGGAGATAAGTTGGAAAAGGCGTTGCAAGATTTTGCTTACGATTGCGGCGGGCGCGTGTGTCTGGATATCGGCGCGTCCAACGGCGGATTTACCGATTGTCTGCTCACGCACGGCGCTCGTAAGGTATACGCCGTAGACGTGGGAGCGTGCGCGCTGGCGGAACGTCTGATTGTGGATCCGCGCGTCGTCGTCAAGGATCGGACGAACGCGAGAGCGTTGACGGCGCAGGATTTGGGCGAATTGTGCGATCTGTGCACGATTGACGTGAGTTTTATTTCGTTGGAACTGATTTTGCCGGCGGCGGCGAATTGTCTGCGCGCGGGCGGCGATATTTTGGCTTTGATCAAGCCGCAATTCGAATGCGGCAAAAAGTATTTGTCCAAGACGGGAATCGTGCGAGATCCGGACGTGCATCGACGCGTATGCGCGCAAGTCGAGCGTTTCGCCCAATCGATCGGATTGGAAAAATTGGGTTTGACCGATGCGCCGATCAAGGAAGATAAGAATCGCGAATTTTTGATTTACCTGCGTAAAAAGTATTGAATATTTATGCAAAATCCGCTATAATTCAGGTATGAGATTCGGACTGTATCCCAATAGCGGTCGTGCGGAGAGTTTGCTTGCTTGTCGCACGGTTGTCGATATTTTGAAATCCAAAGGCATTGCATATGCGATCCGCGCGGACGTTGCCGAGCAATTCGGCGGCGAGCCCGTATTGAGCGCGGAAGAAATGGCGCGCGCTTGCGACGTGGTTGCCGTATTCGGCGGCGACGGAACGATGTTGAACGCGGTTGCGCATTTTGCATCCAACAACGTGCCGTTGTTGGGGATCAATCTCGGCAAAATCGGATTTTTGACCGAATTGGATCACGAAAATATCGAATCGGCATTTTCGGACGCGGTAGATCGCATTGCGCGCGGGGAATATCGCATCGAGCGCCGCGCCATGCTCAAAGCGACGTGTTGCGGACAGACGTATTATGCGTTAAACGAATTTTTGCTGTCCGGCACCGACAATTGTCATATCGTCAATATTCGGGTCGAGATCGACGGGACGTTTGCGGACAAAATCCGTTGCGACGGCGTCATGGTTGCGACTCCGACCGGATCGACGGCGTATTCGCTCTCGTGCGGCGGTCCTGTGCTCAGTCCGAGCGTGCGCGCTTTGATCTTGAATACCGTGTGTCCGCATTCGTTGCACAGCGTGCCGATGGTGATTTCGGACGAAAGCAAAGTCACGTTGATCGCCGAACATTCGAACGTGCAGCTGACTTACGACGGCAAAATTGCGGCGAATTATCCCGATCGGGTCGTCGTGGAGTTGGAGCGCAATGCATTCGACGCGTCGTTTGTCCGTTTGGAAAAAGAAAACTTTTATCAACGTCTTTTGCAAAAACTGAGTTACTGGGGAGAGTGAGATGCTGAAACGTCAACGTCAACAATTGGTGCTGGAATTGATTAAAAACAACGAAATCGAGACGCAGGAAGATTTGGTTGTATGTTTGAGAAACGCCGGTGGCGAAGTGACCCAGGCGACTGCGTCGCGCGACATCAAAGATTTGCAATTGATCAAGGGACCGGGCAAACAGCATAAATATTGCTACAAATTGCCGGTACAGGATCATATCGTCACGCAAAACAAGTTTACCAATATCGTGCGCGACTGCGTGGTATCGATCGAAGCGGCGCTCAATCTTGTCGTGGTGCGCACTGTATCGGGCGCGGCGAACAGCGTCGGCGTATTTTTGGACAGTCTGATGCTGGCGCAAGTGCGCGGCAGCATTGCAGGCGACGATTGTCTGTTGGTCATTGCGCGCAACGAATCCGACGCTGCGGATGTCGTCGAGCATCTGAAAAAATATTTCTAATCAAACCGTTTGTCTATGTTGGAACAGTTGAGTATTCGGAATATCGCGTTGATTACATCGCTGGACGTTACGTTCGGGCGCGGTTTGAACGTCCTGAGCGGAGAAACCGGCGCCGGTAAATCTATTTTGATCGACAGCTTGGAATTTGTTTTGGGAAAACGCGCGGATAAAACGCTGATCCGTCACGGGCAAGCCGGCGCGTCGGTTAGCGCGTTTTTCGAATGTTCGGATTTGCCGTCGGTCGCGCGTACGTTGGAAGCGTACGATATTCCGTTTGACGGTCAAATTTTATTGAAACGCACGATGTCTGCGGACGGAAAAAACGCTTGCTATATCAACGGCGTTAAAGTGACGCTTTCGATGCTGCGCGCGTGCAGCATTGCGCTGGCAGATATTTACGGACAGCACGAGAGTACGGCGCTGTTGGATAGCGATAATCATCTGAAAGTGCTTGATAATTATGCCAAAGAGCATTTGGCGGCGTTGTTGCAAACGCAAAAATCACTGTATGAACAATACTCGGATATTGTCGAGCGCATTCGCCGTTACGGTTCGCTCGGAGACGTCAATCGCAAACTGGATACGTTGCGATACCAATTGGAAGAAATCGATCGAGCGGAATTGAAAGACGGCGAAGAAGAAGCGTTGTTGGCGGAACGCAAGATCTTCCGCAATGCGGAGACGTTGATCGGCGCGTACGCGGACGCATACCGCATATTGGCGGGAGAAGACGACGACAATGCCGTGGTACGCATCGCGGCTGCGCAAGGGTTGCTTCGAAAAATCGATGAATACGATCCGGACGTTCAATCGCTGTCGGAGCGTTTGGATGCATTGAAAATCGAATTGCGGGATTTGTGCGACACGCTGTCGGATAAGGCGCAATCGTTTGATTTTGATCCGCGTCGGGCGGAGATGTGCGAGGAACGTTTGCAAACCATCCGTACATTGAAACGCAAATACGGGGATTCGATATCCGAAATTTCGGAATATGCCGATCGCATGCGCGCGGAATATGATTTTTTGAGCGACGGAGAAGCTGCGTTGACAAAACTGGAAGCGCAAAAATCCGATGTATGGAACCGCCTGTACGACAATTCGGTCATGCTTTCGCAATCCCGTCGAGAGGCGGCGACGCGTCTGTCCGCGGCGATCGTAAAAGAATTGCAGGAACTCGGCATGAAAAACAGCGATTTCGTCGTGCGTTTCGATCCGATTCCGCAAGCATCGGACGCAGTTGGGTTGATCGGCGAAAACGGATTCGACCGTCCGATCTTTTTGTTCAGCGCCAATGCCGGACAGCCGCCGATGGATTTAAGCAAAATCATTTCGGGCGGCGAGTTGTCGCGGTTTTTGTTGGCAGTCAAGTCGATCATTGCGGATATGGACCATATCGATACCATGGTATTCGACGAAATCGATACCGGAATCAGCGGTAAAATCGCGCAAGTCGTCGCCGAAAAACTGGCGAAAATCGCAAGCGGAAAACAAGTGCTTGCCGTCACGCATCTGCCGCAACTGGCATCGATGGCGGATCGGAACTATCTGATCGAAAAATCCGTATCCGACGGGCAAACGCAGACGCATTTGCGTAATTTGACGACGTCGGAAGAAATTTATGCGGAAATCGCTCGTTTGATCGGCGGCGTACAAGGCGACGCATACGGAATGTTGCATGCGCAGGAGATGAAAACCTACGCGGATGCACAAAAATCCGCGTTGCGTCAGGCGTGAAAATTTTCATTTCGGAATTTTAATCGACTTCGTATAATCTCGCGCATCTTTCTTACACTACTGCAAGAGAGGTGTAGAAGATGAAATCCAAACTGCGGTATCAATGTTGTATCGGTTTGTTGGTCGCTATTGTCATAGCGGCGATTTTTTGTGCTTTTACGGTCGGGCAGTACGGCTTATATCAGTTCGGATCGCACGTCACGGCTACTTCGGATTCGCAATACTTAAATCCGCCGTATCCGATCCGATCGACAGTTGCCTATACGGACGAGGACGCTGCGACGATCGATTATCGGATATTCGGGGTGTCCGTGCAAAAAACGGCGTATACGCCGACGCAGAGCAATCGCGTGTATTTGGGCGGTTATCCGCTGGGGATCACGATCCGAACCAACGGCTTGTTAATTGCATCCGCCGTCAACGTCGTTACCAAATCCGGTACGGTTATGCCGATGGGCGATTGTGATTTGCGACCGGGGGATGTGTTAAAAAAGATTGACGGAATCGAAATTCGTACGCCGGAGCAAATCGACGAGATTCTGGAACAAGATCGGGAGCGCTTTTTGGTGACGATACTGCGAGACGGGCAGGAAATCGATTACGAGGTGACGCCTGCGACGGACGTATTGTCCGGCAAAAAGAAACTCGGGCTGATGTTGCAAGACTCGATTGCCGGAATCGGTACGATGACGTTTGTCGATCCGGAAACGATGCGGTTTTCCGCGTTGGGGCATCCGATCAAGCCGAATGGCGGCGGAGATAACCTCGTCGGATCGGACGGATTCATTTTTCCGGCGCAAATCCAAGGCGCCGTACGGGGAGAGCGCGGCAAGGCAGGCGAGTTGTCGGGAAGTTTTTCGCAAATGTCGCCGTATCTGGGCAGAATCCAGGTGAATAACACGTTCGGAATCTTCGGAGAGTACGTCGCGGATCCGCAAGGATTGGAAAGCATCGAATTGGCGAATCGATTCGAAGTCAAACCGGGCAAGGCGTATATCTATACGACTGTCAACGGCGACAAGCCGCGTCCCTATGAAATCCAGATCGTCAAGGTTAATCAGCAGTCGGATGCGCATGATAAGAGCATGGTGCTGCGCGTCGTGGATAAAGAGCTGTTGGCTGCGACCGGCGGAATCGTACAGGGGATGAGTGGAAGCCCGATCGTACAAAGCGGCAAACTGGTCGGGGCAGTCACGCATGTATTCATCAATGATCAGACCAAAGGATACGGATTGTTTGCAGACTGGATGCATTACTAATTGGAATTTATTATTCTAAATTAGCGACAAATAATTCTATTTTAATGTCAAATATATAATTATCTAGGCATTTTAAGCGGCGCTTGCCGCTTTTTGCTTTTTCCGCGCGAAGTAGTTGGAAAAAATACGAAAATATATTATAATAGGATCAAGCTTATTGAAAAGGAGTTCACTTATGTCCGCGACTTATGTTGATCCGTTGACTACGCGTTATGCTTCCAAACAGATGTTGGAGATTTTTGCCGAAGAAACCAGAATGATTTTATGGCGCAAACTTTGGATCGCGCTTGCAGAGAGCGAGCAAGAGCTCGGATTGCCGATCACGCAAGAACAGATCGACGAACTCAAAGCATACGAAACGGATATTAATTTCGACGTTGCGCGCAAACGCGAGCGGGAGGTGCGTCACGACGTCATGGCATATGTATATGCGTATGGACAGCAATGCCCGAAAGCGATGCCGATCATACATTTGGGCGCGACGAGCTGCTATGTGACAGACAACTCCGATGCGATCATATATCGCGATGCCATGCGATTGATACGTAAAAAGATGATCAACGTTCTGGATAAACTATCGCATTTCGCAGCAAAATACGCGGATATGCCGACTTTGGGATTTACGCATCTGCAACCCGCGCAGTTGGTTACGGTCGGTAAGCGCGCAACGCTTTGGATGCAGGAATTGCTGTTGGATTTGGAACAAATCGAATTCAATTTATCGCATATGCGTTTGCGCGGCGTCAAAGGTACAACCGGCACGCAGGCGAGTTTTTTGCAATTGTTTGACGGCGATCACGACAAGGTCAAACGTTTGAACGAGTTGGTCGTTGCCAAGATGGGATTTGACAAGACATTTGCCGTGTCCGGTCAGACGTATACGCGCAAATACGATTACAATATCCTGTCCGTATTGTCGCAGATTGCGCAAAGCGCATATAAGTTTGCCGGCGATATCCGCATATTGCAAAACATGAAAGAAGTCGAAGAACCGTTTGAAAAATCGCAAATCGGATCTTCTGCAATGGCATATAAGCGCAATCCGATGCGCAGCGAACGGATTTGCTCGCTGTCGCGTTATGTGATGTCGTTACCCGCCAACGCCGCGAATACCGCTGCGACACAATGGTTTGAACGCACGTTGGACGATTCCGCCAATCGCCGTCTCGTCATGGCGCAAGCGTTTTTGGCAACGGATGCGGTATTGGAATTGTATATGAACGTCGCGGACGGTCTGGTCGTATACGAAAACACGATTCGCAAACACATTATGGCGGAATTGCCGTTCATGTCCACCGAAGTCATCTTGATGGAATGCGTGAAAGCGGGCGGAGATCGTCAGGAATTGCACGAGAAGATCCGCGTGCATTCGATGGAAGCGTCTCGAATGGTCAAACAGTTCGGAAAAGA
>ERZ779629.121-NODE-121-length-34230-cov-7.992568_pt1 | contig 34230 bp, 32 predicted proteins | sample MGYA00514192_ERZ779629 | MGnify/ENA primary metagenome ERZ779629 (study PRJEB29562, sample SAMEA4376709) | mouse gut metagenome | isolation source: Cecum | study: EMG produced TPA metagenomics assembly of the A DSS colitis mouse model was used to assess the... | reverse complement strand
CGACCTTCGGGTTATGAGCCCGATGAGCTACCAGACTGCTCCACCCCGCGATATTTTATTGGTGCCGGAGACCGGGGTCGAACCGGCACGGGATCACTCCCACGGGATTTTAAGTCCCGGGCGTCTGCCAATTCCGCCACTCCGGCTTACTGATCTACGCTATAGTAGCACAGTTCTCATCTCTTGTCAATCCCTAATTTTCCAGATTCCTTTTGAGGAAAATGCTGCTGGTCGAAATCTCTGGTAATCGCACGAAAAGCAATTCAACCAACTGTGCCCGCGCCGGGCAGGATGATGCCGATAATCAAAAGAACTCGGCCCTATTCAGACGGCGAGGAAATTTGGGCTGCTGTCGGATGCGTTGGGACCGCAAAGCGGTCCCAACGCATCTTTTTGTGTATCCCGGCAAATCGGCGGACCTCAGCCGCCTATGTTGGGAGAGAGATGTTTGGTCCAGCTCACCCGCCCGCTCACCGGGGGATCTTCGTAGAACCGGGCGGTGCGGTCCCGCTGGGTGTCGTTCCACTTGTCAAAGCCCAGGGGGGAGATATGGGGGCCGTAGTCGCAGCTTTGGAAGGCGCACAGGCCATAGTCCCGCCAGGGCCGGGCCAGGTAGATGGAACCGGGGGAGACCCCGTCCTCCGCGGTGAAACGGCAGTTGAGGAAGCGGAAGCCATGGGTCTGTTGGAGGCTGTGAGCGGGAGCGGCGGCGTATCCCACGCCCCGAGCGTCCTGGAGGGAGCGGATCTCGCAGTCCTCAAACACCGCGTCACCGCAGCCAAAGATGAAGTCCACCGTCCCCTTGATGAGGCAGCCGGTGAAGCGCTGGCGGCAGGGCTTGGCAATCCGCAGCCGGCCGGGCAGGAAGCCGTCGTACCGCTCAATGAGGTCGGGGGGCAAGGGGCCCAGAAACAGGGTGTCCTGGGTGGAGGACAGGCGGCAGCGATCCATGATGAAGCCGTCGCCGTATACGCTCAGCGCCACCTCCTGGCCCTTCTCCTCCGGGCGTAGGGCGTCGTTGACGATGGACAGGTCCCGCATGGTCACATGGTCGGCGCACACCGCCATGGTCCAGGTGCGGAAGGTGTTGAACTCCACGCCGCGCTCGTCCAGCTTTTTGGCGTAGTCGTCCCAGAGGATGCGGGTGCGCTCCGCGCCCGCGCCGCAGATGGTCAGTCCGGGGGTGAGGACGGTGGTTTTGATGCGGTAGTCTCCCGGGGCGAGCTGGAGCGTACTGCCGGGCGGGGCGGCGTCCAGGACCTGCTGGAGGTTCTGGCTGGGATCGGTATGGATCATAGGGGGCCCTCCTTTTCATCAGATGGTTCCGCTACATTATAACCGCCCTTTTGCGCCATGAACATATGGAAAGAGTCAGTGAATCCGTTTTGTGCATAAAGTGGATTATTTTATCTATATACTTGAGATTCGACAATGTATATAATTACTATAACATTAGGCGGGATGCGTGAGGCGATTTTGCACAAAAAGAACAGCGGATTTTTGTTAGATAAGACGATTTCAGCGCTGGGGTGCCCCGGCCGAGCGGCTAAGGAACGGTTGTTTTTGCCGCTTTCATCTAATTTGTGCAGATATTTCAAGGACGGGAACAGGTGGGGAATGGCATGAAGCGCCAGCGAACATGGAAGGAATACCGGGCCATCGACCTGGCGCTGCTGGGGCTGGCGCTGGCCATCTTTGAGTTTATCATCGTGCGGGCGGCCAGATGGTGGTTCCCCGGCCAGCCCTTCACCGTCTCGCTGGCCGCCGCCGTCACTTCCATCGTCTACATGCGCTGGGGCGCGTGGGGCGCCATACACGCGGTGGAGGCCGGGCTGGTGTTCTGCTTCTTCTCCGGGGCCGCCCCGGAACAGTATATTATCTATTGCGCGGGCAATCTGGTCTCAGCGGCGGCGGTGCTCCTGCTCAGGGCGCTGGGTAAGGAGCGTGTGCGCACAGGGCATTTGTCCCTGGTGTTCCCGCTGCTGGTGCAGGTGCTGATGCAGGGAGGGAGAGCGGCCGCGGCCCTTTTGCTGGGGGCCGGGCTGGGGAGCGTGACGGGCTTTTTTACCACAGACAGCCTCTCCCTCTTATTTACCTTTGTGATCATCTGGATAGCGCGAAAGCTGGACGGTGTCTATGAGGATCAAAAACACTACCTCCTGCGCCTGAACGCGCAGGAGGAATAAAAAAGGAGGAGGTAAACTATGAAAGATAGGGCAGCGGATTTCCTTGAATTCGACCGCGTGAGCGGCGCCTACCGGATCAGTCCGGAGCAGGCGGTCCGGGACGACGTGGAAAAGCACTACTGGCGGCATGTGGGCGCGGCCATAGTGAAGGACTGGCGGCTGTATGTGATGCTGATTCCCATGCTGCTGGTATTCCTGTTCTGGCGCTATTTCCCGATGTATGAGCTGCTGGGATGCTTCAAGGTGTCAGACAGCGTCGTGCCCGTCTCAGAGCAGCTGTTTTCCGGCTTTTCGTACTTCAGGCGGCTGCTGGTGGGCGGGGACCAGCTCTCCACCGATTTCTGGAGGGCGCTGAGGAACACCTTCATTCTCAGCTTCTACGGCCTGTGCTTTGGCTTCCCCATCCCCATTATCCTGGCGCTGTTTTTCAATGAGATCCGCTCGAACGCCGCCCGGAGCGTCTACCAGGTGCTCACCTACCTGCCCAAATTCATGTCCACCGTGGTGATGACGTCCCTGGTGACCATGCTGGTGAAGCAGGGGTCGCTGACCACCGGCATGGGCATTATCAGCCAGGCGCTGTCGGGGCTGGGGGTGATTGCGCCGGAGGTGGCCAACGCGGGACTTTTGAACAACCCGGTGTTTTTCCGCTCCATCTATCAAATCAGCGGCATCTGGGAGAGCGCGGGCTATGACAGCATCGTGTTCTTCGCCGCCATCATCGCCATCTCGCCCACCAGCTACGAGGCCGCCCAGATTGACGGCGCGGACAAGATGGCCCAGATGCGGTACGTGGTGCTGCCCAGCATTTTGTCCACCATTGTCATCATGCTCATCACCCGCATCGGCTCGCTGCTGAATATCGGGTATGAGAAGGTGCTGCTGCTGTATAATACCAACACCTATGTCACCGCCGACGTGGTGTCCACCTTTGCCAACCGCATCAGCGGCATGGCGGGCACGGGGGCCGCCGCAGGCACCGGCATCGCCGCCGCGGCGGAGATGATGAACAACGTCATCGGCATGCTGCTGGTGATCGGAGCCAACACCATCGCCCGCAAGGCGTCCAACACGTCGCTGTACTAAGGGAGGGCCGGCATGAAACGAAAACTTGAGATCTCGGAGCTGATCTTCAAGATCATCAGCTACACCCTGCTCACCGTGTTCGCCCTGTGCTGCCTGTACCCCTTCGTGTACGCGGTGTCCGCCTCCATCAGCGGGCGATCCGCCGTGGAATACGGCTCCATCGTGCTCTTCCCCAAGGACGTGCAGTTCGACGCCTTTGCCCGGATGTTTGGGGACAACATGTTCTGGAACGCCTATTCCAACACCCTGTTCCTCACCCTGTACGGCACGCTGTGGTCCATGCTCACCGCCATCCTGGGGGCCTACGCCCTCTCCAAGCGGCGGCTGCTGTTCCGCAAGTTCTTCAACTTCTTCCTGGTGTTCACCATGTGGTTTTCCGCGGGCATCGTCCCCCAGTACCTAAACTACCTGGCCACCAAGAAGGTGTTCACCGTTGCGGGCATCACCGACGACAAGTGGCTGGTGGTCATCGCCATGGGTATGGCGGCCATGAACATTATCCTGCTGCGCAACGCCTTCGAGGGCGTGCCCTCCGAGATTGAGGAGGCCGCCATTGTAGACGGAGCCACCGAGTTCCAGGTGCTCAGCAAGGTGTATATCCCCATGAGCAAGTCCACCATCGCCACCGTGGCCCTGTTCTTCGCCATCTCCCGCTGGAACGGCTACTTCTGGGCCCGGCAGATGATCTCCAACTCCAACGAGCATCCCCTCCAGGTGTTCATCCGTCTCCGGCTGGAGCAGTACACCGACCCGGAGACCATGGCGGGCTGGAACGAGGCGTTTGCGGCGGACTCGGTGATCTATGCCCTCATCGTGTGCTCCATCGTTCCCATTCTCATCATCTATCCCTTTATCCAGAAGTATTTCGCCAAGGGCGTGAACGTGGGCGGCGTGAAGGAATAAGGCGTCCCACGGAACGGCCCCGCTTCAAATTTTGTGTGGCTTCCCGGTTTTGCCGGGAATAAAACAACAGACATTAAGGAGGCTATTATGAAAAAGTATAAGTCCCTGCTTGCGATGCTGCTTGCCATCGTGATGACCGCCGCCCTTCTGAGCGGCTGCGGCCCCAGCGTACAGGTCCAGCAGTCCGATCCTCCCGCTCAGACCACCGCGCCCGCCGGCGCCGACGCCAGCACCGCTCCCACCGAGGAGCAGGGCCTGACCTATGCCGCCGGCACCAAGCTGCGCATGGCCACCGGCTATAACAGCGCCAAGACCGGCCTGTTCTTTGACGCGGAGACCGCCGGCGACGGCATCACGCTGGCCGACGGCAATACCTACCACACCGGCGAGCTCAAGCCCACCTGGGTGGAGGTGCAGAACAAGCTCAACGTGGTCTTTGAAAACCAGTATCAGGGCAACAGCGCTTCCAAGGAGTTCGACTTCTGGAAGGAGCGCCTGAACGAGGTGGACATGGTCAGCGGCACCGCCATCAAGCTCACCGAGAGCGGCGAGGCCGGCAATATGGTGAATATTGCGGAGTATCTGGACAAGATGCCCAACTTCAAGGCCTACCTGGACACCAACCCCATCGTCCGCCTGTCCATCACCGGCAATACCGACACCGGCGCCATCTACTTCAGCCCCTACTTTGACGGCGTGGACGACATCGAGCGCATGCCCCTGATGCGCACCGACTGGGTGGAGAAGCTGCTCAACGGCGAGGGCGAGTTCACCGCCGACGCCAGCAACAAGACCGCCGCTCCGTCCTACCAGCCCTATATGCCCACCTCCGGCAAGGTGGAGGTCGACGTGGTCAAGGCCGACGGCTCCGGCACCGAGAAGGTCACCAAGGACTACGACGCCGCGGGCAATATCGTGGACAAGATGAACGCCGCCGGCTCCATGGACGGCGTGGCCGCCGTCAACATGCTGCGCACCTACATCGACCAGGCGTATAACGGCTACTACGGCGTCAACCGCGCCGACCTGTTCGTGGGCCAGAACGCCGCCTGGGACGCCGACGAGCTGGTGGCTCTGCTGCGCTGCGTGGTGGCCAACCCCCAGACCCTCAACGGCACCAGCGCCGTCCAGGGCCTGTTCACCCGCGAGGATAACAACAACCAGCGCCGGGTGGATATGTTCCGCTTCACCGGCACTCTGTTCGGCGTGCGCGGCCTGGAGTCCCGTCAGGACTACCTGTACGTGGGCAATGACAACAAGCTCCACGACGCCCGCATGGAGAAGGAGACCTATGAGGCCATGGAGCGGATGCACGCCATGGTGGAGGAGGGCCTGATCTCCAAGGCGTTCATCGACGGCTCCGAGGAGAGCTCCAAGACCTACCTGGAGAACGACCTGGGCTTCATGCACTACGATTACAACCAGACCCAGACCATCCTCAACGCCACCGCCCTCCAGGCGGACCAGGGCGAAAAGTACATGGCCGCCATGGTCCCCGTGGCCCGCTGGTATGACGGCTCCAACGCCGACGGCGTGTATATGCGCTTTACCGAGTCCTGGCGCTCCGTCAAGACCGACGGCTGGGGCATCTCCAAGGCCGGCGTGGGCGACGACCAGGATAAGCTGAACGCCTGCCTGGCGCTCATCGACTACGCCTACTCCGAGGAGGGCCAGATCCTCATGAGCTACGGCCCCGACGCCTTCATCAAGTCCGGCGAGACCTTCCTGTTCAACGGCAAGGAGATGCCCGTCATTGCCGACGCCACCCGCGACGAGCTGTGGGATAAGGCCAACGGCAACTATACCAACTACGCCCGCTTCTATCTGGGCTCCACCCTGTCCTTCCTGAAGAGCCAGGCCTTCGAGTACCAGTGCACCCACGAGGTGGGCCAGCAGGGCGCGGGCTACATCTCCACCGCCATCGGCCTGGGCACCATCAAGCACCCCGAGCTGGGCATGGCCTCCAACCCCTGGTACACCATCGTGCCCACCGTTCTGCCCACCACCAAGGTGGAGAACGACACCGTGGCCGGCTACACCGAGCTCCAGGAGCGCTTCAACCAGCAGAAGGACGGCAGCAACATGCTGCTGGAGATCATGATTAACGGCTACACCGACGCCGCCATGCAGGACGCCGCCGGCACCGCCGACAACGTGACCAACGCCTGGTCCGGCAAGCAGTACCTGGCCATCAAGCAGGGCGCCTGGGACAAGGACATCGCCTACTTCGAGACCCTGAAGTAAGTAAGCCGCAGCGCTTATCAAACCATTCTGAGCTTCCGCCCGGCCGGGAGGCATCCGCCTCCCGGCCGGAGGAGAAGCGATTTCCCTGGGAGGAGGTCGTCATGTATAAAAAGCAAATGACCGCGCAGAAGTTTATTTGTCTGGCGGCTGTCATCACAAGCGCGATCTTTTTCCTCTATTCGCTCGGCATCATGACCGATCTGTATGACAGCCTCTACGACACCATGCGCAACCCCAGCAATCCCTTCCAGACCGATGTGTCCGGCTCCATCGTCTACTATAACATGCAGGAGTTCAACCGCATGTTCCTGGTATACAGCATTGTCCAGATTCTGCTGGGCGCGGTGCTGTTCATCACCAACACCCACAGCCGCCGGCGGTATTACATCGGCAATTACGTGGCCACCGGTCTGTTTGTGGCGGGCGGCGTGTATAACGCCGTGTTCGCCCACACCTACATTGAGATTTTCAAAGCCCAGTTCCTCCAGGTGGATTTTGCCGCCCTGAAGGAGCACGCCGAGATGTGGGGCACGCTGTATACTGAGTCCACCTTCTGGTTTGACCTGCACTATGGAGTGTTCGGCCTGCTGCTGGCTGTGTGCGCGCTGCTGGCGGCCAACGCGGTGTGGAAGGCCCGCCTGATGAAGGACGAGGCCAAGCTGGTGGAAGAGGGAAGGAGGAGCGCCGGATGACAGCCGAAGAACGCACCATCCAACGGGACCGCATGCGGTTCATCAAAAATTCGCTCTCCTCGAACCTGGCCATTCTGGGCATTTTGTTCAACGTATTTTACTTTGTGAGCATCTACAAATCCGACGTGGATACGTATTATTACAACATCCTCATCGGAGCCTCCATCGTGTATAACCTGGTGTTCATGCTGGCGGTATTCCTTTCCTCGGAGGGTGTGAAGAACTACAAGAGAAATTATTCCTATCTGCTGGCCGCCATCGGGGCGCTGCAAATCGGGCGGATTTTCATCATCCCCATGGGGGCCCACACCGCCACCACGCTGGTGGGCGGCGAGACCGTGGTGGTCATGCAGGACGGACAGTTTATCCGGGTGCTGGTCTATCTCATCGCGTCCGCGGCGTGCCTGCTCGCGTCGGCGGTGGTGAACTACATCCGCTGCAATGAGCTGGAGGCGCACCTAAAGTCCCTCGGGACCCAGGGCGCATAAGGAGGCGGGGACATGGCGACACTGAATTTGCAGCATATCGACAAGATATACGACAATAACGTGCAGGCGGTCTTCGACTTCAATCTGGACGTGAAGGACGGCGAGCTCATCGTGCTGGTGGGCCCCTCCGGCTGCGGCAAGTCCACCACGCTGCGCATGGTGGCCGGCCTGGAGGACATCTCCGCGGGCAAGCTGCTGCTGGACGGCAGGGACATCACCGCCACCCCGGCCAAGGACCGGGACATGGCCATGGTGTTCCAGAGCTACGCCCTGTACGGCCATATGACCATCTATGAGAACATGGCCTTTTCCCTCACCCTGCGCAAGGAGAACCCCAATGTCATCCACAAAAAGGTGATGGCGGCGGCGGAAATTCTGGGCCTGACCAGCCAGCTCAACAAAAAGCCCGCCCAGCTGTCCGGCGGCCAGCGCCAGCGCGTGGCCATGGGCCGCTCCATCGTGCGCAACCCCAAGGTGTTCCTCTTTGACGAACCCCTGTCCAACCTGGACGCCAAGCTGCGCGGCGCCACCCGGCGGGAGATCCTGCTGCTGCACAAGAGGCTGCGGGCTACCATGCTTTACGTCACCCACGACCAGACCGAGGCGCTGACCCTGGCCGACCGGATCGTGTGCATGTCCATGGGCCATGTCCAGCAGGTGGGCACCCCGCTGGAGCTGTACGACTCTCCGGCCAACGTGTTTGTGGCCAGCTTCATCGGCCTGCCCCCCATGAACTTCTACGACGTGCGGGTGTCCGGCGATAAGCTGGTGGGCGGGGGCTTCCAGATCTCCCTCACCCAGGAGGAGCAGCACACTCTGCGGGCCTACCAGAACAAGGAGATCACCCTGGGCGTCCGTCCGGAGAACATCGTGGAGGGACCAGACGTGCCCGTCACCGTGTCCTCCAACGAGAATCTGGGCATGAACACCCTGGTTCACGGCCACATTGGGGACTCCAAGGCCGCCAGCGCCAAGATTTCCGCCAAGCTCAAGGGCTGGCGGGACTATAAGGTGGGAGACACGGCGTCCTTTACCTTCAACCGCAAGCATTTCTTCGACAAGGAGACCACCAACGCCATCCGGGGAGGTGAGGGATAATGGCGGAAAACAAGAACCACGGAAACGGTCCGGTGGAGCTGTATGTCCAGCAGCGCAAGGGTGTTGGCGCGTGGTTTAAGGAGCGCTGGCGCAAGTTCCTGGTGGCCATCAAGCGCCGCCCGCAGATGATCCCCCTGGCGGTGCTGGTGGCGGCGTTTGTATTCTACTCGCTGAACCTGATGCACATTTCGGACACCACCGCCCGCATCCAGGGCCCGGGCATGGGGCTGGCGGGCTTTGCCACCATGCTGTTCTCCATGCTGTCCTTCATGTGCTTCCTCAACGCGTTTCCCTACCGCAAAAAGCCCAATATCCCCATGGTGGTGCTGATGTTCGCCATGCTGGGCATCGTGATCTTTGCCGACGCGTATTATATCAACGCTGTTTTGACGGCGGTCACCCGGGCGGAGAACCCCATCGTGGTCACGGACAGCACGATCTACATTATGTACGCGGAGTGGTATCTGCGCATCCACATCGGCATTCTCGCCGCCGCCATTGTGCTGACCGCGCTGCTGCCGGTGTACTCCAAGTGGCTGCGCAGGATCAAGACCTCCATCGACGTGGGGGACAACGGCGCCATGGAGGCCATCGACATCTCTGGCGAGGCGTGACGGCGTGAGCCGGACCGCCGCCGGGGAACCGGAACGGATCAAGGATTTGGGAGGCTCGGCTTTTGGGCCTCCCAATTTACCAAAGTAGGAGTGGCCATGAGCAAGAAGCGTAACAACAGAGCAGAGAAGCCCGAGGCGGAGGGCCAGGCGGAGTACTACAAGCTGAAAACCCAGGCGGTCAATGACCTGGTGAGCGCCAATGAGGAGAACTCTCCCCCGGTGTCGGAGGAAGAGCTGCGCGCCTACCGTTCGGGGCCTAAGATGAAGGTTGCGGACTGGGTGAAGATGCTGTTCATCAAGTTCTGGTTCGCCGGGGCGGTGTGCTTTTTCTTCATCTGGGGGCTGGGCGGCTTTCTGGGCAGCGAGCTGGACCTGCTGGTGGTCACCGGCCTGGCTCTGGGCGTGGTGACGGACCTGATGACCAACCCCGTCCTGCGCTTTTTTGAAAAGACGAAGGGGGAGAACGCCCGCTGGATGATGGTGACCCGGAAAACCTATTCGGGGCTGTTCCTCAACATTCTGTACGGCTTTGTGGTGCTCCTGCTGGTCTACACCCTGTATAACGTGATCAACATCGCGGCCATCCGCCTCACCGGCGCGCCGGAGGACCGGATATTCCTTGGGGTGGAGCCGGTGATGTTCGGGCTGTTCTGCCTGGGGGTCGATCTGGCCCTGATTAAAATGAAGCACGCAATTTCCGGCATTATCCGCCGCGCGGCGAAAAAACCGATCCAGTGAGGGCTTGAAAGATGATACGAATTCTTTACTGTGGCAGCAGCTCCGCCTGTTTGGAACTGGACGGGGACGCGCCTTACTATGCCAAAAGCCGCTACCGCGTCCTGGTGGACGGAAGCGAGCGGCCCGATCTCCAGAGCGCCAACGTCTTTTCCCTGTTTGGCCTGAGACCTGCCACCGAGTATACCGTCGCCGTCCGCTTTGAGGACGGCGGCGAGGAGCAGGTCCGGCTGACCACCCAGGCGGAAAGCTGCTGCGTGGATGTGCGCCAGTTCGGCGCGGTGGGGGACGGCGTCCACGAGGACACCGCCGCCATCCAGGCGGCCATCAGCTTCCTGCCCGAGGGCGGGCGGCTGTGGTTCCCGGCGGGGGTCTATCTCACCCTGCCGCTGTGCCTAAAAAGCCATATCACCCTGGACCTGGACGAGGGCGCGGTGCTGCTGGGCTCCACCCAGCGGGAGCGCTATCCCATCATCCCCACCGTGAGCACCGACCCGGCGACCGGGGCGGAGACCTTCCAGGTGGGGTTCGAGGGCCAGGAGCTGAACTGCTACCAGTCCCTGCTCCACGCGTCCTACGCGCGGGATATCGCCGTCGTGGGCCGGGGGACCATCGACGGAAACGGCCAAAACGGCGACTGGTGGCGGGACTTTCAGAGCTTCCCCGCCTCCCGCCCCCGGGTGATTTTCCTCAATCACACGCAAAACGTGACCCTCCATGGGGTGACGGTGAAAAACGGCCCGTCCTGGCATATTCATCCCTTCTTCTCCCAGAACTTCTCCATGCTGGACTGCTTCGTCACCGCCCCCAAGGACAGCCCCAACACCGACGGCATCGACCCGGAGAGCTGCGACGGGGTGGACATCATCGGCTGCCGCTTCTCCGTGGGGGACGACTGCGTGGCGGTGAAGTCAGGCAAGATCGACATGGCCCGGAAGTACCAGACCCCCGCCGACCACCACACCGTGCGCAGCTGCCTGATGGAGTTCGGCCACGGGGCCGTCACCCTGGGCAGCGAGCTGGCGGCGGGCATCCGCAACCTGAGCGTGACCAACTGCTATTTCCACGCCACCGACCGGGGCCTGCGCATCAAGACCCGCCGGGGAAGGGGAAAGGACAGCGTCATCGACAACGTGCTCTTCGACAACATCCGCATGGACAAGGTGCTCACCCCCATTGTCATCAACATGTGGTATAACTGCTGCGACCCGGACCGGTATTCTGAATACGTCTGGTGCCGCGATCCCCTGCCCGTGGACGACAGGACGCCCCATCTGGGCTCCTTTGCCTTCCGCAATATGGAGTGCACCGGGGCGGAGGTGGCCGCCTGCTACATCGACGGCCTGCCGGAGAGCCCCATCGACCAGGTGGAGCTGGAAAACATTACGGTGGACTTCGCCGCGGACGCCAAGCCGGGCAAGCCCTCCATGCGCAACCAGAACGAGGACCGGTGCCGCCTGGGACTGTACCTGGACAACGTGAAGCGGGTCCGGGTGAAAAACGTGAAGCTCAGCGGCGTGGAGGGCAGGGCCCTGACGGCGGAGCACTGTCCGGACGTGGCCGCCGAGGACTTTGAGGAACGCTGATGGACTACAAGGAAATCGACGAATTTGTGCTCCAGCTGGTGGAGCGCTCCACCCCGGAGCGCACCGCCTGGAACCTGGAGAATCTCCGGGAGGGAAAGCCCGCCTTCTGGAACTATATCGACGGCTGTATGCTCACCGCCCTGATGGAGATGGAGGGCCTCACCGGGGACCAGCGGTATTTCCAGTTTGCAAAGGACTGCGTGGACTACTTCGTGGAGGAGGACGGCTCCATCCGCACCTTCAAGCCCCAGGCCCACAATCTGGACGACATCAACGAGGGCCGGGTGCTCTTCGCCCTGTATGAGCGCACCGGGGAAGAGAAGTACCGCCGGGCGGCGGACTTCCTCCGGGGGCGGCTGGCGGAGCAGCCCCGCACCGAAGAGGGGAATTTCTGGCACAAGGCCATCTATCCCAACCAGGTGTGGCTGGACGGCATTTACATGGCGCAGCCCTTCTACGCCCTGTATGAAAAGCACTTCGGGACGGGAAGCTATACCGACACCGTGAGCCAGATTCAAAACGTCCGGGCCAAGATGTTCTCGGAGGAGAAGGGGCTGTACTTCCATGGCTACGACGCCTCCCGCCGCGCGTTTTGGGCGGACCCGGCGACGGGCTGCTCCAAAAACTTCTGGCTCAGGTCGCTGGGCTGGTTCGGAGTGGCGCTGGCCGACCTGCTGGACATCCTGCCCCAGGGCGGGGAGAGGGACGCCCTGGCGGAGATTTTCACCGAGCTGATGGCCTCCGCCGCCCGCTGCGCCGACCCGGACACCGGCCTTTACTGGCAGGTGCCCGATCAGGGAGGCCGGGCCGGCAATTATCTGGAGACCAGCGGCAGCGCCATGATGGCCTACGCCATGCTCAAGGGGGCCCGGCTGGGCGTGTTGGGCAAGGAATATGCCGCCAAGGGCCAAAAGACCTTTGACGGCATCATGGAAAAATATTTGACCTTCACAGAGAATGGGCTGGACCTGGGGGGCATCTGCCTGGTGGCCGGGCTGGGCCCGGAGAACAACCGCCGCCGGGACGGGTCCTACGAGTATTACATTTCCGAGCCGGTGGTGGCCAACGACGCCAAGGGCGTGGCCCCCTTCGTGCTGGCCTATACGGAGGTCAAGCGGCTCACACCATGATCTTCACCTCGTCCGGCCCCGCGGGAGCCGGGGCGGCGGCTTCCGGCGCGTAGTTGCGGGGAGAGACGCCGTACTTCTTCTTGAACAGCCGGGAGAAATAGAGCGGGTCCCCAAAGCCGCACATGCGGGCGGTCTCCGAGATATTCCCCTTTCCCAGGAAGGTGGACAGGGTGCTGGCGGCGTTTTCCAGCCTCCGGTCCGTCAGATACTGGAGCGGGGTGAGCCCCGTCTCCTTCTTGAACATCTTTTTCAGGTATTCCGTGTTGAAGGGAAGGGAGCTCAGGTAGGCGTTCAGGTCGTAGGTGCAGTCCGGGTAGTGCTGGAGGATATTGTCCTCGATCTGCTGAACGGTGTCGCTGTGGCGGCGGGTGGGCCGGTATTTGGTGAGGAAGGCCACGATGAGCTGTCCGTAAAGGGGCAGCAGCGTGTACTCGGCGGAGGACTCCGACCAGTAATAAAAGGCGGCGGTGAACGCGTCCTGAAGGAAGCCGTTAGAATCGGCGCGGATGACCAGGGGCTCCGGGTAGGTGAGGGCCGGGTCCGTCAGATTCATATGGATGTTGGTGAAGCCCTCCCCGCTGTTGTTGGAGTGGGGCACCATGGGAGGGACGATGGCCACGTCGTTGGCGCCGTAGGCCAGGGTTTTGTCGTCAAAGACCATCTCGCCGCTGCCGCCGGTGCAGAAGATCAGCTCCCAGCTCTGGTGGACGTGGCGGGAGACCGTCCAGGTAAGCGCGTGCTTCCCCACATAGAGGATGTTGTTCATAGCCGTCTGCTCCTTTCCGTTTTTGCGGGCTGCGCTGATCCATTATACCGTACTTCGACGGTTTTGTCCATATGAGGCATAGGAGAGGGGAGAGAATTCCGCCGCAGCCGGCGCGAGCCATAATTCCAAGTGTAAGGAGACAAAGAGTATGTCGTATTTAACCCTGAAAGACATCAATAAGATCTATCCCAACGGCTTTCACGCGGTGCACAACTTCAACTTGGAGATCGACAAGGGGGAGTTCATCGTTTTTGTCGGGCCGTCCGGCTGCGGAAAATCCACCACGCTGCGGATGATCGCCGGGCTGGAGGATATCTCCAACGGTGAATTCCTCATCAACGGCAGGCGGGCCAACGAGCTGGGCCCCCGGGAGCGGGAGGTGGCCATGGTGTTCCAGAGCTACGCCCTCTACCCCCAGATGACGGTGTTTGACAACATCGCCTTCGGCCTCACCCTCCAGGGGGTGGACGAGGAGGTCATTGAGGAGAAGGTGAAGAACACCGCCCGCATCCTGGGCCTCACCGACTACCTGGACCGTCTGCCCCGGGCGCTGTCCGGCGGCCAGCGCCAGCGCGTGGCCATCGGCCGGGCCATCATCCGCAAGGTGGGCGTATTCCTGATGGACGAGCCGCTTTCCAACCTGGACGCGAAGCAGCGCGTCACCATGCGCTCCGAGATCGCCCAGATCCACCGGGAGACCGGGGCCACCACCATCTACGTGACCCACGACCAGACCGAGGCCATGACGCTGGCCGACCGCATCGTGGTGATGAAGGACGGCTACGTCCAGCAGACCGGCACGCCCTACGAGCTGTACCATAACCCTGTCAATGTGTTCGTGGCGGGCTTCATCGGGGAGCCGCCGATGAACTTCATCCGGGCCGCCGTGCGGGGCGGCGAGATCCCCTTCGGCATCAGCAGCCTCGACGTGGCCCGCTGCCTGGGAGACCGGGCCAGGGACTACGAGGGGAAGGAGATCGTGTTCGGCTTCCGCCCCGAGTGCATCCAGATGGGGGAGATCGACGGCGCGTACCATGTGAGCGCCGAGGTGGAGCTGACGGAGATGCTGGGGGATAACGCCAACGTCTACATCACCGCCGGCGGGGACAAGGCCATCCTGAAGGTGGACCCCCACGACATCCCGGAGATCGACAGCGCCATCACCTTCTCCATCCCCTACGGGGACGTGTACCTCTTTGACGCAGAGACGGAGAACGTCATTGAGATGAGCCTGGAAAAAAGCCGCTGAGGAAAGGAGCACAATCAATGGATATCCGCTATTCCGCCAGTCCCAAGGACGTGAAACGCTACACCACCCAGGAGCTTCGGGAGGAGTTTCTGATTCAGAACCTCTACCAGCCCGACACGGTGCAGGCCACCTACTCCCATGTGGACCGCATGGTGGTCATGGGCATCATGCCGGTGAAGGAGACGGTGCCCATCGACAAGGGCATCGACGTGTGGGCCAACTTCGGCACCCAGTATTTCCTGGAGCGCCGGGAGGCCGGGGTGTTCAACCTGGGGGGCCGGGGCTTCATCGAGGTGGACGGCGCCCGGTACGACCTGGGCTACGAGGACTGCCTGTATATCTCCAAGGGAGCGCAGAAGGTGAGCTTCGGCAGCGCCGACGGGGCGGACCCGGCCAAGTTCTATCTGGCCTCCACCCCGGCCCACAAGGAGTGCAGGACCACCCTGCTCACCATGGAAAAGGCCAACCACCGCCCCTGCGGCGACGCGGCCCAGTCCAACCAGCGGGTCATCAACCAGTTCATCCACCCCGACGTGCTGGAGACCTGCCAGCTGCTCATGGGCCTGACCCAGCTGGCCCCCGGCAGCGTGTGGAACACCATGCCCGCCCACACCCACGAGCGGCGTATGGAGGTCTACACCTACTTCGAGATTCCGGAGGACCAGGTGGTGTTCCACATGATGGGCCAGCCGGAGGAGACCCGGCATCTGGTGATGCAGAACTTTGACGCGGTGATCTCGCCCTCCTGGTCCATCCACAGCGGCTGCGGCACCGCCAACTACACCTTTATCTGGGCCATGGGCGGCGAGAACCAGGCATTTGACGACATGGACAATCTGAAGCCCACGGATTTGAAATGAGAGGAGAAAACCAATGATGAATCAATTCAGCCTGGAGGGCAGAATCGCCCTTGTGACCGGCGCGTCCTATGGCATCGGCTTCGCCATCGCCAGCGCCATGGCGGAGGCGGGTGCCACCATCGTATTCAACGACATCAAGCAGGAGCTGGTGGACAAGGGCGTGGCCGCCTACGCCGAGCAGGGCATCACCGCCCACGGCTATGTGTGCGACGTCACCGACGAGGATGCGGTACAGGCCATGGTGGCCAAGATCGAGGCCGAGGTGGGCGTCATCGACGTGCTGGTGAACAACGCCGGCATCATCAAGCGCATCCCCATGGTGGAGATGTCCGCCAAGGACTTCCGCCAGGTCATCGACGTGGACCTGAACGCCCCCTTCATCGTGTCCAAGGCCGTCATCCCCTCCATGATCAAGAAGGGCGGCGGCAAGATCATCAACATCTGCTCCATGATGAGCGAGCTGGGCCGGGAGACGGTCAGCGCCTACGCCGCCGCCAAGGGCGGGCTGAAGATGCTCACCCGCAATATCGCCAGCGAGTACGGCCAGTATAACATCCAGTGCAACGGCATCGGCCCGGGCTATATCGCCACCCCCCAGACCGCGCCGCTGCGGGAGATCCAGCCCGACGGCTCCAAGCACCCCTTCGACCAGTTCATCCTGGCCAAGACCCCCGCCAACCGCTGGGGCGAGGCGGCCGACCTGGGCGGTCCGGCGGTGTTCCTGGCCTCCGCCGCCTCCGACTTCGTCAACGGCCACATCCTGTACGTGGACGGCGGCATCCTGGCCTATATCGGCAAGCAGCCCTGATGGAGCTTGTGACCTTTTTGGCCCTGGACGCCCGGGTAAAGGGCTATCTGTGGGACGATTACGACACCTTGAAGGCCCATAAGACCCGGCCCGCCCTGGTCATATGCCCCGGCGGGGGCTACCACTGGCGCTCCCCCCGGGAGAAGGACGCCCCCGCGCTGGAGTTTTTGTCCCTGGGCTTTCAGGTGTTCGTGTTGGACTACACTTGTCATCCGGAGGACATGTCGGACTTCCGGCCCCTGCGGGAGCTGGCGGAGACGGTGCGGCAGCTCCGGGAGCGCCATGAGGGGTGGCGCATCGACCCGGAGAAAATCGCCGTGCTGGGCTTTTCCGCCGGGGGGCATCTGGCGGCCAGCCTGGGGGCGCTGTGGAACGACCCCGCCTTGGCCCTGCCCGCCCAGGCCCGGCCGGACGCCCTGGTGCTGTGCTACCCGGTGATCGCCACCCGGGGGGAGTTCGCCCACGAGGGCTCGGCGGAAAACGTGTCCGGCGGAGACGAGGCCCTCCGGGACAGGCTCCACCTCTGGGACCGGGTGACGGCGGACTTCCCGCCCACCTTCCTGTGGCACGGCGGGGAGGACGCCAGCGTCCCGCCGGAGAACAGCCTGCTGCTGGCGGTGGAGCTGAAAAAACACCGGGTGCCCCTGGAATACCACCTGTTTGGCTGGGGCGCCCACGGCATATCCACCTGCACCCAGGAGGTGGAGACGCCGGATGAGGTTTGCAGGGCGTGGCTGCCCCTGTGCCGGACCTGGCTGTGCCGCCGGTTTGAGTACACGCCGTAAATACGCTGAAAACGGGGCGCAGCCGCTGCGCTCCGTTTTTGTCAGGAGGAAAAGCAATGCAGATCGGGATTCGATTACATGACGTGAACGCCGCCTGCCCCCCGCGGAGCAGACCCTGGAGGCCCGGGCGGCCAAGGCCAGGGAGGAGGGCTTTGCCTGCGTCCACCTGGCCCTGTCCAAGGTGATGCGGGGCGCCGCCTTCGACCAGTGCGCCCTCACCGAGGGGCTGGCCATGCACGTCCGGCGGGTGTTCGCGCGCAATGAGCTGGACGTGGCGGTGCTGGGGTGCTACCTGAACCTGGCCCACCCGGACCCGGACAAGCTGCGGGACATCCAGAGCCGTTACTATGGCCACCTGCGCGCCGCCGCCCTGATGGGGGCCGGGGTGGTGGGCACCGAGACGGGAGCGCCCAACCCGGAGTACAAAACCGACGCCAACACCCACACCCAGGCGGCGCTGGAGTCCTTCATCCGGGGGCTGGCCCCGGTGGTGGAGTGCGCCGAGCGCTGGGGGACGGCGGTGGCCATCGAGCCGGTGTGGAAGCACATCGTCTATGACGCGGACCGGGCGCTGGCGGTGCTGGACGCCGTGCGCAGCCCCTGCCTGCGGATCATCCTGGACCCGGTGAACCTGCTGCACGCGGGGAACGCGGACGGCAGGGAGCGGGTGATCGGGGACGCCATGGACAAGCTGGCCGACCATATCGCGGTGGTCCACCTGAAGGACTTCGTCCGGGAGGGCGGGGAGCTGCGGGCGGCCGCCGCCGGGACCGGAGAGATGGACTATACCGGCATTCTGCGCTTCCTCAAAGCGCGCAAGCCCTACGTCCATGCCACCCTGGAGAACACCACCAACGACAACGCCGTGCAGGCCCGGGAGTTCCTCCAGCGGCTGTACGGCACGCTTTGAGGAGGGAAGCGCCATGCGGTATGACAGCCAGACCCATCGGATGAGCGATATCCGCCTGGCCTACATCGGGGGCGGGTCCCGGGGCTGGGCGTGGAGCTTTATGACCGACTTGGCCATGGAGCCGTCCATGAGCGGCGAGGTGGCGCTGTACGACATCGACCGGGGGGCGGCCCAGGCCAACGAGATCATCGGAAACCAGATCGGCCGCGGCCCCGCCGCCCGGGGGCGGTGGCGTTACCGGGTGGCGGACACCCTGGAGCAGGCCCTCGCGGGGGCGGACTTCGTGGTCATCTCCATCCTGCCGGGCACCTTTGACGAGATGGAGGTGGACGTCCACCTCCCCCAGCGGCTGAACATCTGGCAGTCCGTGGGGGATACGGCGGGGCCGGGGGGCATCGTGCGCGCCCTGCGCACCCTGCCCATGTACGTCCCCATCGCCCAGGCCATCCGGGAGCACTGCCCCGGCGCCTGGGTCATCAACTACACCAACCCCATGTCCCTGTGCGTCCAGGTGCTCTACCACGTATTCCCGGAGATCAAGGCCTTCGGCTGCTGCCACGAGGTGTTCAATACCCAGATGGTGCTGGCCGAGGCGGCGGGGGAGCGGCTGGGCATCCCCGCCCCCGCCCGGCGGGACATCCACGTGAACGTGCTGGGCATCAACCACTTCACCTGGTTCGACCGGGCGTCCTATGAGGGGCTGGACCTGTTCCCGGTGTACCGGGAGTTTGTGGACCGGCACTACGAGCGGGGTTTCGACGAGCCGGACCGCAACTGGGCCAACGCCTGCTTCGCGTGCAATCACCGGGTAAAATTCGACCTGTTCCGGCGCTTCGGGCTCATCGCCGCCGCCGGGGACCGCCACCTGGCGGAGTTCATGCCCGGGGACGAGTATCTGAACGACCCGGAGACGGTGGAGCGCTGGGGGTTCGCCCTCACCCCGGTGAGCTGGCGCAGGCAGGACCTGGCGGAGCGGCTGGAGAAGAGCCGGGCCATGGCCGCCGGCGAGCGGGCGGTGGACATGACGCCCACCGGGGAGGAGGGGACGCTGCTGATGAAGGCGCTGTGCGGGCTGGACCGGGTGGTGAGCAATGTGAACCTGCCCAACGCCGGACAGATCCCCAACCTGCCCCTGGGGGCGGTGGTGGAGACCAACGCCGTGTTCGCCCGGGACAGCGTCCGGCCGGTGCTGGCCGGGGCGCTGCCGGAGGAGGTGCGGCGGCTCATCCTGCCCCACGTGGAAAACCACGCCCTCACCCTGCGCGCGGCGCTGGAGTGCGACCGGGAGCTGGTGGTGCGGGCGCTGCTCAATGATCCCAACACCGCGGCCAAGTGCGCGCACGAGGGCGAGCTGCGCCGCCTGGCGGACGACATGATCGCGGGCACGGCCCGGTATCTGCCGGAGGGGTGGAGAAGGTAAAAGGCCATATGGAGGCAAAAGGCGTGAAGGATAAAGGAAAGCGGTTGAAATTGAAATGCCGTGTGCTCCAAGCCATTGTTTTGATAGGCTGGATGGTCGAAATGATGATTGCGGCGAAGGTTGGAAGAGTGGCGTTCCAGTGGCTCCCATGGGCAATGCTGCCGCTTACAGCGCTTGCTGCTTTGGGGGTAAAGATTTTTAGTGCGCTTCCAAAACAGGAACAGGAGGGTGTGAGAATCTTTTCCTCATCAGTGCTCACGTCCCACCCCGCACTGCTGCTCCTCATGATGATTTGTGTAAATTTGGCGGCTTTTTATTTTTCATGTAAGGGTTAGCGCGCGCCTGTGTGCTGTCCCGGCAAAGCGAATATGCAAAAGTGGGGGAGAGATCCCCCACTTTTGCGGCGTATAGGCGCTCAGAACATCCCCAAAGACTTGAACAGGAAGATCCAGAAGAACATGGTTCCGGCGGACAGCAGGGTGGTCACCGTCACCGCGCTGGCGGCCAGCTCCGCATTCCCGCCCATCTGGGCGGCCATGCTGAAGGAGCTGACGGCGGCGGGGGTGGCGAACATGGAGATGAGCGCGGCGAATTCCGGCCCGCGCAGCCCGTACAGCGCCGCCAGGGACAGGGCCGCGCCGGGGTAGACCAGCAGCCGCAGCGCCGTGCACACGGCCAGATTGCGCCGGTGAAGCCCCACGTCCCGGAACTCGAACTCCGCCCCCAGAAGGAGCAGGGCCACCGGCGAGGCCGCCGACCCCAGCTGAGAGATGGGGCTGGACACGAACTGGGGCAGGCGCAGACCGGACAGATTCAGCACAATGCCTGCCGCCGAGGCCAGGATCAGCGGGTTTTTGGCGATGCCCAGCAGGATTTTGCGCAGGTCCAACTGCTTGCGGCGGAAGGTCTCCAGGGTGACGACGGCCAGGACGTTGTAGCACGGGACCACCACGGCCAGCATCACGGAGACGGTGGCCAGATCGGCGCCGGGACACAGCTCCCGGATGAGGGGAAGGCCCAGCAGCAGGAAATTGCTGCGGAAGGACGCCTGGATCATCACCCCCCGCTGGTCGTTGGCGGGCTCGATCCGCTTGACGAAAACCCACGTGAGCAGGAACAAAACCAGCAGCACCGGCAGCGCCAGCCCCAGACAGCGCAGGCTGACCCCCGTTTTGACGTCGGAGGAGTAGATGTTATAAAAGAGCATCAGCGGCAGCAGGGTGTGAAAGACCAGGGCGTTGAAGTGCCGGACGTGCTCCTTTTCCAGCCCCAGCAGCCGCTTGGCGCCATAGCCCACGCCCATCATCAGGAAGATGGACGCGATGGCGTTGAGTGAGAGCAGAAAACTGTTGACCAGCATGGCGTTGCCCGCCTTTCCCAGGATGATGAAACGGCCACGCCGTTTTGACAGGGTATAGTTTACCACGTCCTGCGCGATTTGTGAAGAGATACGGCCGCTGGAGCGGGGATTTTTGGCGGGAAGCGTCCTTGCGCGGGGGCGGGCTTTATGGTATGATGCGCGTATGCGGCGGGGCGGAGGCCCCGCCAGTGAGGAGAGGATGAGAAAATCATGGCGGCCCGCATCCAAAATATGACCCAGGGCAGACCGGGAAAGCTGATTTTTACCTTCGCGCTGCCCCTGATGGTGGGCAATGTGTTCCAGCAGCTCTATACCGTGGTGGACACCATGGTGGTGGGCAAGTATCTGGGCGTGGGCGCGCTGGCCGCGCTGGGGGCTGCGGACTGGATGAACTGGATGATGCTGGGCATCGTCCAGGGCTTCACCCAGGGCTGCGCCATCCTCATGGCTCGGGAGTTCGGCGCGGGGAACTACCCCCGCCTGCGGGACGTGATCGGCGGCGCGGGGGTGCTGTGCGCGCTGTTCTCCCTGCTGCTGACGGGGCGGGACAGCTGGCGGCGCGGCCGGTGCTGGAGCTTTTGCAGACCCCCGGGGACATTCTGGGGGACGCGCTGCTGTACCTGCGCATCATGTACCTGGGCGTCCCGGTGATGATGGCCTATAACCTGCTGGCCTGCGTGCTGCGCTCCCTGGGGGACGGGAAAACGCCCCTACAGGCCATGGCGGTGGCCTCGGCGGCTAACATCGGGCTGGACCTGCTGTTCGTGATGGTGTTCCAATGGGGCATCGCGGGGGCGGCGGCGGCCACCCTCATCGCCCAGGTGCTGTCCGGCCTGTTCTGCCTGTACCATATCAGAAAGCTGGAAATCCTGCGGCTGTCCAGGGCCAGCCTGCGCCTGAGGCGGGAGACCGCCCCCACGCTGCTGGGGCTGGGCTTCCCCATGGCCTTTCAGAACTGCATCATCGCCATCGGCGGCATGATCGTGCAGTTTGTGGTCAACGGCTCCGGTGTCATCTTCATCGCGGGCTTCACCGCCACCAACAAGCTGTACGGCGTGCTGGAAATCGCCGCCACCTCCTATGGCTACGCCATGATTACCTATGTGGGGCAGAATCTGGGCGCGGGGCAGCACAGGCGCATCCGGCAGGGCACCCGGGCGGCGCTGGCCATCGCGGCGGCGACGTCCCTGGTGATCGCGGCGGTGATGCTGGCGTTCGGACGGGTGATTTTGGGCTGCTTCATCTCCGGCACGCCCCAGGAGGTGGAGCAGGCCATGGCCACGGCCTACTTCTACCTGGCCATCATGAGCGTGGGGCTGCCCGTGCTGTACGTGCTCCACGTGATGCGCTCCGCCATCCAGGGGATGGGGAACACCGCTTTGCCCATGGTGTCCGGCGTGGTGGAATTCGTCATGCGCACCGCCACCGCCCTGTACCTGCCCCTGGCGGTGGGGGAGGTCGGGATCTTTTTTGCCGAACCGGCGGCGTGGCTGGGGGCGGACGTGGTGCTGGTGAGCAGCTACTTCGTGGTGGCGGCCAAGCGGCTGCGGGAAGCGGGGGAGGGGTGACGCCCCTCCCGCCGGACAAAAGCGGACAGGTCCGTCTCCCGGGGGAGACGGACCTGCTTTTTTCCTGCCGGTCAGGGCTGGGAGGGGTCTGTGACGATCATGTTGGGCCAGCGCTCCTCCATGCGCCGGTCGGGGTAGCGCCGGTCGATGAACTCCTCAAAGGCGTTGGCGGGCTGGGGCTGGACGGCCCGGATGCTGTAGCGCAGCATGGCGGCGCTGGTGAGCAGGGCGTTGCAGGCCATGACGAATACCACCACCCAGGTGGCGATCTTGCCCGCCAGAGGGGGCAGGGACTCGATGCCCTTGGACATGGGGGGATAGATCATCTTGATCCACACCACCGACAGCACGCCCCAGAAAAAGCAGAACAGCACGTTGGTCCGCCCGCCGATGTTCAGCGGCATGTCGCTGTAGTCCCAGAACACGGTGCCGAACACCAGCTGGGTGAATACGCTGCACAGGTACTCGTAGGCGCCCCCCACCACAAAGCCGGCGGGGAATACGTGGCGGTCGTTTTTCTCCGCCAGCCCCTGGAGGGCCACGGTGAGCACCACCGCCCCCAGCCCCCATACGAAGCTGAAGGGGCCGTAGAGCACGCTGGAGCGGTTCATCCACTCCCCATCCACCAGGCCGCACCAGAAGGTCTCGATGATGTCCCCCAGCAGAGCGGAGATGAGGAATACCCATACCAGTTTGTCCCAGCACAGGCCCTTGGCGAAGGTATAGGCCGTCTGACCCTGCCCGTCCTCCGACTGTATCCCTGGATAGGCCTTTTGCAGGCGCTTCCACACGCCGTTGTAGATGCGGGAGGCCAGCTTGCTCTGGCCGCTGCCGGCCTGGCGCTCCTCGTAGGGGGTGGCGTCCCCGGTGCGCACGGCGTAGAACACGGCGGCGAAGTCCAGGCCGATGAGCACAAAGCAGACGACGACCGCCCCCTGCCGGAGCAGCTCGGGCACCAGCATCAGCCCGGCCATGAGAACCGGGTGGATAATTATGTAGGTGAGGTAGTACACCCCGGCCACCAGAGCGGAGGACAAAAGGCCCTTCCCCGTGCCGGACAGCAGGCGGCTGCGCTCCTGATTCCAGCGGATCTTGGGGCCGACCCGCTGAAAGAAGTGGTCGCCAATGCGCTCCACCACGGCGGACACCACCATGGTGGCCAGGAAAGAGATGACGGGCCGCCCCGCCAGGGTGGGCAGGAGCAGGATGAGCAGGACGAAGGTGAAGCCGTAAGACAGCACCAGCGGCAGGGCGACCACGCCCCGGTTGCAGAACCTCCGCCGGGTGACGGCGTAGTACCCCGCTTCCGCTGCCCAGCCCAGGAAGGAGTAGATCAAAAGATACAGACTCAGGTCATAAAAACCGTACAACAATGGTCACAGCCTTTCTCTCTTTACTCGGATGCGTTAAAGAGAAGTATACCATATTTTCCGGAAAGTTCAACACCTGAGAAGGGAGCGGGCCGGAGCGGCGGGGCAGATTTTGGCAATATCGCCACTTGCATTCCGGGCTGGAATGGGTTACACTAGGGGCCATAGGCAGAGTAGGAGCGCGCGTGTGAAAGTGCCGGCGGGACGGGGAGTTGTCCGCCGGACGAAGGGCGAAAGCCCGCAGTGCGCCCTCCGCATCCCGCTGCCGCATGGTGGAACTGCGCCCGTTGGGCCTCCTTTGTGCGGCATACCCGTTTTGGGTGCTGCCGAATAAAAAAGGAGGTCTTTTTTCATGGAAATCTTCAAAACGCCCTTCTCCCGCGCCTACTGGCGGTGCGCCGTCCAGGACTCGAAAAAGCTGCGCACGCTGGTGTTCTCCGCGCTGATGGTGGCCGCCTGCGTGGCCCTGAGCTACCTCAAGTCCATCCCCATCGCTGACAATATCCGGGTGACCTGGGGCTTTCTGGCCAGGGCGCTGTGCGCTCTGGTGGGCGGGCCGGTGAACGCGCTGCTCTTCGGCTTCGTGGAGGACACGGTGAGCTATTTCATGAACCCGGACGGGGGGTATAACCCCTTCTACATCTTCACCACCATGCTGGGGGTGTTCACCTACGCGCTGTTTCTCTACCGCTCGGAGGTGACGGTGACCCGGATCTTCCTGGCCAAGCTGGCCACCAACGTCCAAAACGTGTTTTTGCAGTCCCTGGGCACCTATCTGTGGTATTCCAGCAAGGGCTACTGGGCCATCGTGGGGGTGAGCGCGGTGAAAAACGCCGTCATGCTGCCCATCCAGACAGTGATGCTGGCGGCGCTGTTCGCCGCGCTGCTGCCCGTGCTCCACCGGATGGGGTTCCTGCCCGACCAGGCGAGGCGGCTGAAGCTGTGGAAGCGGCCGGGCTGGCTGGACCGGAAACAGAGGCAGGACGATGGGGAGGACCCGTGGGAGAACTGAGCGCCCAAGCCGCATAACCGAAGCCATGTCCGCATACCTTCCCTTGAGGGGGTGCGGACATGGCTTTTTGCAAGGCGCTGGGCGATTTTTTGTGGGGCGGACCGCTGCTGGCGGCGTTTCTGGTGGTGGGGCTGTGGTATTCCTTCGGCTCCGGGTTCTTCCAGCTCTTCGGGCTGCCCACGTGGTGGAGGACCACCGTAGGCTCTCTGTTTCGCGGAAAGGCGGACCGGGGGCGGGGAAAGGGCGTGACCCAGCTCCAGGCGCTGTCCACCGCCCTGGCGGCCACCATTGGCACCGGGTCCATCGCCGGGGTGGCCACCGCCATCGTCTACGGCGGGCCGGGGGCGGTGTTCTGGATGTGGATGTCCGCCCTGCTGGGGATGATGACGGGGTGCGGGGAAAAGATCCTGGCGGTGCGCCACCGGGAGCGGGGCGCGGACGGGCGCTGGCAGGGGGGGCCGATGCAGTACATGGAAAAGGGGCTGCGCCTGCCGTGGCTGGCCAAGGCGTTCGCGCTGCTGTGCGTCGGGGAGACGCTGGCGGGGGGGAACCTGGCCCAGGCCAACTCCATCGCCACGGCGCTGTCCGCCGCCGGAGGGGTGAATCCCATGGCGGCGGGGGTGGTGCTGGCCGCCGTCACCGCGGTGGTGCTGATGGGAGGCATCAAGCGCATCGGGAAGCTGTGCGAGCTGCTGGTACCCGCCATGGCGCTGCTGTTCGTGGGGGGCGGGCTGGCGGTGATTGCCGCCAACGCCCAGGCGGTGCCCGAGGCCCTGCGGCAGATCGTCCAGTATGCCTTCGCGCCCCGCGCGGCGGCGGGAGGCTACGCCATGGGGACCGCTTTGCGCTACGGCGTAGCCCGGGGCGTATTCACCAACGAGGCGGGGGTGGGCATGTCCGCCATCGCTCACGCCTGCGCCGACGTGGACGAGCCGGCGGAGCAGGGGATGTGGGGGATTTTTGAGGTGTTTTTCGCCACTATGGTCATCTGTACGGTGACGGCGCTGGTCATCCTCACCTCGGGGGTGTATGACCCGGTGAAAATGCTGCCCCTGGCGGAGGGGGGCGCGGCCCCCGACGGGCTGCTGGGCGCGCCGCTGACGGTGGCGGGGTTTGCCACCCTGTTCGGTGAGGCGGGGGAGTGGATCGTGTCGGTGAGCCTGATCCTGTTCGCCTTCACGTCGCTGGTCGGCTCGGGCTACTACGGTCGGCGGGGGGTGGAGACCCTCACCGCCGCCCGGTGGGCCCAGGGGCTGTACCAGCTGGTGTTTCCCGCCTTCATCATCCTGGGGGCGGTGGTGGATGTGACGGCGGTGTGGCAGGTGGTGGACGTGTTCAGCGGTCTGCTGGCGGCGGTGAATCTGCCCGCGCTGCTGCTGCTCTCGCCGGAGGCGCTGTACCTGCTGCGGAGCTGGCTGGAGGGCCGAAAAAAGAAAAGTGAGAATTGGGGAGAATGCACTTGACAACAAAGAAAAAGCTGGTATAATAATCTACGTTGCGCCGCATGACAGCGGCGAGAGGCATTGTGACTTCGCCACCGATTTGCAGCGGTATCGAAGAGGTCATAACGAGCACGATTGGAAATCGTGTAGCGGCTGAAACCGCTCGAGGGTTCGAATCCCTCCCGCTGCGCCACGTCGGGGCAAGCGATATATCGCTTGCCCCGACTTTTTTCAAAAGTCAGGGCGCGCTCACTCCGCTGCCCCTCCTTTCCCCACAAAGCCAAAGGCCGGCTTCGCGGGGGCCCCGGTTTCGCGGGCCGGAAAAAGCGATTTTGCACGCTTACCCCAAATTAGACAAAGTCCGAGTATAGCCATGCTATACTCGGGCTTTGCTGTTTTCCCGGCAAAATATACAACGCAGCTGCCAAGCTGTCGTGCAAAATGACCACATGCAATGGCCCATTTTACAGATATTTTCAGGGTATGAAAAAAATTCATACTTTTTCTTTTTCCGCCCTCTGCTTATAATCAGCATGTAGTTATACTGTCTTGCGTGTTCCAAGAAAAGACAGAAAAAGGAGTGGGTCGGAGCAATGAAAACGAAAAAGTCCCAAAGCCGGATTCCCCCCGCGCTGTGGCTGCTGATCTCGTTCCTGGTGGCTATGGGCCTGTGGTACCTGCTGTCCATCATTCCAGTGACTTCCCGGGCGTTTCCCAACGCTGTGGTCACCATTCAGGGCCTGGCGAAAATGGTGGAGCGGGGCGTGTTCTGGCAGGATCTGTCCAGCAGCCTGATCTCCGTGTTCTCGGGCTACGCCCTGGGCTTTGTGATTGCCCTGCCGGTGGCCATCCTCATGGCATGGTACCTGCCGGTGCGCAACATCATCCAGCCCTGGATTCAGTTCATCCGCAACATCCCGCCCCTGGCCTACGTGCCGCTGATTGTCATTTGCGCCGGCGTGGGCCGCCGCCCTCAGATCATCGTAATCACCATTGCCTGCTTCCTCATTATGTGCGTGACCATCTATCAGGGCGTCATCAACGTGGACGAGACGCTGATTAAGGCCGCCCGGGTGCTGGGGGCGGACGACAAGGTGATCTTTGTCCGGGTGATCGCCCCGGCCACCCTGCCCTTTATTATGACCGCCGTGCGGCTGGGCGCGTCGGTGGCCCTGACCACCCTGATCGCCGCCGAGTCCGTGGGCGCCGTGGCCGGGCTGGGTATGCGCATCCGTTCGTTGAACAACTCCTTTGACTCGGCCCCCATGCTGGCCTACGTCATCATCATCGGCATCGTCGGGATGCTGCTGGAGACCATCATTCAATTCTTAGAAAGGAAGCTGACGGGATGGCAGGAGAAGCGAGAGATTTAAAGGTCCAGATCAAGAACGTCCGCATGGTGTTCGACACCCGCAACGGCGAGATGGTGGCCTTGAACGGCGTGGACCTGGATATTTACGAGAACGAGTTCATCTGCGTGGTTGGCCCCTCCGGCTGCGGCAAGTCCACCCTGCTGAACATCATCGCCGGGCTCACCCAGCCCACCTCCGGCACCGTGCTGTGTAACGGCAAGGAGGTCACCGGAACCGGCACCGACCGCGGCGTGGTGTTCCAGCAGTACGCCCTGTTCCCCTGGCTGACGGTGAAGAAAAACGTGAAGTTCGCCCTGGAAATGCGGGGCATCAAGGGCAAAGAGGCCGACGAGGAGGCCATGAAGTACCTGGAGAAGGTGGATCTGGTGAAGTTTGCCGACCACTACCCCAAGGAGCTGTCCGGCGGCATGAAGCAGCGGGTGGCCATCGCCCGGGCTTACGCCGCCAACCCCGAGGTGCTGCTGATGGACGAACCCTTCGGCGCCCTGGACGCCCAGACCCGAACCCAGCTCCAGACCGAGCTGCTGGATACCTGGGAGAAGGACCGCAAGACCTGCTTCTTCATCACCCATGACGTGGACGAGGCCATCATCCTGGCCCAGAAGGTGATTATCATGAGCGCCCGCCCCGGCCGGATCAAGGAGATGGTGGACATCGACATCCCCTACCCCCGCACCCAGGAGACCAAGATGTCCCCCCGCTTTCTGGAGCTGAAGAACCATATTTGGAGCCAGGTCTACCAGGAGTACCTGGAGGTGCGCAAATAACATGGTTGGAACGGCGTTTCGCCGCCACAATATGCTGTATAAAAAATGAGGAGGAATGATTGAAATGAACCTGAAAAAGATCCTTGCCCTCTTGCTGGCCGCCGTCATGGTGTGCGGTATGCTGGCCGGGTGCGGCCCCAAGGAGACCGCCGACCCCACCGCTCCCCCCGCCAGCCAGCCCGCTGAGCCCGACCCCACCAAGGAGCCTGACCCCACCGAGCCCGCTGTGGAGCCCGTCACCCTGAACATCGGCTACATGAACAACTACGGCAGCCTGTGGTCCGTCATGACCGCCAAGGAGAAGGGCTACTTTGAGGAGGAAGGCATCACCCTCGAGCTGACCTCCTTTGACAACGGCCCCAATATCATCGCCGCCATGGAGAACGGCTCCATCAATCTGGGCTACATCGGAGACGGCGCCCATAAGCTGTGCGTCCAGGGCCGCGCCTCCATCATCGCCCTGTCCCACGTGTCCAACGGCGACGCCGTCATCGGCGGCCCCGATGTCAAGTCCATTGAGGACCTGAAGGGCAAGACCGTGGCCTACGCCTCCGGCACCTCCAGCGAGATCATCCTGGTCAACACCCTGACCAAGGCCGGGCTCACCATGAATGACATCACCGCCATGGATATGGACCCCTCCGCCGTGGTCACCGCCATGATGTCCAAGGGCGTGGACGCCTGCGCTATCTGGTCCCCCCAGAGCCTGACCATCCTGTCCGAGGTGGAGGGCGCCACCAAGCTCACCGACAACATGACCTTTGCCGACACCTCCGTCTCCCTGGCCAGCTGGATTGCCATGCCCAACTACCTGGAGGGCAATAAGGACGTGGTGGTCCGCTTCCTGCGGGCCCTGTTCAAGGCCATGGACTATGCCGCCGATGATCACTACGACGAGGTGGCCAAGTGGGTGTCCGACCTGCTGGCGGTAGACTATGACTCTGTCTACGCCGAGCGGGGCGTGGCCGAGTGGTTCACCGGCAAGGACGTGGCCGCCGGCATTGCTGACGGCTCCATCAAGGCCTACTACGAGCTCCAGCAGGAGATGATGGTGAAGAATGAGGCTATCACTCCCGAGGAGAAGTGTCCTGTGGAGGACTACGTCCAATTCGACCTCATGACCGAGGCCGCCAACTACTAATTTAAGCATCCGCGCCGCGTAATCGCGCCGGGGCGGCGGCGGGCCACCGCCGCCGCCCCCTTTTTCCCCTATTTACATCCCGCCCCGCTTCAGGTAAAATATAGAAAAAGAGGGGAAAGGGGTTGGAGTCATGCTGCTGGTGCTTGTAGCGGGTCTGCTGGCGGGCTCCCTGCTGGTGCTGCTGATTAAGCGCACCCGGGAGACGCTGCTGCTGTCCGCGGTGTGCCTGACCCTCACCGTTTTTCTGGCGGGGGTGATGATCCTCATTTCCAAGCAGGGGGGCATCTCCCGGGAGCTGGAAGGGGTGCTGTTTTTCTCCCACACCGTTCGGGTGTGGCTGCAATACCGCTTCATCACACTGAACCAGCTGGGGTTTGCAATCTCAATAGGGCGGCACCTGTTCCCCCTGTGCCTGCTGGGCATGGCGATGTACTACTCCCGGTTGCCCGCCGTTACCAGGACCCGGCGGCTGCATTGGCTGGCGCTGCTGTGTCCGGCAGCGTCGCTGGCCGCCTATTGGACGGGGCTCTATCGGAGCCTGATCCCCACGGACAGCGCTGTCCAGGCCGCATTGTACTACTTTTCCTACCTCTGGACGGTGGGCTATGTGGCGCTGGCCCTGCTGTTGCTGGCGCTGGAGTTCCGGGCCATCCGAATCCCCTTCTGCCGGCGGCAGTTCGGCAAAACCGCCCTGTGCCTGCTGTCCCTGTCCGTCCTGTACCTGCTCTACTGCGGGCAGGACCCGGGGCAGGTATACCGCTTCTACAGCTACGACTACCTGTGGGTCCGGGGGGCGGGCTATCTGCAATATACGCTGAGCGTGGCGGGATATGTGCTGCTGGCGGTGGGCAATGTGATCTGCGGTGTGCTGGCGCTTGCAAGCCTGCTGATGTATACCCAGGACACGCTGGCCGCCGGGCAGCAGGAAGCGGGGCTGGAGCGGCGGTTCGACGTGGCCCGTTCCGGGGCGTCCGTCTTTGTCCACAGCATCAAGAACCAGCTGCTGGCCAACCGGGTGCTGTATAAGCGCATCCGGGGGGAGCTTCAGCGGGAGGAGCCCGATTTGGAGCGGCTGCGGCAGTACGTGGACAGCCTGAGCCAGAACAACGAACAGCTCATCACCCGCTCGGACGAGCTATACCGCACGGTGAAATCCAAGTCTGTCCGGCTGTTCCCCATCCCGCTGGGGCGGCTGGAGCAGGTGGCGCTGGACCGCTTCGCCCGGAAGCACCCGGAGGGGCTGGTGGAGTCCCGGCTGGACGGGGAGCTCCAGGTGCTGGCCGACGAGAACTACCTCAGCGAGGCGCTGTATAATCTGCTGGCCAACGCATGGGAAGCCAACGTGGAGGCCGGCCACAGTGACCGGCCTGTCCTCCTGGTGTGCCACCAGGAGAGGTTCTATACGATCCTGGAGATCCGGGATCAGGGCCCCGGCGTCTCTCCGGCGGCCCGCAAACATATCTTTGAGCCCTTCTACTCCAGCAAGAATACCAACTTCAACTGGGGCATGGGGCTGTATCACACGCGTACCATCGTGCGCAGCCACCTGGGAAGCCTCCGCGTGGAGAACAACCCCGGGGGCGGGGCGTCCTTTTTGGTGGTTCTGCCCAGATATGGGAATGAGGGGGCGGGGACATGATACGTATTCTGGTGGCCGAGGATTTCGGGTTGCTCCGAGAGGACCTGTGCGACACCCTGGACCAGCAGGAGGATATGGAGGTGGCGGGCAGCGCCGCCACCGGCCGGGAGATCGAGGAGCTGGCGCGGTCCACCCCCTTCGACCTGATCCTCATGGATATTGAGATGGAGACCACCACCGCCGGCATTCGGGCGGCTGAACGCATTCTGGAGCATAAGCCGGAGGCCAAGGTGATCTTCCTCACCGCCCACGAGACGGACAATATGATTCTCACCTCGATGGGGGCCGGGGCGGTGGACTACATCGTCAAGGGCTGTGACGAGGGGGAGCTCCTGCGCCATATCCGGGAGGCCGCCGCCGGGCGCGCCGCCCTGGACGACCGGGTGCAGAGCCTGCTGATGAAGGAGTACACCCGCCTGCGCCGCTCGGAGCGCAGCCTGCTGTTTTTCATCACCGCCGTCTCCCAGCTCACCACCGCCGAGCGGGAGCTGGTGCGGCTGCTGCTGGGCGGAAAGAAGATCCGGGAGATTGCTGCCAAGCGGTGCGTGGAGGTGGTGACGGTCAAAACCCAAATCAAAAGCCTGCTGCGGAAATTCGGCTGCACCCGCACCCGGGAGATCGTTGATCTGATCCAGGAGCTGGACGTGGCCCATCTTTTTTAACAAGGAAAGGAAGGAACCCGCATGGATTATTTTCAGATACCCGCCCAGGAGCTGGGCAAGGACGCAAAGATTCCGGTCATTCCCCTGGGGGACTCCGGCGAGGTGTTCTACGAGCTGGCCATGGAGATGATCGCCGCCATCCGTGAGCACAACGCCCGGGGAGAGAAAACCGTGTTCATCTGCCCGGTGGGCCCGGTGGGGCAGTACCCCATCTTTGTCCGGCTGGTGAACCGGGACCGAGTGAGCCTGAAAAACTGCTGGTTCATTAACATGGACGAATACCTGAACGACGACGGCAGCTACATCGAGAAGGACATCCCCCTGTCCTTCCGGGGCTTCATGGAGCGCACGGTGTATTCCAAGATCGACGCCGAACTGCTGATGCCCCCGGAGCAGCGGGTGTTTCCCGACCCCGCCGATCCGGGGAAGGTGGACCGGCTGATCGAGGAGCTGGGCGGGGTGGATATCGCCTTCGGCGGCATCGGCATCAACGGCCACCTGGCCTTCAACGAGGCCCGGGAGGACATGAGCGCCCAGGAGTTTGCCCAGCTGGGCACCCGGGTGCTGTTCCTAAATCCGGAGACCCGCACCGCCAACGCCATCGGGGACCGCTGCGGGGCCATCGACGCCATGCCCAAGCGGGCGGTCACCATCGGCATCAAGCAGATTCTGGGGGCCCGGAGGGTGCGCCTGGGCGTGTTCCGGGAGTGGCACCGCTCCGTGGTGCGGCAGGCCGCCTACGGGGAGATCACCGCCCACTTCCCGGCCAGCCTGCTGCAAAACCATCCGGACGCCGTCATCTACACCAATGCGGTGGCGGCGGGCCAGCCCTTCTGAGCGGAGGCGGATCATGGAAAAGCTGCTGTTTGTCAACGGCCTGGTCTACGTGGACGGCCAGTTCCGCCGGGGGAATCTGCACGTGGAGGACGGGCGCATCGGCGCTTTCACCCCTGATGGTTCGGAGGGATGCCGCATCATTGACCTGGAGGGCCGGATGCTGGCTCCCGGCTTCCTGGATCTGCACACCCACGGCGGCGACAATGTGGATGTGAACGCCGCCACGGCGGAGGATTTCGCCAAAATTGGGCGCTTTTTTGCCCGCCACGGCACCACCGGCTGGCTGTGCTCCATCCTCACCGACACGCAGGAGCAGACCCTGTGGGCCATTGGGCAGGCCAAGGCGGCCATGGCCGCCCCCGTCACTGGGGCCCGGCTCCTGGGCATCCACATGGAGGGGCCATTCCTGTCCCCGGAGTACAAGGGGGCTATGCCCGAGCACCTGCTGCGCACGGGGGACGCGGCCCTGTTCCGCGCCTATCAGCAGGCGGCGGGAGGGGACATCCGATATCTCACCGTGGCCCCCGAGGTGGAGGGCGTGGTGGATATGATCCGGGAGATTGCCGGGGAGGTCACCGTGGCCATCGGCCACTCCGGGGCGGACTATGAGACCGCCATCCGGGCCATCGACGCCGGGGCCAGGGCCTGTACCCACACCTTCAACGCCATGGGCCTGTTCCACCAGCACCGCCCGTCCATCATGGGGGCCGTGCTGGAACGCCCGGTATACTGCGAGGCCATCTGCGACGGGCGGCACCTCCACCCGGGCACGGTGCGGATGCTGCTGGCCTGCAAGGGCTGGGACAAGGTGGCGGCGGTTACCGACTCCATCCAGGCTGCGGGCTTGCCCGACGGGCGCTACAAGCTGGGCGTTAACGACGTGGTGGTGGAGGACGGGGACGCCAAGCTGGCCTCCAACGGTGTGCGGGCCGGCTCCACCCTCACCACGGGGCAGGCGCTGAAAAACCTGGTCTCCTTCACCGGCCAGCCGGTGGAGCGGGTGCTGCCCCTGCTGACCAGTAACCCCGCCCGCCTGATCGGCGTCGACGACCGCAAGGGCTCCATCGCCCCGGGGAAGGACGCGGATCTGGTGGTGCTGGATGCTGACCTCAATGTCAGACAGACCTATGTGTCCGGCGTGCGCGTGTACGCCGGGGAAGAAGAATAAAGGAGGATCTCACCATGCCGTTAGTACCGCTGAGACCGTTGATGGAAGCCGCCGAGCTGCACGGCTACGCACAGGGCGCTTTCAACGTCAACGCCGTGGCCCAGGCCAAGGCCGTCATTGAAATGCACGAGACCTTCCGCTCCCCAGCCATTCTCCAGGGGGCGGATCTGGCCAACGCCTTTATGGGGGGCCGGGTGGACTTCGCCCAGGGCACCCTGGAGGACAAGAAAAAGGGCGCCAGAAACATCGCCGCCGCCGTGAAAAAGTACGGGGAGAACTCCCCCATCCCCATCGTCCTCCACCTGGACCACGGCAAGGACTTCGATTCCTG
>ERZ779629.119-NODE-119-length-34389-cov-8.494728_pt1 | contig 34389 bp, 28 predicted proteins | sample MGYA00514192_ERZ779629 | MGnify/ENA primary metagenome ERZ779629 (study PRJEB29562, sample SAMEA4376709) | mouse gut metagenome | isolation source: Cecum | study: EMG produced TPA metagenomics assembly of the A DSS colitis mouse model was used to assess the... | reverse complement strand
CAATTTGAAATGGATACCAAACTCGAACTTGTGTGATGCCAGCTGGACTTTTGTTTGAAGCTTGTGCAATTTGAAATGGATACAAAACAGCTTTCTTTCCGTCATATCTATGTAGGTAGTTTGAAGCTTGTGCAATTTGAAATGGATACCAAACCAGCGTGATCGAGCGCTGTCCCGTTTAGACGTTTGAAGCTTGTGCAATTTGTGTGGAAACAAAACTTGATTTCAAAGTCTGAATGTGATATGATTATTTTACATTCATATCCATAGAAAATGGATGCCAAACCGATCATTTTAAATTGATAGGGTGCTAATATGTTTGATATTTGTGTAATTTGAAATGGATACAAATCACGAATATTATGCCCGATTTGAGTCATGTTGGATACTTTTATAATTTGAAGTGATCTTAGTTTTTGTACATTTAAATGTTTACTGCGAAAAGTGCAAATGTATAGTTATGGAATTCGGCAATATGGAATTTAAGTATCTGATAGCGATTCCGTTGGATATTATAAAATTTGAAATTAATGGCAATCTTCTTCGTAGTTTTTCGGTTTTTGGAAGTACAAAAAAGATAAGAAAAAAGTAGCGCCGCTCAGTTGCGAATCTGAAAAGATTCTCCCCAAATATTGATTTCCGATCCATGAAAACCATGTTGTCAAAATACAACATACGTTTATACAAACTGGAAGTCAAGAAATTTGAATTAAAAGAGCACGTGTTTGATCGTTTTTTTACGTCCAGATATTAGCGAGTTGACATGACAAGCGTACTTACTCTACAATTTCGTTTTGATAACAAACGCGGTGTGCGCGGGTAGAGAGATCGAACGCAGGTGCGGTTTCGATTTGAGTTAGATACTTTTGAAATTTGTTAGGAATGCCCAATAAAAACCAAATATATCACCAACAAAAATCCAAATAGATTTCGAAAAAGGAATCATTAACAAGGAAATGAGTATTCGATATACATTCTCGTTAAATGCAGGAACTTTTGTCAATTGATCGTAATTATATACATCTACGTCCAGTATACGTGTAAATAAAACTAATTCTTTGGTGCGGAACTCGAATCCGACCGACAGAAAGACTGCATATATGCGTCCAACTTCAAACAAAACGGATCGGTGAACGTTCAGAGAGGGCAAGAATCAAAAATTGAATTTTACCTAAATAATAAATCGAACATCAAATGATCATCAAAAAGAAAAATAAAAAAGAAAGGACAGCGACCCGAAACTTAATTCGTACATAGCTACGCGTCTGGCAACTGCCGACACAGATCCTTTCTATTTGAAGTATAATCGAGATGCCGGTGACATGTCAAGCGATAAAAGGACTGAAATCCAAGCATTTCAGATGATTGGTTTGCAGTATTTGCAGTTTGAAATGGATACCAACTTTGCATCAGTCGTTTCGCCTGTTTTACAAGTTTGATGCTTATGTACTCTGAAATAGATGTCAAACTCTAAGTTGGAAACAGTGAAATTATCAACTGTTTGATGCTTGCGCAAATTGAAATGAATATCAAACGAAAAGCATCAAAAAAGAAAGTGCCACGAGCTAAAAGCCTCTTTCCGTGGGGGCTACTAGGACGAAAACGAAAACCGTAAACACCGAGCCAAACACTTTCTTAAATAAAGTATATCAACTTAGCAAGTAGATTGTCAATAAAACAAGTGGAAAATTAAAAAAGTTAAGAGTTCGAAAAAACATAAACAAAAGGGAAAACAGTAGCTGTTCTTTTGCTCTTATGAGAGCAATATGAGTATATCTAATAGTAAAGCGCTTATCAAAGGATAAAGGAGCGGATATGTATATTGCAAACGCTTGGTTTGCGGTTGGATTCAAAATGGATAGCAAATAAACCTTTGATAAAATCGAAACATCCGTACGTTTGATGTTTGTGCAAATTGAAATAGATACCAAAACCTCTTTAATATTACTTTCAATATTTACTGCGTTTGACGTATGTGCAAGTTGAAATGGCATGCAATTTGGTGCCGACGGTTTATGCCTTACGGGAGAGTTTGATATTTGTGTAATTCGGAATGGAAGTTCAAGTGTATTTTGGGAATAATTATGCGAAGATGCATTGCAGGATATTCTCACAAATGAAATCGCAATCGGCGGATATTGAAAACATTTGCGGATCTGCGGGCGGGGTTGTTTACAGGCGTAAACAATTATGATATCATAAAACCATGGGAAACAATTCAAGTCAAGGGTTGCGATTGCGTCCGTACAAAGCGTGCGACGCGCATGCGATCGTGCAGTGGTGCAAAGATGAATATGCGTTTCGGCAATGGAGCGCAGATCGATATGCGCGATATCCGATTTCGGCGGAAGATATGCAGGCATATTATGAGCGGGATCGCGATAGCGATCGGGTTTGGGCGATGACGGCGTTCGACGATACGGGCGTGGTGGGACACTTTACGATGCGTTATCCGCACGCGGACGATCGGAGCGAGATTCGGCTCGGATTTGTGATCGTGGACGATCGCAAGCGCGGTATGGGATACGGATCTAAATTGTTGGAGCTGGCAAAAAGGTACGCATTTGAGTTTTTGCGGGTGGAAAAGATTACGTTGGGCGTATTTGAAAATAATGCGGCAGCAATGCGGTGTTATTGCGCGAACGGCTTTACGCCGGCGGAGCGAAGCGAGCGGGAAAGCTATGAATGCTTGGGCGAGCGATGGAATTGTATCGAAATGGAATGCCGTCGCGAAGGAAATACCCAAAAATAAATAAGTGAAACCGGTAATCGGTTAGGTTGAAATGCAAATCGCAGCTTGTAAAATGCCGTAAAAAAGCGTGAAAAAACGATGCAAAATCGAAATATTTGGAACGATCGGAAACGGTCGTTTTTTTATTTGGGATCGTCGCGCGTAACAGGTCGGATCGGTCGACGCAAAATAAGTCTACAAAGTATTCCGTGTGGTCGGAGATATGCGAAACGACGAGAGATTGTTTATAAGAAAATGCAAATAACATGGCATAGCGGCGAAAATGAAACAGAGTTACGGTTAGCAAAGAAAAAGTCTTGAATGGCATAGATTGTGACAGAAGATACGCAAAACGAAGAAAACATATTCGCAAGAAAGTATGAGAATAAGCGTGTAAGCGTCGTAACCGAAACAATAAAAAAGTATTGGATTATTATTTGCGATCAGGGATGCATGAAACGAAAAGGGCGCGTTGGTAAGAAAAGAAACGAATGACATTGTGTAAGCGTCGATCAATCAAACGGCGCAAACGACATGACAAAGAAAAATCGCGTCGTTGCGATCGGAGATGTGCAAAAAAGGGAAATAAAAGACGGACAATTGTAACTTGCGCGTCGGGTGCGGATATGGTATACTGAAAATCAAGCAAATCCAAACGCTTGACAAGCCGTGTAAGATAGAAGAGACGAACAACTGCCTTACGAAACAAGAGAAGATAATCGTGAATCCGATGCGTTGAAATCGGCGGCAGACGGCGCAACGTTGGGGCGGATCGGGGGAGTAAAGGATTGCGAAATCCGCGCAATCGGTTGTCGATGCGAATGCGACGATGCACGCAAATATCGTCGAATGCAAATCGATGACGGGCGAAACGATTGGTCGACGCGCAACGAATCCATCGCAAATTTTGCAGACGACGAAAGGGAATGCGCCGGCTGCAAGCAGAAGTTGCAAAGGCATAGGATCGAAATCGGAAAGGCATTGCAATCGATCATGAAAACGGGTATGCGTAGATAGCAGAAATATGCACTTTTCTACGATTGTCCGCAGGACACATGCGTTGGTTGCGAGCGTGAAAAAGGGGCATAGCACGCATGGCAAAAACAGTCGTATATGCGGAGATCGTAAGCGAAACGGGATGCGGGTGAACGGGACGAGCGGTATTGAGAGTCGGGGGAAGATCGGACAGGATGTGAAAGTTGCGAACGCATTCCCGATATTGTCGGCGCAAAGCAATCGTCGTAAGAGCGTTGCGGCAAACGGAACAGAGACGCGTGCGGGATAGAGCATGCGCGACTCGGGATCGAACCTCGTAAACGGCAGTACATTGCAAAGACGCAATACGTTATGAAAAAGAAGCGGCTTGACCGCCAAAAAAATAAAAACAAACGGCAGCGCAAGCACAACGACGAACGCGCAAAGCGAAAAGGAGAGAAATATGAGAATTTGGTACGATCGGGCGGCGTCCAAGCGGCGGGTACGGCGCGCAGTGCGACTGAATCGGGAACAAAACCGTTGGCAGCAGCAGGCGTTGCCGTTGGGTAACGGCATGCTCGGCGTGACGCTGACGGGAGAACCGCACGAAGAAAAGATCGTGCTGAACGAAAAGACGCTGTGGACGGGCGGACCGTCGCCCGCGCGTCCGAACTATCGGGGCGGCAATCTGGAATGCGACGGCGACGGAATGTCGATGCGGACGCGATTCGAACAGGCGCGGGCGGCGTTGGCGCGGGGCGAAAACGCGGACGCGTTGTGCGCGGGGCTGATCGGGGATACGGACGGCTACGGAAGTTATCAGTGCGCGGGCGTGTGGACGCTGAAAACAAGCAAACAAAAATACGGCGCATATCGCGCGCAACTCGATCTGGACACTGCGCAAGCGTCGTGCGAATGGACGCAGAAAGACGGGACGTATCGGAGACGGGCGTTTGTATCGCATCCCGATCGGGTGGCGGTGTTGGAACAGACGTCGCAAGCGCCGTCGGACTGGGAATTGACGTGGACGCGCAAAGTCCGCGCGACGCAGCATGCGCAATGGACGGTGCGCGGCGTGGATGCGTGCGGGGAGTTGGACGACAACGGATTGCGGTATGCAATGGCGGCGCGGTTGGAGACGGACGGGCAAGTAAGCGTCGTCGGGGACGGCTGGCGCATCGTCGGCGCGACGCGGATCGTGTGGGTCGCAGCGTATGCGACGGACTATCTCGACGTATATCCGCACTATCGAAGCGGACAAAGCGCGGAGCAACTATGCGCGGCGGTCGCGCAAGCGGCGGACGCGGCGGCGCGGACGGATATGCAGACGTTGCGGGAGCGGCATGAGCAAGATTATCGCGCATTGTACGATACGATGCGGCTCGATCTGCAAGCGAGCGAACCGAACATGCCGACCGACCGGCTGCTCGCGAAATACAAAAAAGCGGATGCGAACGCGCGTCGCTGGCTGGAACAATTGCTGTTTTGCTACGGCAGATATCTGATGATCGCGTCGTCGCGCGCGGGCGACTGTCTGCCCAACAACTTGCAGGGCATCTGGAACTGCACGGACGCGCCCGCATGGTCGAGCGACTATCATCTGAACATCAATTTGCAGATGAATTATTGGCTTGCGCCGTTGACGGGACTGAACGATTGCGCGCAACCGCTGTTGCGATATCTGGAAGCGCTGCGCGAACCGGGTAGAGTGACCGCGGCGACGTACTGCGGCATCGGCGACGGCAAGGGCGCGCACGGATATCTGTATCATACGCAAAATACGCCGTTCGGTTGGACGTGTCCCGGCTGGGAATTCCGCTGGGGCTGGTGCACCGCCGCCGCGGCGTGGATCTTGCACAACGCATACGAAGTCTACGCGTTCGGGCGGGACGAAGAGACGCTGCGCCGACTGTATCCGTTGCTCAAAGAAGCGACTCTGACGTACGACGCGTTGTTGGATCGCACGGGCGAGAGATGGGTGACGTCGCCGTGCTATTCGCCCGAACACGGACCGATCACGCGCGGCAACGTGTACGAGCAGGTCTTTTTGTGGCAATTGTACGCGGACGCGATCGACGCGGCGCAGGCGTTGGGCGTGGACGAAAAAGACGTCGAACAGTGGAAAATCACGTTGGACAAACTCGATCCGATCGCGATCGGTCGCGACGGACAAATGGTCGAATGGTATCATGAGACGGCGCTCGGACAGATCGGGGAGCGGCGGCATCGGCATCTGTCGCATCTGATGGGGCTGTACCCGTGCGCGCTCGTAGACGGTCGGAATCCGCAATGGATGCAGGCGGCGCGCGTATCGCTCGAAGATCGCGGAGACAAATCGACGGGCTGGGCGACGGCGTTGCGGCTGTGTCTGTGGGCGCGGCTGGGCGACGGCGCGCGCGCGTATCGACTGATCGGGCAGTTGCTGGGACGCTGTATCTATCAAAATCTGTGGGATAAGCATCCGCCGTTCCAGATCGACGGGAATTTCGGATACACGGCGGGCGTAAGCGAAATGCTCGTGCAAAGCCATGCGGGGGCGATCCGATTGTTGCCGTCTCTGCCGCCCGCGTGGAGCGACGGAAGCGCGCGCGGCTTGGGCGTGCGCGGCGGACATACGCTGGATCTGCAATGGAAAGACGGACGCTGGACGCAAGCGCTCGTGTATGCGGGCAAAGACGCACTCGTGCGGTTGCAAACCGATCGCGCGATCCGCGTGACGGACAGTCGCGGCGAAGCGGTTGACGTGCGTACGCTCGAAGACGCGGCGGAATGGAACGCGTGCGCCGCAGAGACGTATACGGTTTGCCCGCTCGAATCGGCGCGATAAGGAGACATCGATGACATCGGAAGACACGCGGCAAAACTTGCTGTATACGCCGCAGGCGATCGCGGAACGCGCGCGTACAGTGCGGCGGTTGCGGCGCATAACGACGGCGGTATTCGCGATATCGGCGGCAAGCACGGTCGGGATTGCGCTTGCGATCGTGTGCGTACCCGATTTGAGCATGCTCGCGCGGGGAATCTTGATCGGCGTCGCGGCGGCGGTGTTGATCGGATGCGTCGTCGCGTCGTTGGGCGCGGCGCGACGGGCAAACCGCAAATGCAAAGAGATCGACGCGCAAATGATGCCGTTGCAAGCGCAGTTGCGGGAACAGTTGCGCGCGGAGAAACAAAAGGCTTTGCAGAGCGCGATGGCGCAGACCGCATGCGCGTATCGCGCGGAAAACGCGTTCGATCGGGACGACGCATAAACGGGATGCCGCACGCATCCGAATCGGAAGACGCGCCGCGGCGCGCGGAGAAAAACGCTACGGGAAGGAGTACGTCGGATGCTGGTCAGCGCGTTCAAATCGTATTGGAAAAATTCGAAATATGTCTTTGTCGCGATGGGCGTCATCTATTTTGCGATGATTCTGGGCGTCGTCGCGCTGGCGGAGACGATTTCGCAAATGTTCAAGTCCGTTCCGCCCGAAGTGTACGAGCAGATCAAAGCGTACTGTACGGAAACGTTGAACGGCGTGACGGTCGCGCAGTTGTTCCGCAAAGAATTCTATCTGGAATTTTGGGCGGGACTCAAAGCGATCGTGCAGGACGAATGGGCGCACGCCAAAGCCGTGTTGACGGTGACGGTCAATCTGGACATTGCGTTGGTCGTGAGCGCGTGCGTCGTCGCCCAATATCTGTGCCGCGGCATGTTACGGCACGAAGTCGCGGACAAGCGTTCGATCCGCGGCGTATTGACCTGGGCAATCCGCTGGGGATTGAGCGTCGCGGCGGGATACATGATCGCCTATGTCGGGCAATTGCGCATGCACGCGCTGTGGGTGTTGATCGCCGTGATCGTGCTCAAATCGTTTGAAAATCTGCTGGCGACCTGGATCATTCATTTTCGGCAATACCGCTTGCGCGATATCTTCAATCTGTCCAATTCGTTGCGGATGGTCGGCGCGCATATTTTGTTGATGTTGATCGGCGCGGTCGTACTGATCGCGTTGTATCTGACGTTGGGCGGAATCGTCGCGATCTTGCTGGCGTTGCCGATCTTCGTCTATACGTTTGCGCTGATGGACGTGACGGCGGCGGAGCATTTCAGACGGCTGGCGGCAAAAGGCAAGTTGCTGATGCGCCCGCAAAAGCAACGCGCGCGCCGTACGGCGGGCGAAGCGGCAGCGGTCGCAATTGCGGCGTGCGATGCGGAAGAAGGAAATTCCGTTGGTCCGCAGATCACGGAATACGAATCGGAAACGGCAGCGGGAAGCGATTCCGTGTGCGCGCCGATCGGCGGCATGTCGGATCGGGATGCGATCGCCGAACGCGCGCAACAGGGGGCGGACGAATCGGAATCCGCGCAAATACAGACGGCGCGAGCGATTGCCGTATGCGATACGCAAGCAGAAAATGCGCCCGAATTGCGTAAGTCCGAACGGGAAACGGAGACGGTAAGCGATTCCGCATGCTCGCAAACAGGCGGCATGACGGATCGAGATGCGATTGCAGAATGCGCGCAATCGGAGATGGACGAATTGACTGCGGAGCAATTGCAATCGAAGGAATCGCAAACCTTGCGGGCGGAAACATCGAATGCGGATCGAGCAGACGACGTTTTGTCCGACCGAAGCTCCGCCGCGCAAAGCAAACCGCCGCGCAAACGCGCGCAAAAGCCGTCCGACGCATCTGTCGCCCAAGCGGCGAAAAAGCGTACGAACCAAAAATCGACGGCACAGGCTCGACCGCATCGCGACAAATCCGATTCCGTTGCGCGCGCGTCGGCTGCAAAACCGCGGACAGGCGCAAACGAGAAAGCGAAAACGTCGCGCGCGCAATCCGCGTTACAAGAAAATAAAAGGAGAAAACAGGATGCAAACGAATGAAATGACGCAAAGACAGCGCATGCGGGCGGGATTGTTGTACGACACGTCCGATCCCGAATTGGTCGAACTGCGGCGCAAAGCGCATGATTTCAATCTGCGCTACGCAACGCTGACCGAAGCGCAGACCGAACAGCGCGCGGCGGAGTTGGACAAGTTGCTCGGCGGGCACGGACGGGAATATACAATGGAGCCGCCGGTGCGGGTGGATTACGGTTGTCATATTCGGGTCGGAGAAAATTTCTTTTCCAATTTCAATCTGACGATTCTGGATTGCGCGGACGTGACGATCGGCGATAATGTCCTGATCGGTCCGAACGTATCGATCGTCACGCCGGTGCATCCGCTGTTGGCGTGCGACCGCAATCTGCGCACGCATGCGGACGGAAGATTGTTCGACTACGAGTACGCCAAGCCGATCACGATCGGCAACAACGTGTGGATCGCGTCCAACGTCGTCATCAACGGCGGCGTAACGATCGGCGACGGCGCGGTCATCGGCTCGGGAAGCGTCGTGACGCGCGACATTCCGTCCGGCGTGATCGCCGCGGGCGTGCCGTGTCGCGTTTTGCGCGCGCTGACGCCCGCGGATAAAATGCAATTGCCCGATGAAATCCTGTAAGCGCGTCGATCTCGCAATCGTCGGCGCGGGTCCCGCCGGATGCACCGCCGCGTATACCGCCGCCAAGGCGGGGATGCGGGTGTGTCTCGTCGAGCGTTGCGCGTTGCCGCGCTACAAGAGTTGTTCCGGCATGTTGATCGCAAGGGCGATCGAACGCATCCGCGCGTATTACGGACAGGACGCGCCCGTCGCGACGACTTGTTGCGCGCCGATCCGCAACGCGGGCATGGTCTTTACCGACGAATGCGGCAAGGAATATCGCTTCGAGAGCGCAGGACTGAACGTCTGGCGGTCGGAATTGGACGCTTGGTTTGCCGCGCAGGCGCGTGCGCAAGGGGCGCAGATCCTCGAACAAACGCCCGTCGCGCGTTGCGTGCCGACGCAGTCGGGCGTGGAATTGACGACCGCGCGCGGCGATCGGATCGAAGCGCGGCGCGCGATCTTGGCGACAGGCGTATCGGCGTTGGGCGGTCAAGCATCGTACATATACACGTATCAAACGTATTGCGAAGGGACGGTGCGGCTGGATCCGCATTATTTTTACGCGTACTTGCAGCCCGAATTTTCCGATTACGACGCTTGGCTGAACGTCAAAGACGGTCAGATCGTCTTCGGCGTCGCATCGTCGTCCAAAGCGCGGTTGGCGGCATATCACGAAAGCTTTGCCGAATATCTGCGCGAGCGGCACGGGCTGCGGGTGACGAAGACTTTGCGCGTCGATCCTTGGGCGATGCGGCGGATCGCGCCCGGTTGTGCGACAAACTGCGGAGATGGACGCATGCTGTACGCGGGCGAAGCCGCCGGACTGCTCAATCCGATGGGCGAGGGCGTCTCGTGCGCGTTGGAGAGCGGATACGCCGCGGCGCGCGCGGTCATGACGGGCGGCGACGACGCGCAAGTAGCGGACGCATATCGGGAGCGGTTGCAGGATACGGTCGCGTATATGCGACGGCAGTGGCATTTGACGGGCAGACTGTCCGAACGCTTTGCCGCGATGCAGCTGTAATATTGCCAAGATCGGATGCACGTCCGCGCGCTTTCGAGCATACGAATACAGTATGTCGGAAGAGTATCAATCGTTGGAGCAATGGATCGTCCGTAATCGCCGCACGGGATTGCGCTGCGTCGTGCAGACGGACGCGTCGGGGGTGTCGGCGTTCCCGTCTCGCGGGGAAGTTGGGTGCAGAGTGTTGCCGCAGGACGAGACGAGCGCGATTCGGGTCGCGCGGCGGCTGAGTCGTTGCAAAATCCCGTATGCGGTCGTCGGCGCGGGGACGAATCTGTTGGTCGGCGATCGCGGCGCGCGGTGCGTATGTTTGGATATGCGGGACGTGCGCGCGCCGATGCGCAACGTCGGATACGGCGTATTTTACGTGCCTGCGGGCGTGCGACTGAGCGCGTTGGCGGCGCAGGCGCGCCATGCGGGATTGAGCGGATTGGAAGCGTTGAGCGGCATTCCCGGCACGGTCGGCGGCGCGGTTGCGATGAACGCGGGCGCGTTCGGGACGGAGATCGGGCAACGCGTCGTGTGCGTGCGCGCGATGCGGCGCACCGGAAACGTCGTCCTGCGCTCGGGCGAACAAATGCAATGGGGATACCGAGACAGCGCGATCGCGCGCACGGGAGAAATCGTATTGGGCGCGTATCTGCGCTTGGAGACGGACGATCCCGATCGGATCGGCGCGCGCATGGAAGTTTATCGCGCAAAGCGCGCGGCGAGTCAGCCCGCGCAACCGTCGCTGGGCAGCGTATTCCGCCGCGCGGAAGGGCGTTCCGCAGGGTGGTATATCGAGCGCGCGGGGCTGAAAGGGCTTGCGTTGAACGGCGTTGCAATCTCGACCAAACACGCAAATTTTATCGTCGCGCAATCCGACGGCGCATGCGCGGACGACTTTGTGCGATTGGCGCGATTGGCGGCGGAACAGGTTGACAAACACTGCGCGGTTACGTTACAATACGAAGTGAAAATTTTAACCGATTTCGGCATCGCGGATCCGCAGGGATATTGCGTTTGTCTTACGGAGTAATCATGCAAAAATGGAAAATCCACGCCGATTATCATACGCATACGACGTATTCGCACGGCAGCGGCTCGGTTGAGGACAACGTGCTTGCCGCTCGCAAACGCGGACTGGATACGATCGCGATCACCGATCACGGCGTACGGCATCCGCTCGTCGGCGTGTCCCGAAAGAAATATGCGAAAATCCGCGCGGACATCGATCGCGTGCAAGAGCGGTACGAGGACGTGCGCGTGTTGTTCGGGATCGAAGCGAATATCGTCGGCAACGACGGCGATCTGGATCTGACGTCTCGCGACATCGCGCAGCTCGATCTGGTGCTGGCGGGCTTCCATTTGTCCGCGCCGCCGTACAAGCTTTCGGAATGGTTCGGACTCAACGCCGGCGGCGTGTATCGGCAGTTGTTTCGACGCAATACGCCCGCGCAGCGCGAACGCAATACGATGGCGTTCGTCCGCGCGGTGCAGCGACATCCGATCGATATTCTGACCCACCCGGGATTTCGACTCGATCTGGATTACGGATTGCTGGGCAGAGCGTGCGCGGAATACGGCACGTATGTGGAAATCAGTTCCCGCCACCGTGTGCCCGACGAGGAGCAACTCGCGGAATTGGCGGATACGGGCGTGACGTTCGTGATCGACTCGGACGCGCACAAGCCGCAGGACGTGGGACAATGGGAATACGCGATCGATCTGTGTCGGCGCGTCGGCATTTCGCCCGCGCGCGTGCTCAACGCGACGGACATGCTGCCGCTCTGGCGTTCCCGCCGCACGCTCGTCGTCGAAGCGGACGAGCAATGACGCGATGAACGCGACCGATTCCATTCGCAAGGAGATCGTGCAGGCGATCGGCGAACACCCCGCGGAAGCGGAGTGCGCGCTGGTCGCGTTGACCAAATGCGTCGCGACGATGGGCGTATATCGCAAGGGCTTTTCGATCGAATACGAATTTCGGGATCAATCGCTTGCGCTGGCGGTCGGCGGATGGCTCAAAGACGCGTACGGCGCGTCGGTGGAATTCGAGTTTTCCGCGCAGACGCCGCGCACCTATCTCGTCCGCGTCGCGTCCGACTGCGCGAACGCGACGTTGGAGCGCATGGGGTTGACGCATTACGATCGGGACGGCAATCTGATCTTGACGCGCGGACTGCCGGCATTGGAGACGGTGCGCAATCGCGAGACCGCGCGCGCGTACGTCGCGGGGTTCTTTTTGGGTTGCGGCAGTTGTTACGCGCCCGACGACGTCGAGACGCGGGGCGGATACCATCTGGAATTTACCGTCGCGGAAGAGATACTTGCAAGACAGTTGGCGGGCGTGCTGGAACGTCTGGCGATTCCGTTGCACGTGACGCCGCGCGGCGACAATTGGGCGGTGTACAGCAAGTCGGGCGAGCAGATTGCGGACTTGCTCGCGCTGTTGCAGGCGATGAACAGCGTGATGGAACTCAACGATTTGATGATCCGTCGACAGATCAACAACGACATCAACCGCAGATCCAACGTCTATATCGCGAATCTGGACAAGATCAGTCTCGCCAATACCCGATACATCACCGCGGCGCAAACCGTGCTCGACGCGCATGCGACGCAGGACGAAAAACTGCTGTCGGTCGCGACGGAGCGCGTGCGCGATCGCGAAGAAAGCATGTCCGCGCTTGCCGCGCGGTTGCAAATGAGCAAGAGCAGTCTCAGCCGCGCGCTCAACAAACTCGTCAAACTCGCGGGCATCGAAGAACAAGGAGAATAAACCGTTCATGGCACAAGACATCGCGCAGGAGAATAAAACGGTCAAACCGTTTGCGCACCTGCATCTGCATACCGAATACAGCTTGCTCGACGGCGCGGCGCGCGTGACGCGCGGCAAAAAATCGCCGTTGCTCGAAGCGTGCCAAAAGCTGGAAATGCCGGCGTGCGCGATTACCGATCACGGCAATATGTTCGGCGTGTTTACCTTTTTCAAAATGGCGAAAAAGCACGGGATCAAGCCGATCGTCGGATGCGAATTCTATGTCTGCAACGATATGTACGCGCGCAACGACACGACGCGCGACCACTTGCTGTTGATCGCCAAGACGACGGAAGGATACCGCAATCTCGTCAAGATGGACAGCTTGGCGTACGTGGACGGATTTTATTATAAACCGCGCATCGACATCGAATTGCTCAAACGGCATACCGAAGGCGTGATCTGTCTGTCCGCGTGCCTGTCCGGACGCATTCCCAAACTGTTGCTCGACAACGATTACGAAGGCGCGAAGGCGTATGCGATCATGCTGCGCGATATGTTTGCGCCCGGGGACTTCTATCTGGAATTGCAGGATCACGGCATTCAAGGGCAGCGCGAAGTCAACAACATGCTGTACCGTATGGCGCAGGAGATCGGCGTCAAGGTCGTCGCGACCAACGACGTGCACTATATCGAACAGGAAGACGGCAAAATGCACGACGTGTTGCTGTGCATTCAGACCGGACGCAAGATCGACGAACCCAACCGCATGCGCTTCGACAGCGAAGAATTCTATCTCAAATCGTACGAGCAGATGGCGCAGCTGTTTGCCTGGTGTCCCGAGGCGGTCACCAATACGATGGAAATCGTCGACAAATGCAACGTCGTCATCGAAAAACAAGATCTGATCCCGCCGTATTTTCCCGAAGACGGCTCGACCGCGCCCGATTATCTGCGCAGACTGACGTACGAAGGGTTGCATGAGCGATACGGGGAATTCGGGGACGAGATCCGCGAGCGCGCGGAGTACGAACTCAACGTCATCATTTCGATGGGCTTTGCGGAATACTTCTTGATCGTATGGGATTTTATCAACTATGCGCGCCAACAGGGCATTCCGGTCGGCGCCGGACGCGGCAGCGGCGTGGGCAGCATCGTCGCGTACGCGATCCATATCACCAACGTGGATCCGCTGCGATACAATTTGCTCTTCGAACGCTTTTTGAATCCGGAGCGCGTGTCGATGCCCGACTTCGACGTGGACTTTTGCATGGATCGCCGCGGAGAAGTCATTCAGTACGTGACCGAGAAGTACGGTCGCGACAAGGTATGTCAGATCCTCGCGCTGGGTACGATGAAAGCCAAAGGCGCGATCAAGGACGTCGCGCGCGTATACAACGTGCCGCTGGAATTGGTCAACAAGACGACCAAACCCATTCCCAACACGCCCGGCGTCACGCTGGACAAGGTTTTGGGACGCACCGGCAAGGACGAGGACCGCAAGGACATCTGTCCCGAAGTCGTCGAAATCTATCAGAACGACGCGCAGATGCGCGAAGTCATCGATATGGCGTTGCGCATCGAGGGCATGCCGCGCAACTGTTCCAAGCACGCCGCGGGCGTCGTGATCTGTAAGGAGATCATTTCGGATTTCGTCCCGCTGCAACGCAACGGCGAAGACATTACGACGCAGTTCCAAAAAGACGAAGTCGAAGAACTGGGCATGCTCAAAATGGACTTTTTGGGATTGACGACGCTCACCGACATCGCCAAAGCCAAACAGTATATCTACGAAAACACCGGCAGACGCATCGATTTCGCCGAATTGGGTTACGAAGATCCCGAAGTGTACAAGCTGATCGCGTCGGGCGAAACGGACGCCGTGTTCCAGCTCGAAAGCGCGGGCATGAAGCGGTTTATGAAAGACTTGCAGCCCGACTGCATGGAAGATATCATCGCAGGCATCTCGCTGTACCGTCCCGGTCCGATCGATTCGATCCCCGCGTATATTCAAGCCAAGCACAATCCCGCGACGATTCGCTACGACCATCCGCTGTTGGAGCCGATCTTGCAACCGTCTTACGGGTTTTTCGTCTATCAGGAACAGGTCATGCAGGCCGTGCAGTCGCTCGCGGGCTTTACGCTCGGACGCGCCGACATTCTGCGCCGCGCGATGGGTAAGAAAAAGATCGACGTCATGAAAAAGGAGAAGGAAGTATTCGTCAACGGATGCCCGTATTCTCCCGCCAAATACTATCCGGACGGATCGCTGGAACACGGGGAAGAACTCGCCGTGGACGGCGCGATCCGACGCGGCGTATCCAAGGAAATCGCCGAAAAGATCTTCGACGATATGGAAGGGTTCGCCAAATACGCGTTCAACAAATCGCACGCCGCCGCGTATGCCGTGCTCGCGTACGAGACCGCGTATCTCAAACATTATTATCTGGTCGAACTCGTCGCCGCGGTCATCAACAACCGCATCACCAAGGCGGACGAAATCGCGAAATATCTCGACTTTTTGCGCGAGAAGGGCAAGCAGGTGTTGCGTCCCGACATCAATCGCAGCGACGTGATTTTCCGCGCGACGCCGGACGGCGCGATCCGCTTCGGTCTGAACGGCGTCAAAAACGTCGGCGAACAGGCGATGAAGATTTTGGTCGAAGAGCGCAATCGCGGCGGCGATTATAAGTCGATCAAAGACATGTTGCACCGTCTGCCGATGGGTACGGTCAACCGCAAGGCGTTCGAAAATCTGATCAAGGCGGGGGCGTTCGATTCGTTCGGACACAACCGCGCGTCGTTGATGGCGGTGTACGAATCGATGATCGCCGTCAGCAATTACGACAAACGCCAGCAGGTCAACGGGCAGATGGATTTCTTCGGCGTGATCGAAGACGATACCGACGACGTGCCGCAAATCCAAGAGTACGAGCGCGCGCAATTCCTGGCGATGGAAAAGGAAGTGCTCAATATCTACCTGTCCGGTCATCCGCTCGACGAGTACCGCGAGCATCTCAAAGGCATGGAGTTCAACTTGTCGTATATCCAGGACTTGCTCGGCGGCGAGGACGAAGAGGAGGAAGACTCCGTGTCCGGCAACGACCGCGTGCGGCTCGCGCAGGAATATCACGAGAAACAAGTCTTGCTTGCGGGCATGCTGGGACGGTTCAAGCGCAGCACGACCAAGTCCGGCAAACTCATGGCGTATGCGACTCTGGAAGATCTGTACGGTACGATCGAACTGGTATTTTTCCCGTCCGTATTGGCAAAATATAAGGATTTGATCGTGGACGACGCGATCGTGTGTCTGCGCGGCAGACTCAATACGATGGGCGATCGCGTGTCGATGGCGGTGCAGGAAGTCCAGCCTTGGTATGTGGAAAATCGCGCGCGTCGCTCCGACGCCGACGAGCAGATGCCTGCGCGCGCGCAACAAATCCTGTACGTCAAGGTCGCGGATCGCGAGCAGTATCGCAAGATCTGCGATTTGATCGAGCTCAATCCCGGCGACGTGGAAGTGCGCATGCAGTTCGGACAAAAGCTGTACGGATTCGATCAAAAAGTGCGTATTCGCGAATCGCTGATGATGCAGTTGAAAGACATTTTGGGCGAAAACAGCATTTTGCTCAAATAAATATCGCGGGAAATCCGCATTTTGATTGCAAATTGTAGATATTTTCCGCGTGCGTATGCTATAATGGCGGTGCATTTCGGAGAAGGAGCGTAACAACATGGACAACACCGAAGTCGAAAACGATTACGTCGTCGTGCGCGCGCTGGGCGAAAACGTGCAGATCGTCGGATTGACGCGTGGAGACGGAACCAAGCCCCAGCATACGGAAAATCTGCATGCCGGCGAAGTCATGCTGTTGCAGTTTACGCGCAACATCTCCGCGATCAAGATTCGCGGCAACGCGCAAATTTATACCAAACACGGTCTCGTGCCGTGCGGAAGCGAGGAATAATCTATGCGGAAGATCGGCGTTTTGACCAGCGGCGGCGACGCGCCCGGCATGAACGCATGCGTACGCGCGGTCGTACGCTATGCGATTTATCGGGGATTGGACGTCTACGGCATCGAACAGGGCTATAAAGGGTTGTTGAGCAACCGCGTCAATTTGCTGAACAAGCGCTCGGTATCCGATATCATTCAGCGCGGCGGCACGATGCTCAAAACCGCGCGGTGCGACGAGTTCAAACAGCGCGAAGTCATGCAACAGGCGGTCGATACGCTTGACGCGTACGGCATCGAAGGTCTGGTCGTGATCGGCGGGGACGGAAGTTTCCGCGGCGCGCAGGATTTGCACAATATGTTCGGCGTGCGCACGGTCGGGATCCCCGGCACGATCGACAACGATCTGGCGTATACCGATTATACGCTCGGATTCGATACGACGGTCAATACCGTGTTGAGCGCGATCAACAATTTGCGCGATACGATGACGTCGCACGATCGGGTATGCATCATCGAAGTCATGGGACGCAAATGCGGCGATATCGCGTTGTATGCCGGCGTCGGCGGCGGCGCGGAGTTGATCCTGGTGCCGGAGATGCCGTTCGAGACCGAAGACGTCGTCAAGACGATCAAGCGCAATCAGCGCGTCGGCAAGACGTCCGATATCATCGTGCTCGCGGAAGGCGTGTGCAAGGCGGAAGAACTCAAATCCATTCTCAAACTCAACGACGTGACCGGCTCGATCAAGACGACGACGCTGGGATATATTCAACGCGGCGGCGCGCCGAGCATGCAGGATCGCATGTTGGCGGCGCAGTTTGCGGTGCGCGCGGTCGATTTGTTGATGGACGACAGGGGCGGCAAAGTCGTCGGCATCCGCGACAACAAGATCGTCGACGACGACATCGATGCGGCGCTTGCGATGCCGCGTAAATTCAACAAGGAGCTGTATCAAACGGCTACGATATTAGGTCTATAAACAGGAGGTTAGATACTATGGAGAAATTGGTAGGGGCTTGTATGTTCGGCCAATCCGGCGGTCCTTCGTCGGTTATCAATTCCAGCGCGGCGGGCGTGTTTACCGAAGCGCTCAAACAGACGGATTGCATTACGGCGGTGTACGGCGCCGCGCACGGCATCCGCGGCGTGCTGAACGAAGAATTCTACGACATTTCGCAGGAGGATCCGAAGGAATTGGCGTTGCTCAAAAACACGCCGTCTTCCGCGCTCGGTTCCGTCCGCTATAAACTCAAAGCGGAAAAGGTCGACGATACCGATTACAAGAGACTGCTGGAAGTATTCAAAAAATACAATATCCGTTATTTCTTCTACAACGGCGGCAACGATTCGATGGATACTTGCAACAAGGTCAGCAAGTTTATGAAGAAATCGGGCTGGGAATGCCGCGTTATCGGCGTGCCCAAGACGATCGACAACGATCTGGACGTGACCGATCACTGCCCGGGTTACGGTTCGGCGGCGAAATACGTCGCGACCACGATGATGGAACTCAAACTCGACGCCAACGTTTATGACACGCCGATGATCACCGTCGTCGAGATCATGGGTCGTCACGCGGGCTGGTTGACGGCGGCGGCAAGCCTTGCCAACGTCAAAGGTTTGGGCGCGGATCTGATCTATTTGCCGGAAGTCGCGTTTAGCACCGAGAAATTCCTTGCGGACGTCGAGAAGAAAATGAAACAAAACAACGGTAAGTGCATGATCGCCGTATCCGAAGGCATCGCCGACGAGAAAGGCACTTTGATCGCCGAGAAGATGAACGAGAACATCGCCAAAGACAGCTTCGGTCACGCGCAGCTGGGCGGCGTCGGCGCGGCGCTCGCGAATATGTGCAAAGAGAAGTTCGGCTGCAAGACGCGTGCGATCGAGTTCAGCCTGATGCAGCGTTGCGGCGCGCATTTGGCGTCCAAAGTGGACGTGGAAGAAGCGTTCCGCGCGGGACAAGCCGCCGTTCGTTATGCCGTCAAGGGCACGACCGACAAGATGGTTTTGATCAAACGCGAAATGTCCAACGGCAAGTATAAGGGCAAAATCGGCGTCATGAGCGTCGCCAAAGCCGCGAATACCGAGAAGAAAGTTCCGTTGGAATGGATCATCAACGACGGCACGATGCTCTCGCAGGAGTACATCGATTATGCGTTGCCGCTCATTCAGGGCGACTGCAAAGCGCCGCTGGAAGACGGTTTGCCGCGGTTTGCGAAACTCAAAAAAGTTTTGGTCGAGAAGAAGTAATTCGATCCGCATACAACAGACGACCTGCCGCAAGGCAGGTCGTTTTGTCATCGCGCGGCTTGTCAGGCGTCGGAACTCATACAGGGCGTGCGTTGGCGGCGATTGTATGCAGGATCATAATATGCCGCATCCTGCGGGTGTGATAGCGGCGCATGTCGCGGTCTCATTGCAGAGCATGCGTCGGCAGAGATTGCGGCGATGCGTGCGTGCGGGTTTGATCGCAGGATCGATTCGCGGCTATCGGTCGCGTCGACGTTTCTATATCCGTATCAGACGGCGAAATCGCGCCATATACGGCGTATCGCGCAGTGCGACGAAGAACTTTCTTGTCTTGACCGCATCGCCGCGCTCGGACGGGCGTATCGCGCGGTTACATCGTCACGGTGCGCGTCGCAATTCGATCGCGGAACGCGCGGTCGTGTTCGACGAACAGCATCGTCGCCTGCGCGTCGAGCAACAGTTGTTCGATTTGCATGCGCGAATACATGTCGATATAGTTGAGCGGTTCGTCCCAAATATAGACGTGCGCGGATTGGCAAAGACTCTTGGCGAGCAGGATTTTCTTCTTCTGTCCTTCCGAATACGTCTCGATGTTGCGTCCGAACGCGTCCGCCTGCACGTCCATTTTGCTCAGGATCGCAAAGAACAGCCGTTCGTCCAAACGATGGGCGCGCGCATACTCGGTCGGGTTGCCGTGCAGATCGGCGGTCGTCTGGGGTACGTACGACACGATCAAGCCGGAAGCCGTCTCGATGCGTCCGTCGTGCCGAATGTCCGCGCCCAGCAACAGGCGCAGCAAACTGCTTTTGCCGCAACCGTTGGAGCCGTCGAGCGCGATGCGTTCGCCTTGGCGCAGTTCCAGTCCGATCGGATCGCAGATTTTGCGCGCGCCGTAGTACATCTGTACGTCGGTGAGCGTGATCAGCGTTTGGCTGCGATGGCGCAACGGACGCAGGCGCAGACGGTCGCACCGTTCGGCATTCTGTAACAACGCGGATTTTTCTTCGATCGCGCGTTGGCGGTGCGCTTGCGTGACCATTGCGCGCTGCATGAGTTTTGCGGCTTTGTGTCCGACGTAACCTTTGTCCTGTTTGAGTCCGGACGCGGCTTTGCCGTACTTGGACGCTTCCGTGCGATCCGCCCACGCGGCGGTGCGGCGCGTCGCTTCGGTCAGGCGGTCGACGTCCTTTTGCAATTGTTCGTTGCGGGCGGTCTCCATGGCTTGGCGGCGTTCGTAGTTTTGCAGCCAGGAAGAGCAATTGCCGCTTTGGATCTCGATGTCGCGTTTTTGAATGCACAGTACATGATCGATGCAGTCGTCCAAAAACGCGCGGTCGTGCGAGACGAGCAAAAAGCTCTTTTTGCGGCGCAGATACGCCGCGACGGAACGGCGCGCCTCGGCGTCCAGATGGTTGGTCGGTTCGTCGATGAGCAGATAGCCGTTTTCGTTGCAGAACAAGCCCGCGAGCAGCGCTTTGGTCTGTTCGCCGTGCGACAATTCCGCATACGGACGCGTTAGCGTCCCTTCGTCCAGGCGCAACAGCGAAAGTTCGCGTTCGAACTCCCATTCCTGCGCGGACGGGCAAAGCGATTGCAGGATTTCGCCGACCGTTCGTTGCGGCTCGGGCACCGCGAACGGGAAGTATGTGCATGAAACGGATGCGTTGATCTTGCCTTCGTATTCGTAAGCGCCGCTCAACAGTCGCAGCAACGTGGTTTTGCCTTTGCCGTTTCTGGCGATCAAACCGAGTTTCCAATCGGTGTCGATGCGAAAACTGACGTCGTGAAAAATTTCTTTGTCGTCGCCTTCGTACGAGAAGGTCAGGTGTTGAATATCGATTGCGGACATATGCGTTCCTCCTATCAAAAAAAGCGCTATGAGAAAAAACTCTCATAGCGCGTAGTAGCGGTTGGGGGCAGAGTGCGTTTTTCTTTCCGATGCAAACGACGGCGCGCGAATACCCGAAATCGGCGCGGGTCGTATGGGGGATCAGGAAAGAAGAATCTGCATGGCGCACCCTTTGTCTTGTTGATAAGTTCAGTATAGCGCGTCGGGCGCGGGAATGCAAGCAAAAATGCGAGAATTCGTTCCGATTCGCGGCGCAATTGCGCGACGGAGCAGTCCCGATCGGACGCGCGATGTCGGAGAAAAGCAAACGGCGGATCCTATCCGCCGTCGAAATTACGTTCGCATGCCGTCCGCGAGATCATCCCGCCATATGTTCCTGTTGCAAAGCGTCGCGCTCGGATTGCAAGCGCTCCAAGTTCGCCAAATCGGGCGTAAAGGTCGGTACGAGCACCTGCAACTGCCGCACGATCGCGTCCTTGTCGTTGGATTTGCAGATATCCTGCATCTTTTCCAGTTCCGCGATCAGCGATTCTTTGTCGACTTCGATTTGTTTGCCGATGTAGATCTTATCGTTTGCGGTTTTTTGCAGACCTTCTTCTTCCATCAGCAGTTCTTCAAACAGTTTCTCGCCGGGGCGCAGACCGGTAAATTCGATCGGGATGTCCTGATACGGCGTATATCCCATCATGCGGATCAGACTTTCGGCAAGCGTGACGATCTTGACGGGCGAACCCATGTCCAACACGAAGATCTCGCCGCCTTTGGCGAACGCGCCCGCCTGCATGACCAGACTGACGGCCTCCGGAATCGTCATGAAATATCGGATAATGTCCTTGTGCGTGACCGTGACGGGACCGCCCGCCGCGATTTGCTTTTTGAACAGCGGAATGACCGAACCGTTGCTGCCCAGCACGTTGCCGAAACGCACGGCGGCAAACTCCGTCTTGGTCGTCTCGGACTGTGCCATCATCTGAATGATCTCTTCGCAGCACCGCTTGGTCGCGCCCATGACGTTGGTCGGGTTGACGGCTTTGTCGGTCGAGACCATGATAAACTTGCGCACGCGGTATTTGTCCGCGAGCATGACGATGTTGAGCGTGCCGAAGACGTTGTTCTTGACCGCTTCTTCCGGATTGGTTTCCATCAGCGGAACGTGTTTGTGCGCGGCGGCATGGAAGACGATCTGCGGATGATATTGGCGGAACAGATCTTCCATTTTGTCATAGTCGCACATCGTCGCGATCTCGACGCGCACGTTGTAGTCCGCACCGTAGTTGCGCAGCAATTCCTGCTGGATGTTGTACGCGCAGTTTTCGTAGACGTCGAGGATGACGATGCGGCGCGGCTTGTATTTGGCGATCTGACGGCACAGCTCCGATCCGATCGATCCGCCGCCGCCTGTGATCAGTACGGTTTTATCGTAGATATAGCTGGCGATTCCCGCGTCGCCGAACATGATCTGCGGACGACCGAGCAAGTCTGCGATGTTGATGTCGCGGATCTGCTTGGTCATGTTGACGTCCTTGATCATTTCGCTCATGTAGGGCAGGACTTTGACCTGACATGCGGTTGCGTTGCAGTCGTTGAGAATGCGCTTGCGCGTATCGTTGTCGATGGACGGGATCGCAAAGATGATGTTGCTGATCGCGTATTTTGCGACGTACTTTTCGATCTCTTTGGTATTGCCGACGACGGGGACGTCGTCGATGATGCGTCCCAGTTTTTCGGGATCGTCGTCGAGCAGGCAAATCGGGTCGTAGATGCTGTTGGAACGCGTCAGTTCTTCCAGAATCGTGCTTGCGGTATAGCCCGCGCCGATGATCATCGTGCGTTTGCGCAGATGCGGCAACTGCTTGTCCCGCAAGCGCGAATAGGTGAATTCGTAGATCAGACGGGACATGATCAGCGTGCACGTGGACATAAAGCCCATAAACGCGTACGCCGGATACGCCTTAAAGGGTTGTTTGTTGAAATCCAGATCCGGATGCGCGATCTTATGCAAAAACGCCTGATCGATGATGACGAATACGATCAACGCAGCGGTACATGCGCCCAAAATGCGCAGGAAATCCTTTCCGCGCGCATACCGCCATACGACTTTGGGCACGCGGAACAGCCACAGTCCCAGCGCGTACACGACCAGCGCGACGGGCAACGCGATAAACGCGTCTGTAATGACCTGTTGCGACACGTCGCTCTGCAACACGTATGCCTGCGCCAAAATCGCAGACGCCATAAAGCAGACGCCGACGATGATCAAATCGATGACCATCAGCGCCAACTCTTTGAGCGAACGCATCGAAAAGGAATCTTTATCCAACCGCTGTTTCATTTACGATTCAGTCTCCGTATCCGTTTGGATTGGAAGATTGCCAGCGCCAGCTGTCGCGGCACATGTCGTCCAAACCGTAGCGGCAGGAAAATCCGATTTCCCGCAATGCAAGCGACGGATCGGCATAGCATTCCGCGATGTCGCCCGCGCGGCGCGGACCGACGGTATACGGGATCGCTTTGCCGCTGACGCGCTCGAACGCCTTGACCATGTCAAACACGCTATATCCGTGTCCGGTGCCGAGATTGTATGTGACGAGTCCGCAGTCGGTGCGCAGCTTGTTGAGGGCGAGAATGTGCCCGTGCGCCAAATCAAGCACATGGATATAGTCGCGGACGCCCGTGCCGTCGTGGGTCGGATAATCGTCGCCGAACACGTTGAGACGAGGCAGTTTGCCGATCGCGACCTGCGTGATATACGGCATCAGATTGTTGGGGACGCCGTTGGGATCTTCGCCGATCAAGCCGCTCGCATGCGCGCCGATCGGATTGAAGTAGCGCAACAGCGCGATATTCAGCGACGGATCCGCCTTGTAAATGTCGCGCAGCATGTCTTCGATCATCAGCTTGGTCGCGCCGTACGGATTGGTTGTCGAGAGCGCGAAATCTTCGCGGATCGGCACGCTCTTAGGCTGACCGTATACGGTTGCGGAAGAAGAGAATACCAGATTGCGGCATCCGAATTCGCGCATGACCTGCACGAGATTGAGCGTGCTGATCAGATTGTTGCGATAATATTCGAGCGGTTTGCGCACGGATTCGCCGACTGCTTTGAGTCCTGCGAAATGAATGACGGCGTCGATCGTTTCGTTGCGGAAAATTTCGCGCAGACGTTCGATGTCGCATACGTCGTATTCGTAAAACTTGATCTTCTTGCCGGTAATCTGTTCGACGCGGTCGAGCGCGACGCGCTTGCTGTTGCACAGATTGTCTACGACGACGGGTTCAAAGCCGTTTTCCGTCAAGTCGATTACGGTGTGGCTGCCGATATATCCGGCTCCGCCGGTAACCAGTACGCTCATGGATGCATCTCCTTATAGTCGATTATTTCTTGCGCACACAGTATTTATGTGCGATTTCGATCATTTTTTCGCTGCACGCTTCCATGCGGCCGACGAGTTTAAACTGCGTTCTCGCGCGCACGAGATTGTGCTCGGGGTATGCGGTCTTGAAATACAGATCGCCGTCCAGATAGTCCGTCAGGAAGCGCATGCCGCATTCGTAGGTCATCAAGATCGATCCGATATGCAGCATATCGAGTTCGGCAGTCGTGATTTTGTCGCCGATGCCGTCCAAAAATCCTTCGCAGTACGCTTCGTACAGCGACAGGTCGAAGTCCACTTTGCTCAGATCCTGTTCGTCTTCCAGAGCGGTCGAACAGCCGAACCGTACCGAATCTCCGAAGTCGTAGAGCAGACTGCCGGGCATGATCGTATCCAGATCGATGACGCAGATCGCCTTGCCGCTCGTCTTGTCGATCAGGACGTTGTTGAGCTTGGTGTCGTTGTGCGTGACGCGGAGCGGAATTTCGCCGCGGGAGAGCGCGTCCACGATTTTGCCGCAATACGCGTTGCGTTGGGTGACGAACGCGATTTCTTCCTGCGCCGACGCGCTGCGCCCCAACGGGTCTGCTTGGAGCGACGCGCAAAATTTTGCATAACGGTCTTTGGTGTTGTGGAAGTTTTCGATGACTTCGCACAGACCGCTCGCGTCGAATCCGTCCAAACGCGCGATAAAACGTCCGAACGCTCTGCCGCTGTCGGCAAAGATATTTTTGTCGTCTGCAATTTGATATGCGACGGTATTGTCGATAAATAAGTACGCGCGCCAGCAGTCGCGATTGACGATCTGATAGGTCGCGCCGTCGATCGTGCGGATCGGCGTCATGCATTCGCGCAGGCAGTCGCCGCCTTGGCTGCGAATGATGTCGCGCAGATAATCCGTGACCGTTTCGATATTGCGCATCAATCCTTGATAATTGGGGAATATGCGCGTATTGAGCCGTTGCATGATGTATTGATGTACGGCTTCGCCGTCGCGGCATACGACGAGATACGTGTCGTTGATGTGTCCGTTGCCGTGCGGCTCGATGGATTCTACCGTGCCGAAGAACCGAAATCCTGCGGCAATGTCTTTCAAATTCATAATATGTTCCTTAATAGCAAATGCGCACGGCTGTTGCCAGCCGTGCGTATCGAGCTTGCCTTACTTATCTTTTGACAGGCTTATAGCTTTCCAGATTCGCAAATTTGCATTTGCTGAAATCGAGCGGAGCGCCTTTGTAGCCGCCGTTCTTCGGAGCGTTTACGCCCTTTTCGGTGCCCAGTTCCGGCCAGTAGAGCGCAGCCAGCTGCAACGCGTTCGCGTCTACTTCCGCATCGTAGGAGAATACCGTCAACGCATCGTTACCGGTTTCGCCGCCCTTCTTGCAGTTCGCGTTCATCGGGCTGAGCACGACTTTCGCTTCGTCGGAAGCCATGAATTCGCTTCTTTCCCAGCTGGCGATCAGACCGTTGTCGTAGACGTTGATCGTGTTTTCGCACTTCGTGTAGGTCGGATTCTTCAATTCGATGTATTCTTTCGTGTCGCTGATCAGGGAAGCCTTTGCGTATTTGCAAGCTTCGTCGATTTTCTCTTTGAGATACACGAACTTGATCGTGTACAGCTTTTTGCTTGCGTCATAGGTAACGGTCGTCTGCGTCGAATCCAAGAAGGAAGCGTCGAAGTTGTACGTCGCCCAGCCCGCGCAATACGCGCCGGTCGTGTATTCCGTGCCGCCGTTCTCGAACGAACCGCTGTCCGTGCCTTCCAACGGATCCCACTGATGCGCGGGTTTTTCCGTCTCGGAGGGCGTGCTCGGCTCTGCCGCTTCTACCGTGTACATTTTGCCGGGTTTTTCCGGGAACGTGCTGCAGTATGCGCCGTAGATGTAGTTTTCCGCGCCGCCTTTTTCGCCGGGGAATTCCGCGCCGCCGTTGCTGCCGCGACGGAACGCGGTGAGCTGGTCGTTGCTGAAGCTTTGGATGTTGTATCCGAAGTTGCCTTTGATCGCGTCGGCGATTTTACCGATCGCGCCGTCCAGAGCCAGCTGCGTGATACCGGATACGGTCTGGCTGAACGTACCGTTCGTGCCGCGCATATACGAGTAAATGCTGGTCAGACCGACGTTGAGTTCTTCCGAGCTGAATACGATCATGCCGGTGCTCTTGACGTCTTTTGCTTTGACTTTCGCCGAAGTATTGACCATGTACGCCGCGTTGCCCGCTACCGTGTAGTTGCGAACCGCCATATTGTAGATGTTGGTCGCGATCTGCATGCGGTCTGCTTCGTTGTCGAGACTCAGACCGGTCTCGTCCAGCATCGTCTTTACGGGGACGACGTCCTTCATGTCTTCGCGACCGGAAATATCGACGTATTGTTGATATCCGTTGATCGAAGCGGAAAATGCGGGGATGCCGTTCCGGTCTCCGCCGCCGCAAGCCATCAAGCATGCGCACAGAACGGATACGATCAGCACGCAAACGATTGCGGTCACCCAAAGTTTCATTGCTCTGGAATTTGCTTTCATAATTTTCACCTCTCTAGATTTTATCCGTATACCTTTCATACGGATATATTTTATCATACACGATGTCGGATCGTTTGTAAAGGGTTTTCCGATAATCCGTTGCGCAATCTTTGCAAAATAAGCGCGGCGCGCGGCGCGGCTTTTTGTACACGGAGCGAAAAAATAACCGTTTGAAAATCCTTTCGGACACTTTGTGCGGCAATTGTCCGATATCTTGCGTTTCGCGCCGCCGATCGGCGTTGACAGCGCGCGCCGCGGAGCGTATAATAAAAAGCGAAAAAACCATTTCGGACGGAGGAAAATTCCGATGACAATTACCTTTCGCAACGTGCGCCCGCTGTGCGGCGGCGTCGTGCGGCAACTTTGCAACGTCACGGTGGAAGACGGCGTTATCGCGCGGATCGGGGGCGCTGCGGCGGGCAGAGAGATCGACGGCGGCGGCAATATTTTGGCGGCGGGATATATCGACGCGCATACGCACGGGGGATGGGGAAAAGATTGCATGGAGCCCGTGCAAGCGAGCATCGACACGCTTGCCGCGTACCATTTATCCGCGGGCGTAACGGCGTTCGTGCCGACGACGATGACGGCGCCGGCGGCGGACATCGCGCGCGCCGTGGACAATATCCGTCGTTACGACAGTCGCTATGCGCGTATTTTGGGCGTGCATTTGGAAGGACCGTTTCTCTCGCCCAAAGCGGCGGGCGCGCATCCGCCCCGACTGCTCGTAGATCCGATCGGCGAGCATGCCGATTGCGTATGGGACAATCTCGATCTCGTGCGGCGCGTCACGCTCGCGCCCGACCGCGTCGGCGCGGCGGAGTTTTGCCGCGAGGCGGTTGCGCGCGGCGTGCAGGTATCGCTCGGACACGATTGCAGCATCGACGACGAGATTTACGCCTGCATCGACGCGGGCGCGTCGTCGGTCACGCATATGTACAACTGTACGTCCCGTCCGTCGCGTCGTGACAATCCGCGTAAGCATCTGGGATTGACCGAAGTGGGCTTGACGGACGCGCGCATCGTCTGCGAAGTGATCGCCGACAACCGTCATGTGCCGGACGCGCTGTTCGGGATGATTTACAAGCTCAAAGGCTGGCAGGGGATTTGTCTGGTATCCGATTCGCTGAGCGTCGCGGGCATGCCGGCGGGCGATTATTATATCGGCGCGGGCGAGACCAAACAGCAGATCCGCGTCGAAGACGGCGTTGCCGTTCTGCCGAGCGAAAATACGTATGCGGGGTCGGTGACGCCCGTTTCGACGATGGCGAAGCGTCTGCATGCGGCGGGATATCCGGCGGCGGAATGCGTGTCGATGGCGACGCTCGTGCCGGCGCGGATGCTGGGACTGACCGATCGGGGCGACATCGCGCTAGGCGCGGTCGCGGATTTGAATCTGCTCGACGATTCTTTGACGGTGTTGCGCACGTATCTGGCGGGCGAGCCGGCGGACGCGCCCGTTCGGGCATAAAAGGAGATCGGGTATGGCGAAGTTGGAGAAATTCATATTCGATTTGGACGATCGTTTCAAGGACGGTTTTACCAACCGCGTCCAAACGCGGCGCAACGTTACGCTGATTCGCGACGTCGCGTACGGCGAAGAGGAATGTTGCAAGCTCGATCTGTGTTACGATGCGGATCACGACGGCGAATTTCCCGTATGGATCAACATCCACGGCGGCGGATGGGTCACCGGCGACAAACATTGGCGGCGCGGACAGGGTATGCTGTATGCGGATATGGGGCTGTTTGTCGTGACGCCCAATTACGGATTATCGCCACAGTATCGCTATCACGAGGCGCTGGGACATCTCAATCGCGCATTGCGCTGGGTGTACGAACACGCGCAGGAATACCGTTTGGATCTGCGACACGTCTTTATATCCGGAGATTCGGCGGGCGGGCAGCTTGCCTGTCTGTTGGCGGCGGTCAGCGGCAATGCCGCGTTTTGGGCGCGACTGGGACAGGAGCCGAGCGGCATCGCGTTTTGCGGCGCGGCGCTCGCGTGCGGCGCGTACGACTTCGACGCGATGCGACGCAATCCGGTCGCGTTGCCGATGGTGCGCGATATGATCGGGCTGAAACCCAAATCCATCGACCGTTATCCGTATCGCGATATGCTGTATGCGGTGGATTGGGTAAACGCGGATTTTCCGCAGGACGTATTGATCGCGTACGGCAGATGGGACGTATTCGTCCGCGGACACGAGCAGTTGCTTGCCGACAAACTCCGTTCGTTGGGCAAACGGTATTGGCTGTATCGCGGCGGCGGGACGGGCGATCACTGCTTCCATCTGTGGTACCGTCGCAAAGCGTCGCGCATATTCTACGACGCGGTGCAAAAATACGTGGAACAGAAATGCGCCGACGACGCAGTCGATTTGCCCGCGCCGATCGTCGGATATCCGCAGCTTGCGCCGTGCAAATGCGAGTGACCGTCGTATTGCGTACGGGAAATGCAGACAAATACGGGACGGAAGATGCGGACTTTCGGGAAAAGTATTTTGCGACCGAGAGGACGATAGCGCAGTGAAAGTTCAAAGAAGATAGGATTGGCAGATTGTTATCGTTCCTATCGTTCGACTGGAAACAGTATCTTGAAGAGAAGTTACCTTCGATGATGGATGCGGCGCAACGTCAAATCGAGGTTTTAAGGAAAGAAGAGAAAGAAATAGATATTGAGATCGGCGATCGCCAAGCAATATCAAATATAAGGATCGGCAAATAAGTAAATCGGCGATTTGATAAACAGCCAAATATGCAAAAAGGGAGAATTAAAAATGGAAAAACGTTTGAGTGAAGAAGAAATAGACCGTATGGCACGTGCGGCGAGAGTGATCTGTGAAGCATCGGACGGAAAGGTAAGCGATTTTGCTTTCGAACTTTCAAAAGAGATTGGTAGAGGAAATATCACGGGAGATGAAGCAGTTGCATTGACTAGAAAATATCATGACCAACAGGATGCTAAATGTTAAAATATGATCAAGATCGTGAAAAATCCGGTAATATACGATCATCTTGAGGGAGAGCCTGATTGAAATACGCGGGAATAAATCGAATATCAAAAAAGGAAGGGCAACCTTCCTTTTTTTGATCGGGCGCAGTCGATCGCCGGCTTTGGCAAATGTTCGGCGGTTGCATTATAGGAATCGACAGATCGCGCAACTGACGATCGCGCCCGCATAACACGCGAACAGCGATACCGGAATCGCATACCGCAGCTTTTTGACCTTGCAGGTAGAAAAATAAATGCTGGCGATATAGAAGACCGTTTCGCTTGCGCCGACGATGACCGATCCGCACCGCGCGATATAGCTGTCCGCGCCGTAGGTTTTGTAGATGTTTTCCAGCAGCGCGATGCTGCCGTTGCCGCTCAGCGGACGGATGACGAGCAGTTCGCACAGTTCTTCCGGGATGCCCAATACGCGCAGCACCGGCGCGCAGACCTTGGACATCCATACGTTCAGACCGCTCATCGAAAACAATTCCACCGCGATCAAGATCGCGCACAGGAACGGGAAGATCGACCAGATGAGTTTGAGACTTTCTTTCGCGCCCGTCGCAAAGCTGTCGAATACCGATACTTTGCGTACGAATCCGATCGCGATCACGCCGACGATGAAGAGCGGTAAAATATATGCGCTCATTGCAGAGAGGCTCCTTTGAGCGGGGCGTTCAAAGCGGGGTGTTCGGCGGCGCGCTTGCGGGACGGGATCGCGCACAGTTTCGCCAATACGATTCCGATCGCCGTCGTGACCGCGGTCGCGAGCAAGGACGGCAGTATGATATCCGACGCGGACGCGGAACCGGCAGCGGAACGCAGTCCGATGATCGTCGCGGGCAACAGTTGGATGGACGTGCAGTTGATGATCATGAACAAGATCATATGATCGGTCGCGCGGTCGGATCCGTCTTGCATGTGTTCCATCGCTTTGATGCCCAGCGGCGTCGCCGCGCCGCCCATGCCGAGCAAGTTGGCGGAGAAGTTCATGCTGATGTATTCGAGCGCTTTGTCCGATTCGCCGCGGAACAGTTTGCGCGTGATCGGGCGGAACATGCGATTGAGCAATCGATTCAGACCGATCTTTTCCATGATGTCGAGCACGCTCAGCCAGATCGCATAGATCGCGGCGAGCGTCATTGCCAGTTGGATCGCGTTTTTCGCGCCGCCCAGCATGATCGGAAATGCCGACTCGGGCGATACGATCAGGATGAGAATCAGCGACGACACGACCATGATACAATAGATAAGATTCATGCGCACCTCCGAGCCTTGTCCTATATATATGGCGGACAAGCCGCGCTTAGAATCGTTGCGGGATGCAAATAAACCTTTGCCGTCGCGGCGCAGGCAGCGGATTTGTCGAACGGCTCGGCGTACAGACAGGATTTGCGTCGCTTTTTCGAAGCGATGGTGTACAGGTAGCCTGTTTGGCAAAAACTTTCGCATCTTGTAAGAAAAGACTTGCACGCGATCGGTCGATTGGGTATAATCAAAGTCAAATTATACTTACAAAAGATAAAATAAAATGAGAAAATTCAATACGTTACGCGCACGCAAGTTCGGACGAATCGTACGGACGGCGTGCTGGATATGCGCAATTTGCTGGTTGCTCGGCGGTTGCGTATCCGACCCGTGCGCGCATGGACACGAATACGGCGATTGGACGACTTACGACTCGACTTGCGCGGTGCAGGGCACGCGCGAGCGCGGTTGCGTCCGTTGCGGGCATCGCGAGACGGAGCAACTGGCGTTGAGCGCGCACGATTATCGGATCACGACGCATGCGCCGACCTGCGAAGACGCGGGATATGCGGAATACGTCTGTATCGTATGCGGGGACAGCCGCATCGACGATTGTACAGACGCATTGGGACACGACGACCGTCTATATATCGAGTCGCCGAGTTGTCTGGACGCGGGTCTTCGATATTTTCGGTGCGAGCGTTGCGATCGCATTGCGGGAGCAGAGACGCTTGCGCCCGAAGGACATCGCTTCGAGCGCGGGGCGTGCGCGACCTGCGGCGCGTTGCAGACGCCGCAATTGCAACTGCGCGCATGCGCGGACGGATACGAAGTATACGGATTGTCCGATGCCGTAACGGATACGGTTTATATTCCCGACATATACAAAGGTTTGCCCGTCGTGGCGATTGCGGATCGCGCGTTTGAACGCGCGACGTTTTCCGATGCGGTGTTGCCGACGACGTTGAAGCGGATCGGCGCGTACGCGTTTGCGCGGTGCGCCCGATTGCAAAGCATCGTTATCCCCGCTCGCGTGACGACGATCGGTCCGTGCGCGCTGCTCGAATGCAGCGGTTTGACGGATGTGCAAGTGCCGTTTATCGGTTCGAGCGCCGACGCGCAAGACGGATTTTTGGCATACCTGTTCGGCGCATCCGATTTGGTTGATATCAAAGACTCGATATTTCCGTCGCGTCTGACGCGCGTGACGGTGTCGGGCGATTCGGCTTCGTCCGCCTATATCGGCAAAAACGCGTTTTATGGACTAAAATGCGAATCGGTGCGATTGGGCGTCGGCATCGCCGAAGTGCGGCAGGGAGCGTTCAGCGCGTGCGAGATCGATGAGATCCGCATCACCGATGCGTCGCTCGTCTGCGAAGATCATATCGTCAACACGCCGTATCAACCGATATTTGTCTGTACGTTTGACCCGAACAACGGGGCTTGGGGCGAAAAGTGGAACTTCAATCTGTTGTTGGGTGCGGAAGTGTTCGTCAGGATCGAGTTGTCCCGCGCGTTGCGGCTCATATCCGCGTTTTGGTCGGTGCGATTGCTTTAAGGGATCTATAATTTTTACGCGCGTTTCGCGCGCTTGACATTCCGTTTCGGTTTGGGTAATTTTGTTTATGCGCGCTGCAATCCTAGCCGATTGTCGTTACAAAACTTGGATTACTTGCTGCGCCGGGTATTGGAATCTAAGCGCACAAAGGCGGTGTGGAATATGGATCACGATTTCGAGACTTTGGCAAGACGGTATGTCGAAGTCTGTGCTGCATGCGGCTATTCGGTTACGGTCATCCGTTTGGCGGCGCGGATTGCGGCAGGGACCGGCGACAGAATGGACGAGATGTTGCGCCGATATATCGTTTTGGCTGAACGCGGTTGCAGAGAAAGCGAATTCGCGAAAATCGTAGTTGCGGATCTCGATCCGTAATCAATCCGAGACGGCAATGCGCCGTCTCATTTTTTATAGCGGTATGCGGCGATGCGGCGCGCTTTGTCCGATATTCGCGCTTGCGCGGAGCGCGGCGTTGTGGTATGCTGTGTATATGGAAGACAAAGAATTTTACGAGCGTCAAGCCGAGCTTGCGCGCGCCAATGCTTATGCGCCGTACAGCGGCTATTCGGTCGGCGCGTGCGTCGTGTGCAAAGACGGCGCTTATTATACGGGTTGCAATGTCGAAAACGCGTCGTACGGCGCGACGATGTGCGCCGAGCGCAACGCCGTCGCGGCGGCGGTTGCGGCGGGACAGCGCGAGATCGAGGCGGTATATCTCGTTTCGAGCGGACGGGATATGCCGTATCCGTGCGGTATTTGTCGGCAGGTGCTTGCCGAGTTCGGCAATCCGAGCGTGTTTGTGCGCAACGCGGACGGCAGACGGGACGTCGCAACGCTTGCGGAGTTGTTGCCCAACGGATTTTGTTTGCGCAAATAGCGGATTTGCGATCTACTAGGATCGCGCATTCGTTTGCGCAACCGAGGCGGAGTTGTCCGACGCGGACGGAAGATACGCAAAAGGGGCGCGGCAGATTTTACCGCGCCCCTTTTGCATGTTCCCAATCGGGTTACATCGCGCTCAGTCGTTGTTTTTGAGCCAGCGGCTGACTTCGGTTTCGAAGTGATAAAACATCGAGTCGTTGGCTTCGTCTTTGAGACTCATGGTTTGGTTGGCGACGTCCTTGCCGCGCTGTCTGCGCGCGGCGGGGGATGTATCGCGTCGTTTTTGCGCCATATCGTTCACCTCCTTATCGTCGATAGTATGTCCCCGAGCGTCGTCCGGTATGCGTCGAGACCGATGTATAGCCGCGTTGCGTTTGCACATACTCAACCAAAAGGAGGACGTAACTATGAAAAGTAAAATTGCCGCAGGCATTTTCGCGATTTTATTGGGCGGATTGGGCGTGCATAAATTCTATTTGGGACAGATCGGATGGGGTCTAGTCTATTTGCTGTTCTTTTGGACGGGTATTCCCGCGATCGCGGGCTTGATCGAAGGCATCCTGTATTTGACTTCGGACGAAGAGACGTTCCGACAAAAATATTGTCTCAACGGTTGATGCCGTAGCGGTTGCACGGCGGCGGATCGGACTTTGGATCCGATCCCGTTATGCCTGCTAGACGCCGTACGCATTTGCGCAGATCTGTCTGCGTCTCGGCGGTAGGGCGCGGCATGCGCACTTGCTGTGCGGCTGGAATTCTTTTAAATAAAAAGGTTCATGGAATGGTCTATTCCATGAAC
>ERZ779629.118-NODE-118-length-34400-cov-24.523890_pt1 | contig 34400 bp, 30 predicted proteins | sample MGYA00514192_ERZ779629 | MGnify/ENA primary metagenome ERZ779629 (study PRJEB29562, sample SAMEA4376709) | mouse gut metagenome | isolation source: Cecum | study: EMG produced TPA metagenomics assembly of the A DSS colitis mouse model was used to assess the... | reverse complement strand
AGGGAACGGCAAAATTTTTTACACTTCTTTTACTTCTTTATCTCACATGAGCAAACTCTTGTGTATTCAATCCGTTTCGTATCAGCGATGGAATCCTGTAGCATACCGCTGGAAACGGATACGCCGAATCCCTGATAGCTGAATGACAGCGAACCGGATAGCGGATTTGCATTATGAACGTATATGCCGTCTATTGCCGTGGATTTTCCGCCTGGGGCAGTTGACATGGAAAGCCTGGGCTCCGGCGTTAAGGAAAATGAAAGGGAGCCTCTTAATCCGTCGGCTGACAGCCACTCGCTTGGCGATATTTGTTCTTCAAAATTGATGTAAGTATTGATCCCAAGCCCCCCCTGGCTCAGAGCGTTTGGCCTGTCCCAGGTCTTATAGGTGATCCACCTGTTCTGTTTCTGAGAATGCGCGTAATCTTTTGACATAAAGTCATCATTATATGTCAGTATGCTGTTGTCCCAGTTGACAGTGATGGCATCAACGCCCCTTACAGAGGGTAATTGATTCCAGTCGTAATCGACGTATATCGTAATCTCATAGAAATATGTGACGTCACCAATTTTTACAGGGGTGTAGCTGGATGTTACATCAAAAGAGAGCTGCCGGGAGGAAATATTCCCATGCGGCTGGATTTGTTGGCGGTATGTATGCAGATAATATAAATTCTTTTCTTGCACAAGTTCATACAGATCCACAATTTGCGGCTGGATAAGGGTATTCAAAAAATCAGAAGGGTAGCCGCGCTCAAGCAGTAATTCAACCATGTAATCATCCGATTGGGCGGCCCTGTGAGCTTGTGCGGGAATAACCACAGATATGATCACGAGACATGAAACAGCTAAACTTATTGCTTTTTTCATATTTTCCCTCCTCATATTCTGTTTTGCGCAATGACATTTTTTGTAAATGCAAATTTATCTTACTATTAACCATCTGGTTTGTCAAGTTTTTATAACGACGTTTGAGGTTTATACTTAATTTTGGCGGCAAAATTCCCCCTTGACAAATGCCGCCCTGTGGTGTAAACTTTCCCCAAGTGAATCAAAAAAGCGATGACGAAGACGGACGGAGCGGTCTGTTCCCAGAGAGCCGGGCGGCGGTGTGAGCCCGGCAGCAGCGACCTCCATGGTCCCATCCCTTCCGAGCTGGAGGCTTGAACGCCCTGCGGTCAGTAGACGCCTCCCGTGACTGCTACGTCAGTGCATAGGGCTTGCTGGAGCCTGAAGGGGCGTCCCACCGGACGCAATTTGAGTGGTACCGCGGGTACATCACGTTTGTGCATGAACTCGTCTCAAAGAAACGTTTCTTTGAGGCGGGTTTTTCGTTTTCTATTGTCAAATTTTTCTCTAGGAGGATACGCTATGGATACCAACCGTGTCAACACCCAGCTGATGGAGGTGGCCTTCCGCATTCGGGAGATGCGGGCCATCTGCGGCTTTTCCGAGGAGGAGATGGCCCGCAGGACCGACACCACCATTATGGAGTACAGCGCCTACGAGGCCGGCAGGGCGGATTTGCCCTTCACCTTCATCCACAAGTGCGCCCTGGCCTTCGGCATCGGCATCACCGACCTGTTGGAGGGCCACAGCGCCCACCTGAGCAGCTACACCGTCACCCGGAGAGGGGAGGGCCAGCAGACCGCCAAGGAGCCGGGCATTGAGATCAGCAACCTGGCCCCCTTCTTCCGCAATAAGCTGGCGGAGCCCTACTACGTCACCTACGACTACGACGAGTCCCAGCAGCACATGCCCATCCACCTCACCACCCACTCCGGCCAGGAGTTTGACATCGTCCTCTCCGGCCAGCTGAAGGTCCAGGTGGGGGAGCACACGGAGATCCTGGAGGAGGGGGACAGCATCCTCTACAACTCCTCCACTCCCCACGGGATGATCGCCGTGGGCGGCCGGAAGTGCGTGTTCTGCGCGGTGGTGGTCTCCGGCGAGAAGACCGACGAGAAGGCCGTGCGCCAGTCCATCGTCCGGGCCCGCACCAGCGAGGACTACGTGTGCAAATCCTTCATCCAGGCCGAGGAGGACGAAAACGGGAGCCTGCGGAGCCTCTCCTTCCCCAACGCAGAGCGGTTCAACTTCGCCTTCGACTGCGTGGACGCCATCGCCGCCAAGTACCCCCGGAAGCTGGCCATGCTGCACCTGGACAAGCACAAGACGGAGCGGCGCTTCACCTTCGAGGACATGTCCCGTGCCTCCTCCCGGGCGGCCAACTACTTCAAGGCCCTGGGGATCCGGAAGGGGGACCGGGTGATGCTGGTGCTCAAGCGGCATTATCAGTTCTGGTTCGCCATCCTGGGGCTCCACAAGCTGGGGGCCGTGGCCATCCCCGCCACCAACCAGCTCCAGGAGCACGACTTCTCCTACCGCTTCAACGCCGCCGAGGTCAGCGCCATCCTCTGCACCGCCGACGGGGACACCGCCCGTCAGGTGGACATCGCCCAGAAGGACAGCCCCAGCCTGCGGCTGAAGATCCTGGTAGGCGGCCAGCGTGAGGGCTGGCACGACTTCGACGAGGAGTACGCCATGTACCGCAGCAAGTTCGAGCGGACGGCGGACGCCCCGGCGGGGGACGACCCGATGCTGATGTTCTTCACCTCCGGCACCACCGGCTACCCCAAGATCGCCGCCCAGTGCTACAAGTATGCCCTGGGGCACTACGTCACCGCCAAATACTGGCACTGCGTCCACGCCGACGGGCTCCACTTCACCATCAGCGAGACCGGCTGGGGCAAGGCCCTGTGGGGCAAGCTCTACGGCCAGTGGCTGTGCGAGGGGGCGGTGTTCACCTACGACTTCGACCGGTTTGATGCCTCGGACATTCTGCCCATGTTCGCCAAATATAACATCACCACCTTCTGCGCCCCGCCCACCATGTACCGGATGTTCATCAAGGACGATCTGAGCAGGTACGACCTGAGCAGCATCCAGCACGCCACCACCGCCGGCGAGGCCCTGAACCCGGAGGTCTTCCGCCAGTTTGAGGCCCAGACGGGGCTCCAGATCTACGAGGGCTTCGGCCAGACGGAGACCACCCTGTGCATCGGCAACCTCATTGGCAACAAGCAGAAGATCGGCTCCATGGGCAAGCCCATCCCCAGCTACGACCTGGTGCTGGTAGACGCCGACGGCCAGCCGGCGGCCCCCGGCGAGAACGGGGAGATCTGCATCCGGGCGGAGGAGGGCAAGGCTCCCTGCGGCCTGTTCTCCGGCTATTTCCGGGACGAGGAGCAGACCAAGGGCGTGTGGCACGACGGCCTCTACCACACCCGGGACGTGGCGTGGCAGGACGAGGATGGATACCTGTGGTACGTGGGCCGGGCGGACGACGTGATCAAGTCCTCCGGCTACCGCATCGGGCCCTTTGAGATTGAGAGTGTCATCATGGAGCTGCCCTACGTGCTGGAGTGCGGCGTATCTGCCGCGCCGGACGAGGTGCGGGGCCAGGTGGTGAAGGCCAGCATTGTGCTGGTGCCCGGTACTCAGGGGACGGACGAGCTGAAAAAGGAGATTCAGAACTACGTCAAGCAGCACACCGCGCCCTACAAGTATCCGCGGATCGTGGAGTTCCGGGAGGAACTGCCCAAGACGATCAGCGGGAAGATCATGCGCAACAAGCTGTGAGCGGCAGGTAACGGGAGCGGTACGGGAGGAGCATCCCCCCCTCGCGGGGGCGGGGATGCGCCTCCTGGGTAAAAATTTCAAAAATTTAGAAATGTGTAGGATTGTCAAACAAATTGGACAAGGAAGTCAATAGGAGAAAGCCAGCCGAGGGGCCGCATCGGAAAGTTGCTGGCACGACGGTTGTTGTCCAGGGAGAAGAAAGAGTGATTGGAGTAAAAACGTTTCAGGTCTTCCCTGTGTCTGCGTTCCGCCTTGCCACTATGTCTGGGTGTGTAAGGACGGATAAGTTTATGCTGGATGCCCAACTCGGCGGCAGTCTCCTCAAAAGGGGTCAGGATATCCCGCTCGCTGTTGGAGAAGCGGTTAGTAAGTTCAAAGCCGTTGTCGGTCTGGCCACATTCCACACGGATTCCCCTGCGGGCATACCACTTCGCCAACCGTCTCAAAAAGTCCGCAGAGGAGTCAGTAGACCGCTCCGGATAGGCGGCCAGGAAGCGGAGCCTGGAAAACTCGTCAATAGCTGTATACTGGAACAGGCGAAGCTCCGGATCCGTGATACGGCGGCGGGGGACGACCTTCACATCCGCCTGGATTTTTCTCCCGGACGGGTCATCTGCTGGTAAGGTTTAGGCATATAAGCCTGTTTCTTCTTCTCCTGTGGGAACATCCCCAGTTTTGCGCATGACTCAAAATAGGCTCTCGGGCCGGCGATTGTAGCCGCGCTGTTTCAGGCGGCGCCACAGCTCCGCCGGGCCGAGCTTTGGATTGCGGCGGCGCATATCCCAGATCAGCTTCAGCTCCGCTTCGGTATGCTGGTTTGGATGGCTGTGAGGACGCCGGGACTGGCAAGCCAGAGATGCCACACTCCCATCCCAGCGGGCACGCCAAAAGTAAATATACGACCGGCCCTTGTTGTACTTCCGGCTGGCTCGGCTGACGCCATACTTCTCCGCGTATTTCATTAGGGATTGCCTGTACGCCATGTCCTGTGTTATACTCTTGCTCATGAAGGATGTGGTCCCCTCTCGGTTGTGTTAAGTGTGGTAACTCAACTTTAACCGATGTGGCCGCATCCTTCTGCTTTTTTCTTTCTCTACTGTCCAACAGCTATTGTACTCCTACAGTAAAAATTTCAAAAATTTAGAATTGCCTCTTGACAAATGGAAAGAAATCGGTATAATAAGGTATGTTCGTGATGAACACAGCGGGATTGTGTAAAGGTAGCACAGCGGACTCTGACTCCGTATGTGAGGGTTCGAATCCTTCTCCCGCTGCCAAAGAGGCCCCTTAGAGCTGCAGGGTTCTAAGAGGCCTCTTATTATATGTTTTGTAGATGAAGCGCCATGTGGGAGCATTCTTAAAACCGCCGCAGGAAATAATTTTCGCATGAAAAAGGGACCGCCCAACAGCGGTTTTTTCTTTTCTGCCGCTGGGCAGATGTTTTTTAGATATTACTTACGAGAAAACAGCTGGGGAGTGTTCACATACACCGCCGCCAATGTCCGCGATGTGACCGAGGCATCAAAGCCGCTGCGAGAGGACGATGAGGTTGTCTATGGGGACAGCGCATATCTGGGACTGGAAAAGCGAGAGGAAATCAAAAATAGCCCACAGCTTTCCGCCATCGAATACCGGATCAACCGCCGTCCGGGCAGGCTGCCCAAGGTTTCCGACAACGCCATTGACTGGGAGCGGTACATTGAGAACCGAAAATCCTCTGTGCGCTGCAAGGTGGAGCACCCCTACCGAATTGTGAAGAATATCTTCGGTTTCCGAAAGACAGTTTACCGAGGGCTGCGAAAAAATCTCAACCGATTACATGTACTCTTTGCCGGCGCGAACCTGTATATGCTTGCTTGGGCGGGCGGTTCCCTACGACCCGCCTGGGATCCCTGCGCCCTTTAGGCCGGATGGACGATGAATAATGGGAGTTTTGCCTCCAGTATGGGCCTATGCTTTGCTTTTTGCCTTCAATTGCCTTCCCTCTCCCCTTTGTGGGGGCTTTAATCAGCGGTTCCCTATTCTATACTGCATTTTGCGGCTTGCCTGGTTCCTTCCGGGTCAGGCCGCTTTTCGACAAGCTGAAGTCTGCCAGATAGCAGACTTTTTCGATAGATTGAAATCCCCGGAATCTTCCAGTTCCGGGGATTTTTGCGTTCTCGCGCGAATGACCGCCGCCCGCACAACAGGCTCTAAAACCGCTGTTCACGGCCTGTCCCCCATCAGAAGCCCCGGTTGACCAGGCGCGCCGGGTTCTCCCAAATTTCCTTGGAGGCGGCGGCCTCGCCGATTTTCCGGGCTGTCAGCATTACCTGGGAGACCAGCTGCTCCATGTCGATGTGCTCCTGGTTGGAGGAGGGATAGGTGATGCTGACGGCAGCGATGATCTGCCTGGCCGCGTCGCAGACAGGCGCGGCCACCGCCTTGATCTCGGACATGTACTCGCCGTTATCCACCGCGTACCCGCAGTCGCGGATCTGAGAGAGCTCCCGTTCCATGGCCTCGATGCTCATAATAGTGGTGTCCGTGTAGCGGATGCCGAACTGGGCATAATAGCGCTCGATGGCGGGACGGGTCAGGCTGGACATCAGCACCTTACCGGAGGCCCCGGCGTGCAGCGGGAAGACCGCGCCGGTGTCAATGCTGATGCGCAGCGGGCGGCTGCCCTCCACAGAGGTGACCGTATAGCTCTGCATCCCGGACAGGACGGTCAGCTTGATGGTCTCCTGCACCTGGTCCGCCAGCTGCTGCAAAAAGGGCATGGCGGTGTCCCGAAGCCTGCTGACCCGCTCGTCCAGCGCCACATAGGCGGCGGTAAACTTGGGGCCGATGGTATACACGCCGGACTCCGGCAGATAGAGCAGGAACTCGTTGTCCACCATGGACTTCAGCAGGCGGTAGAGGGTTGTCTTGGGGATGCTTTCGGAGCGGAGCAGCTCGCCTGTCCCCACTCCGCAGGAGGAGGCGAGGACGCGGTTCAGAATGGATGCCATCCGGTTGATGATTGGGATTGGGGTATAGTTGCTGCTCATACGGCCACCACCATTACACATGATCTTTTCGGGGATTGGTTTCAACAATAAAATTATAACACATATTTCAGAAAGCGCAAGTTCTTAATATGAAACTACTTATAAACGGAGGGGTAAAAATTTCGTCGCACTGCACAAACTTTGCTTGTATAAATCTATAATTCTCCCTATTTACAATCAATATTTCACATGCTACCATTAAAACAAGCCAAGCGGCCACTTGCTTAAAGTTTTGTATTTGGCACAATCGAGACGAATAGGTTTTTTATTTGGCACCGCGTGCCAGGGAAGGAATCAGCTTATGGACATACCGGCAAGACTTTCCAGGGCGGGCATCATCCCGGTTGCCGCTATCGAAAGCGCGGAGAACGCGGTTTCCGCCGCAGAGGCGCTGCTGGCCGGGGGGATTGACGTCATGGAGATCACCCTTCGGACCGCCGCCGCCATAGACGCAATCAAGACGGCCGCCTGCGGGCATCCGGATATGCTTGTGGGCGCGGGGACCGTGACCACCGCTGCGCAGGCGCGGGAGGCCGTCTCGGCGGGGGCGAAGTTTATCGTCACCCCCGGATATGACCGGGAGACCGTCGAGTGGTGCCTGCAAAACGGCGCCGCCGTCATACCAGGGTGTGTGACGCCTACGGAGATCATGGCGGCCCGCAGACAGGGACTTCGCATCGTCAAGTTCTTCCCGGCCGGGCTGTACGGAGGACTGGCCGCGCTGGAGGCGCTCTCCGGCCCCTTTGGGGACGTCCGTTTTATCCCCACGGGCGGCGTCGGCCGGGACAACCTGGCCGTCTACGCGGCCTCGCCCCTGGTCCACGCCGTGGGCGGCAGCTGGCTGTGCAGCCGGGGGGATATTGCGGCGGGCCGGTTTGAGAAGATCACCCGGCTGTGCGCGCAGGCGCGGGAGATATGGGAGGCGGCGCGATGAAGGTTCTGACATTTGGAGAAATTATGCTGCGCCTGCGCGCGCCGGGGCACGAGCGCCTCTTCCAGAGCAGCGCGCTGGAGGCGACCTTCGGCGGCGGGGAGGCCAACGTAGCGGTCTCCCTGGCCAACTACGGCGTGGACGTGGAATTCTTCACCGTGCTGCCCACGGGCCCCATCGGGGAAGCGTGTCTGGGGGAGCTGCGCCGCTTTGGCGTCGGGACGGAGCGGATTGAGCGGAGGCCGGGGCGCATGGGGCTCTATTTTCTGGAGACCGGCGCCAACCAGCGGCCCTCCCGCGTGGTCTACGACCGGGCGGGCTCCGCCCTGTCGCTGGCGGGGCCCGGCGATGTGGACTGGGACCGGGTCCTCCGGGACGTGGGCTGGCTCCACATGACCGGCATCACGCCGGCCGTCTCGGAGCGTGCGGCCCAGCTGTCCCTGGAGGCGGTGCGGGCGGCGAGGGCGAAGGGCGTCACTGTCTCCTGCGATCTCAACTACAGAAAGAACCTGTGGAAATACGGCCGGACGGCCGTCGAGGTGATGGGGGAGCTGGCGCGCTATGTGGACGTCGCCATCGCCAACGAGGAGGACGTTCAGAAATCCCTGGGCATCGCCATCGACGCGGACACGGAGGCAGGGACCCTCGACCGTGAGCAGTACCGCGCGCTGGGGGACAGGGTTCTGCAGGCCTACCCCAATATGAAGCTGATCGCCATCACGCTGCGGGAGAGCCGCAGCGCGGATTGGAACAACTGGACCGCCTGCCTCAACGACGGCGAGCGGTATGATGTGTCCCGCACCTATGAGATCCGGGACATCGTCGACCGGGTCGGGGGCGGCGACAGCTTTGCCGGGGGCCTGATCTACGGCCTGCTCCACTACAGGGACAGGCGGCAGGCGCTGGAGTTCGCCGCCGCCGCCAGCTGCCTGAAGCACTCCATCCCCGGAGATTTCAACCGGGTTGACGTCTCCGACGTGGAGCAGCTGATGGGCGGCAGCGGAACCGGCAGGGTGCAGCGATAACGAGCAACAGAAACGGAGGGCGTATATTGGCATGAACTACGATTTGGAAGCATTGAAGGGGGTTCTCTACAGCGGCATCCTGTGCGACGTCCTGGACCAGATGGGATACCGCAACCAGGCCCTCAGCGGCGAGCTCACGGGGCTCGTCGACGGCACCGTCATTCTGGGCCCCGCATTTACCAGCATCGGCACGGAGGTCTATTCGATGCCCCCGGACCCGCTGACCGCCCAGTGCAGGGTGGTGGACCGGTTGGGCGAGGGCGAGATCTACGTGCTGGCCACCAGGGGAAACTACAACTGCGCCGTGTTCGGGGAGTTGTTTGCTACGGCGGTCAAGGGCCGGAAGGGCGCGGGAGTCCTGCTGGACGGGTACGCCCGGGATATGCGGGCGCTGCGGGAGATGGACTTCCCCCTGTTTTTCCGGGGGAAGAGCCCCAAGACCTCCAAGGGGCGCTGCGAGATCAACGAGTGCCAGATCCCGGTGCTGATCGACGGCGTGACAATTCACCCCGGCGACTACATTTTCGGCGACATCGACGGCGTTGTGGTCATTCCCAAGGAGCGGTTCGAGGAGGTCGTGGCGGCGGCCCTCGCCACCATTAAAAAAGAGGACGAGGTGCGCGTCCGCCTGCAGAACGGCGACTCTCTCCAGCAGGCCTACGCCGACATCGGCGCGATTTAGGAGGCGGATGAGATGAGAGCAAATGTATTGACCGACTGGGGGCGCCTGGAGATGCGGGAGGTCCCCAGACCCGCACCCGCGGAGGGGGAGGTCCTGATCCGGGTCCTCCTGGGCGGCGTGTGCGGCTCGGACATTACCGTCTACCACCACCGCCATCTGACGGCCACCGTGCCGCGGATCATGTGCCACGAGATTCTGGGCGTGGTGGAGGAGATCAACGCCGGAGGGGCCGTCGGCTTCTGCGTGGGGGACCGGGTGGTGGTCCACCCCCTGGGGGACTGCGGCGCGTGCGGCCCCTGCCTGGACGGGCAGTTCCACGTCTGTCAGGATCTCCGCATTATGGGCCTGCACATGGACGGAGGCTTCGCGGAGTACGTCTGCGCGGAGGCCAAGCGGGTTTTCCCCGTGGGGCGGGACATCCCCGAAGAGGCCGCCATCCTTGTGGAGCCCATGGCCGTCGGCTTCCACGCCTGCTCCCGGGGGGAGGTGCTCCCCGGAGAGAGCGTTCTGGTCATCGGCGGCGGACCCATCGGCATCTGCTGCGCGGTCTGCGCCCGGTATTTCGGGGCCGCCCGCGTGGCGGTGGCGGAGGTGAACCGGGAGCGGCTGGATCTCGTCAGAGCCCTGGGATTTGAGGCGATTGACACCGCCGGGCAGGATCTCGGCCTGGCTGCCGGGGAGCTGACCGGCGGCTGCGGGTTCGACAAGGTCCTGGAGGCCTCCGGCTCACAGGCCGGGGCGCAGGCACTGGCCTCTGCCGCAAAAATCCGGGGTACGGCGGTGCTGGTAGGCATCCCCTCCACGCCCCGCTCGTACCAGACCAATAAGCTGATTCTGAAGGAGATCACCCTGACGGGCAGCCGGGTGCACACCCTGCGGGACTTCAGGCGGACTGTGGAGATGGTGGAGCGGCTGTACCGGACGGGGGCCTTCGCCTTTGAGAAGCTGATTGCGGCGGAATTTCCCCTGGAGCGCCTGGAGGAGGCCATCGGGCTCCAGGAGTCCGGCACGGCCAACGGAAAAATTCTGATCCGGATGGGAGAGGAGGCGGTACGATGACGCTGGACGCGTTTTCCCTGGAGGGGAAGGTGGCCCTGGTGACAGGGGCCAGCGACGGAATCGGCCAGGCCATGGCCGTGGGCCTTGCGGAGGCGGGGGCGGACGTCGCCGCCGTGTCTCGGTCCGATATGACAAAAACGGCGGAGATGATCCGGGCGCTGGGGCGCAGCTGCTGCACCGTGCAGGCGGACCTGTCCCGGATGGCCTCTGTGGAATCGGTCTACCGCCAGGTTATGGAGCGCTTCGGCCGGATTGACATCCTGTTCAACAACGCCGGGGCCATCCGGCGGGAGGACTCCGTCCGCTTCACCGAGCAGGACTGGGACGACGTGATGAATCTGAATGTCAAGGTCCTGTTCTTTCTGACCCAGAGGGTGGCGCGGCAGATGATTGAAAACGGCATTTCGGGAAAAATTATCAATACGGCCTCCCTGCTCTCGTTCCAGGGCGGCATCCGCACGCCGTCCTATACGGCCTCCAAGTCTGCGGTCCGGGGGATCACCATGACGCTGGCCAACGAGTGGGCCCAATACGGGATCAACGTCAACGCCATTGCCCCCGGCTACATCGCCACCAAGATCACCACGGCGCTGCGGGGCGACCCCCAGCGGGGGGCGGACATCCTGGCCAGAATCCCGGCGGGGCGCTGGGGAACGCCGGAGGACTTCAAGGGGATCGCCGTGTTCCTGGCCAGCCGCGCCTCCGACTACATCAACGGCTGCACCATCGCCGTCGACGGCGGCTGGATGGGCAGGTAGACGCTGCCCGGGGGCTGCGGCGCGGCAGCCCCCTGCGGGATCAACCAACTTACGAGGAGGACACTATGAAAAGGATGATTTCGATGCTCCTGGCCCTTGCTGCGGCCATTTCGCTTCTGGCGGGCTGCGCCTCCAACGACCCGGGCGGCGCCCCGGACAACCAGGGCGGCGCGCCTGCCGGGCCCTCCGCCGCATCCAAGACCCTCTCCATCGCGCTGAGCGAAAACCTGGTGACCCTGGACCCCCTGGACGCTAACAACGCCCCCGGCTATCAGCCCAGGAACATGTGCTTTGACATGCTGGTGGAGTCCGACCACGAGGGGAACTATACCCCCTGCCTGGCTGAGTCCTGGGAGTTCTCCGAGGACGGCACGGAGATCACCTTCCACCTCCGCACGGACGTCAAGTGGCACGACGGCACGGATTTCACCGCCGCCGACGTGGTCTGCACCTTCCAGCGGCTGATCGACGAGCCTGAGCTGAATATCGCCTCCATCTACTGGTCCCTGCTGACCGGCGTAGAGGCCCTTGACAGCAGCACGGTCAAAATCACCCTCTCCGCCGCCTACGCCCCCGTTATGAACAGTCTCTCCGTGACGGCCATCATCCAGAAGGCCCAGTGGGAGGCCGAGGGGGTGGAGGCCTTCAACCAGCAGCACTTTGTGGGCACCGGCCCCTGGGTCTTCGACCAGTGGATCGACGGACAGTATGTCCACGTGACCAAGAACCCCAGCTACTGGGGCGGCTTCGACTCCTACTACGACGACGTGTACCTGCGCTTTGTGCTGGAGGCCTCCACCGCCATCGCCGCCCACAAGAACGGGGACGTACAGGCCTATATTGCCTCCTCCGGCATCGCGGCGGACAACCTGAGCCTGTACGACGGGACCGCAGGCGACATCGACCTGGTCAGCATCAACACCGGCACGGTGCAGTACTTCGGCTTCCAGTGCGGGGAGGGATCCGTGTTCAGCGATAAGAACGTCCGTCTTGCCTTTGCCCACGCCATCGACCGGCAGAGCATCGCGGACTATATCTTCGGAGGCGCGGCCTCCACTGCCGCCAGCTTTGCCGTGGAATCCGTCATCGGCTACAGCGAGGACGCGGTCTACTACGAGTATGACCCCGACCTGGCGAAGGAGTATCTGGCGAACAGCGCCTACCAGGGCGAGCCGGTGGTCCTCGTCTCCAACACCGGCACCTCCAAGTCCCAGGAGAGCCTGCTGGCGGTGTCCGACATGCTCAACGAGGCGGGGTTCAAGTCCTCCGTCGAGATTGTTGAGTCCGCTGCCCTCACCGACCTGCGGGCCACCGGCGACTACGACGTGTTCGTGGTGGCCACCATGCAGGAGAACGGCGAGCCCTACAAGTATTTCAATATGCGCGTTCTGAACGACGCGCACCACAGCGGTTTTGCCGACGAGGAGCTCAACGCCTGGATCACGGCCTCCAACTCCGAGATGGACCCCGACGTCAGGCGGGCGCTTCTGGAGAAGTGCGTGGTGCGCTGGAGCGAGGACCTGGTCCACCTGCCCCTGGTGCGCCTGACTTCCACTTACGCGGTCAGCAAGGGCGTGACGGGCATCGCCCTGTACCAGGACGGCCTGTTCAACTTCAAGTATGTCACTCACCAGTAATTTCCTGCCAGAGGGCCGGCAGGCCGGCAAGCCAAAGGAGGGCGGATCAATGACAACTCTGCGCTACATCGGCAGACGGGTTCTGCAGACGCTGATCGTTTTGTTTTTTGTCTCCATCTTCGCTTTTCTGCTCATTCGCATGGCCAGCGGCAGCCCCGCCCGCATGATGCTGCCCGACGATGCCAGCGAGGAGCAGGTGGCGGCCATGGAGGAGAAGCTGGGGCTGAACAAGCCTCTATACCAGCAGTACCTCCGGTACATGTCCGGCGTGCTGACGGGGGATCTGGGCATGTCCACCATCTACAAGCAGCCCGTGGCCAGCATTCTGGCCAGCCGCCTGCCCGTCACCGGTACGCTGACCTTCTGGACGATCCTCGTGTGCCTTCTGGTCAGCATTCCCCTGGGGGTGGTGGCGGGGTCGCGGCAGGGGACCGTCACGGATTTTCTGGCCATGTTCTTCGCCATATTCGGGCAGTCCATGTCCCCCGTGTGGCTGGGGATTCTGCTCATCTATATCTTCTCCTCTCAGCTGGGGTGGCTCCCCGCCATGGGCTACGGCGGTATTAAGTACGTGATCCTCCCCGCCGTCACCCTGGGCTACCCCGTGGCGGCCGAGATCACCAGAATCGGGCGCTCCGGCATGATCGACGTACTGAAGGAGGACTACATCACGGCGGCCTATGCCAAGGGCATGAGCCGGAGCCAGGTCCTCTGGAAGTACGCCTTCAAAAACGCCCTGATCCCGATCATCACTCTGGTGGGCGTACAGATCGGCGTCTTTCTGGCTGGGACGGTGGTGGTGGAGACCATCTTCTCCTGGTCGGGCCTGGGCCAGCTGGTCAACCAGGCCGTCAGCACCAGGGATTACCAGCTGGTGCAGTCCTCTCTGCTTTTGATCGCGGCCATGTTCGCGGTGATCAATCTGGTGGTGGACATCATCAATTCCCTGGTCGATCCCCGTGTCACACTGGAGTAAAGGAGGAGCAAACGCGTGAACAAACAAATTCTTCTGCGCCGCATGGGGCGCAGCCCCTTCTTTGTGGTGGGGCTGTCCCTTGCGCTGGGGGTCCTGCTCATCTGCTTCGTCTCCCCGGCCTTTGTGGTCTATGACGCCGAGGCGTCCTCCATCAGCGAGCGCCTGCTGCCGCCGGCGGGGTTCGCCCAGGGCTGGCAGGGCCACATTCTCGGCACGGACCAGCTGGGCCGCGACGTGCTCACCCGCCTGCTGATCGGCGGCACGGCCTCCCTGCTGATCGCGGCGGCGGCCGTCTCCCTGCAGGTCCTGGCGGGCAGCGTGCTGGGCATCATCGCGGGGTACGCCGGGGGCGTCGCGGACAAGATCATCATGCGCGCCTGCGACGTATTTCTGGCCTTCCCCAACATCATCCTCGCCATTGCCGTCATGGCCGTGATGGGCACGAGCGTATTCAACCTGATCGCCGTGCTCACCATCTCCGGCTGGGTACGCTACTGCAAGGTGGTCCGCAACAACGTGGTCGTGGTCAAAAAGCAGGAATTCGTCTCCGCCTCCAAGGTTCTGGGGGCCTCCAACTTTCACATCATGTTCCAGCAGATTCTGCCCAATGTGACCACCCCCATCATCATCCTGGCCAGCAGCCGCTTCGGCAACGCCATCCTGGTGGAGGCCACCCTGAGCTTTCTGAACCTGGGCATTCCGGCGCCCACGCCCTCCTGGGGCAACATGATCGCGGACGGCCGCTCCTACCTGGCGACCTGCCCGTGGCTGGTCCTGGCCCCCGGCATCGCGCTGATGATCACGGTCCTGGCCTTTAACTTCCTCGGCGACGGGATGCGGGATGTCCTCGACCCCAAAAAGGTATGACGGGAGGCGCTATGGAAGAAGTATTGAAAATCACCGATCTGCAGGTGGAATTTAAGACGGAGCGGGCGACAATCTACGCGCTCAACGGCCTGGATCTCACCATCCACAGGGGGGAGAGCCTGGGCCTCGTGGGGGAGGCCGGCGCGGGCAAGACCACGGCGGCCCTCTCCATCCTGAACCTGCTGCCCCGGCCGGCGGCCCGGGTGGCCGGCGGCGATGTGACCTTCCGCGGGAAGTCCGTATTTGAGATGCGGGAAAAGGAGCTGGAGCACATGCGGGGGAACCAGGTGTCCATGATCTTTCAGAACTCCTTGACCGCGCTGAATCCGGTGTTCACCGTGGGCGAGCAGATCGCCATGGTTCTGCGCAAGCACATGGGGATGAACAACCGGCAGGCAGCGGAGCGGGCGGCGGAGCTGCTGGAGATGGTGGGCATCATGGGCAGCCGCATCCACGACTACCCCAACCAGTTCTCCGGCGGCATGCGCCAGCGGGTGGGGATCGCGGCGGGTCTGGCCTGCAACCCGGAGCTGCTGATTGCCGATGAGCCCACCACCGCCCTGGACGTCACCATCCAGGCGCAGATCCTGGAGCTGATGAAGCGGCTGCAGACTCAGTACAACTCCTCCCTGCTGATGATTACCCACAACCTGGGCATTGTCTCCGAGCTGTGCCAGCAGGTGGCTGTGATCTACGCGGGCCGGGTCATCGAGTACGGCCCCGTCCGGGAGGTGTTCCGGCGCCCGGCCCACCCCTACACGGCGGGCCTGCTCAACGCCATCCCCCGGCTGACCGGGGAGCGGGAGCGCCTGCACGCCATCCCCGGCCGGGTGGCGGACGCCCAGGAGCGCCCGCAGGGGTGCGCCTTCAGCCCCCGGTGCCGGCACTGCGGCAGCCGGTGCGCCGGGGAGCGGCCCGAGATGCGGCAGATTGCCGGCGGTCATTACGCGGCGTGTTTTCACAGAGAAGGAGGTGAGGCGTAGTGGGACGGGAGAGCGGAAAGCCTCTGGTGGAGGCGCGCCATCTCAAGATGTACTTCCACATCAAGGGGAAGGGTCGGCTCCACGCGGTGGACGACGTCAGCTTCGACATATACCCCGGCGAGACCCTGGGGCTGGTGGGGGAGTCCGGCTGCGGGAAGAGCACCATCGGCAATGTGACCATGCGCCTTCTCAAGGCCACGGACGGCGCGCTGCTGTTTGAGGGACAGGATGTCCTGCGCGCCAAGGGGCGGGAGCGCAAGGCCTTCTGCCGGAAGATGCAGATCATTTTCCAGGACCCCTACTCCTCCCTGAACCCCCGGAAGACGGTCCGCAAAATTCTGCGGGAGCCCTTTGAGGTGCAGCGCCTGGGGGCGGGGGAGGCCCTCGACCGGATGGTGGACCGGCTGTGCGAGAAGGTGGACATTCCCGCGAGCCTGCTGGACCGGTACCCCCACGAGCTCGACGGCGGCATGCGGCAGGTGGTGGGCATCGCCCGCGCCCTGGCCGTGAATCCCCAGCTGATCGTCTGCGACGAACCGGTCTCCTCCCTGGACGTATCGGTACAGGCGAAGATCATCAACCTGCTCATGGACATCCAGAAGGAGATGGGCCTCTCCTACCTGTTCATCTCCCACGATCTGAGCGTGGTCCGCCACATCTCCAACCGGATCGCCGTGATGTACCTGGGGCAGATCATCGAGATCTGCGACACGGACACCATGTTTGAGCAGACCATGCACCCCTATTCCCTGGCGCTGCTCTCCGCAGTTCCCCAGGTGAATGCGGAGGAAAAGGTCAGCCGCATTCTGCTCAAGGGCGACGTCCCCAGCCCCATGGACCCGAAGCCGGGCTGCCGCTTCGCGCCCCGGTGCTGGATGGCCCGGGAGCGCTGCTTCACGGAGGGCCCGCAGCTGCGGGAGGCCGCCCCCAACCACCATGTGGCCTGCCACTACGCCCACCAGTCCCGGGAACGCATGAAGCAGGCGGCCACCAGCTCACTGGACAGAGAGGAGGCGTGAACCGCTGGCTTTTACGGTACTGGTCTACCACGACATGCCCGCCTTCGCGGCGGAGAAGCTGGCCCGGAGCGGCATCGCGGTCAAGCGGGGCCTGGAGCCCACCGAGGCGGGCATCTGCCGGGACATCGCCGGCTGCAGCGCCCTGATCGCCTTTGAGCAGCCGGAGCGAGGTTTCAACAGGACTATTATAGATGCGGCCCCGGAGCTGCGGCTGATTGCCCGGCGGGGCGTGGGCTACGAGACGGTGGACGTGGACTACGCCGCCGAACAGGGCATCTACGTCACCAATACGCCGGCGGTCAACAGCCGCACGGTGGCGGAGGCGGCAATCATGCTGATGCTGGAATGCGCCCGAAACGCCCAGCAGGTCAGCGCCCGCTTCCGGCAGGACCGGCGGGATTACAGGATGTTTACCTCCGATGTCTCTACGCGGGGGTTTGAGCTGACAGGCAAGACCCTGGGCCTCGTGGGCTGCGGCAGCATCGGCCGCCACGTGGCGCAGATCGCGTCCCAGGGCTTCGGCATGCGGGTGCTGGGCTACGACGCCTATGCCCCCCGGCTGCCGGACTGTATTGAGCGGGCGGAGAGCATGGACCGCCTCCTCCGGGACGCGGACATCGTCTCCCTCCACGTCCCCTCCACGCCGGAGACCAGGCGTTCCATCGGGAGGCGGCAGTTTGAGATGATGAAGGACAGCGCCATCCTGATCAACACCTCCCGGGGCGACGTGGTCTGCGAGGAGGAGCTGATCGACGCGCTGAACCGGGGCGTTATCCGGGGGGCGGGGCTGGACGTGTTTTCCTCCGAACCCATATCCGAGGCGGCCTACCCCCTGTTCGACATGGAGCGGGTCTGCCTGACGCCCCACAACGCCTCCTTCACAGTGGAGAGCCTATATAACGCCTATGAGAGCGTCGTCAACAGCATCCTGGAGACCGCCGCCGGGCGCCGGCCGGCCGCCGCCGTGAATAACCCGACGCACCCACGCTGCCGGCCCGGCCGGGGCGCGTCCGGGGCCTCAGACACAACGGACAGCCGCCCCTCCGCGGCGGCGGAAGGGAGCGAAGCATGAAGATCACCAGCGTAGACGTCATTCTTGTAACCCTGGGCAGAGCGGCGACCGCGAGCTCGCCCTGGAACCCCACCGTCGTCCGCATCAATACGGATGAGGGCGTCAGCGGCTATGGCGAGATGGGCCTGACCTACGGCCGGGCGAAAAACGCCGCCTTCGGCATGGCCCGGGATTTTGGGCAGATGATTCTCGGCATGGACCCCATGAACAACGAGCAGATCTGGGACAGGCTCCACCGCTCCACCTTCTGGGGGATGGGCGGCGGCGGCGTTATCATGGGCGCGGTCAGCGCCATTGACATCGCCCTTTGGGACATCAAGGGGAAGGCCCTGGGGGTGCCCTGCTGCCAGCTGCTGGGGGGCAGGACCAACAGCCGCCTGCGGGCCTACGCCAGCCAGATCCAGTTCGACTGGGGCAGGGAGAGCCGCAGCCTGGTCCGCCCCGAGGAGTACGCGGAGGCCGCCAGGAAGGCGGTGGCGGAGGGATACGACGCCGTGAAGGTGGACCCGGTGGGATTTGACGGGGAGGGCGTCTGGTACGGCCACCGGACCTATGGCCTGATGGACCAGCGGCACCTGCGCCTGTCCGTGGCCCGCCTGGCGGCCATCCGGGAGGCGGTGGGGCCTGACGTGGACATCATTGTGGAGCTCCACGCGAAGACCGACGCCAACAGTGCCATCCAGTTTGCCCGCGCCATCGAGCCCTACAACTGCTTTTACTATGAGGAGCCCACTGCCCCCATGAACGATGGCAATATGGGGTATATCGCCCGGAACATCCGGCTCCCGGTGGCCTCTGGCGAGCGGATTTACACCAGATGGGGGTACCGCCCCTTCCTGGAGCGCCACGCCCTCCAGGTGGTCCAGCCCGACCTGGGAAACACCGGCGGCCTGACGGAGGGCAAGAAAATCTGCGACATGGCCCACGTGTACGACGTACCGGTCCAGCTGCACATCTGCGGCGGGCCCATCGCCACCGCCGCCGCCCTGCAGCTGGAGGCGGTGATCCCCAACTACCTGATCCACGAGCACCACGCTGCCGCGCTGCTGGAGGAGAATATCCGCTCCTGCAAGTATGACTACCAGCCGGTAAACGGCGCCTTTTCCGTCCCCGACCGCCCCGGCATCGGCCAGGAGCTCTCCGGCGAGGCCCTGGCCTCCGCGGAGATCGTGAGCGTCCGCTGACAGAGGAGGAGTGCCGGACAGGAGGAAAAAGCAACAGCAAGAGAATTTTACAGAAGACCTCCCATCAAGTAAAATGGTAGACGCCATCACTTGATTGGAGGTCTTTTCATGAAAAATTACATTTTGACAAACCGGCAGATTGTCTCATTCCGGCGGTATCTGAAGCAGGAGGAGCGGGAGCAGAGCACCATTGAGAAGTATGTACGGGATGTAAGGCTTTTTGAGGCGTGGCTGTCTGGCCGGAGGGTAACGGCAGAAATTGTAACAGACTGGAAGGATTACCTGCGGACAAAGGGATATAAGCCGGAAACCATCAACGCCAAGCTGTCGGCGCTGAATAAGTTCTTCGTGTTTATGCGGTGGCTGGAGTGCCGTATCAAATACCTGAAAATACAGAAAAAGCTCTTTCGTGGGACAGAGAAGGAGCTGACAAAAGGCGACTATGTGCGGCTTTTGGAAACAGCGGACACTTTAAGGAAAAACCGCCTGGCGCTCCTAATCGAGACCATCTGCGCCACCGGGATCCGGGTTTCGGAGGTCAGATACATCACCATGGAGGCGGTCCGGGCGGGGTACGCGGATGTCGCGCTGAAGGGAAAAATCCGCACCATTCTGCTGCCCGCCAAGCTGTGCCGGAAGCTGCAAAAGTACGCCAGAAAACAAAAAATCGCTTCCGGTGAGATTTTTATCACCAGAACCGGCAAGGGCGTCTCACGCCGTCAGATCTGGGCGGAGATGAAAGCGTTGTGCAAAAAAGCGGGCGTGGCGGCCTCGAAAGTGTTTCCCCACAATCTCCGCCACCTGTTTGCCCGCACCTTCTACCGGGCCTGCCGGGACGTGGCGAAGCTGGCGGATGTGCTGGGCCACTCCAGTATTGAGACCACCCGCATTTACCTCATTTCCACCGGAAAAGAGCACACCAGGCAGCTGGAGCGGCTGGGCCTGATTCTTTAGCGCCAAATAAGACAGAATACATAAGTAGCCCTAACCGCCTATTCAAGGAAGCGCCTATATGGCGGCTGCTGCGGCTGTTTGGGCATAAAAGAAGACCATGCGGAGGGATATTCCGCTCTGGCCGCTATTTATTGTGCAAAAAATCGTGCAAAAAGTTGCCCCCCCACTTGCAATTCCACTCTGCTTGTGATATGATACCTGCGATTAATACGGAATCCCGGTGAAGGTGGTTTTCTTTTTCCGCAATCTTAGTGCGATTTATGTATTCTGAGATGAATCAGGAGGGGAGGGGGCCATGCCGCAGACCAGACAGCACATCGAAGGAGAGCGCCCGCTACGGCAGCGGCGCACAGCAGAGGGCGTCCTGATGACCGAAGAGGACATGCAGCGATTCCTCGCCGACTATGCGAAGATGAACCGCTCGGAGGGGACGGTAAAGTTCTACCGCCGGAAGCTGAGGAGGTTCTATGAGGACCTGCCGGCAGATAGGACGATCCGGCAAGACACGCTGCAAACATGGCGGGAGTCTCTGCTGCAGAGCGGTTACACGCCGGGATCGGTAAACGCGTTCCTCTCTGCGGCGAATTCGTACCTGGACTACATCGGCCACCGGGAATACCAGCTGGCGGGGCAGTTGAAAGATGAGAAATCCCCCCAGCCGGAGCTGAGCCGGGGGGAATATCTGCATCTTCTCAGGACGGCGAGGGCACTGGATAAGGAGAAAGTGTATCTGCTTGTCAAGCTCTTTGCCGCGACGGGGCTTTTTGCCCAGGAGCTGCCGGAGGTGACGGTGGAGGCAGTCCAAAGAGGAAGGATCATCTGTAATCAGAACAAGTACAAGCAGATTGTGACCATTCCCGGATGTCTCCAGAGAGAGCTGTTAGATTTCGCCTTGAGGAGCAGCATCGGCTCCGGCCCTATTTTTCAGACGAGGGACGGCCGGCCGATGCACCGGACCTACGTATCCGCAGTGATTCGGAATCTCTGCGAGGCGGCGAAGGTGCCAAGAGAAAAGGGAAATCCGAAGTGTCTGCGGAAGCTGTACCTGTCCACCAAGGCCGGGATTGAGAGCAACATCTCCCTGCTGGTGGAGCAGGCCATGGAGCGCATGATGGAGCAGGAGCAGTTTTCCATCGGATGGGAGGAGGCTTGACAGAGCAGAACGAAAGGAATACAAAACAGAGCTGCGTGAAATCGCAGCTCTTTCGGCGGCGCATGGTGTGGCGGCGCTGTACAAAACATGGCTGAGAGCAATTAAGAGGATAAGGAGACGGAGAAAACATGAATGTTGCAGTCATCATAGCCGGCGGCAGCGGAAGCCGGATGAGGCAGGACATTCCAAAGCAATTTATCAATGTATACGACAAACCGGTCATTATTTACACATTGGAAAGCTTTCAGAAGCACCCCGAGATTGACGCTATCGAGGTGGTGTGTATAGACGGCTGGCATGATGTGCTCCGGGCCTACGCAAAGCAATTTGGAATAGATAAGCTGCGCTGGGTTGTTTCCAACGGAGACACCGCCCAGGAGTCGATCCGAAACGGCCTTTTGGGGTTGGAGGGCCATTGCAAAGGAGAGGATATTGTGATCATCCACGACGGCATCCGTCCTATGGTTGACGAGTTTGTCCTTTCCGACATCATTATCAAATGCAGACAGCATGGAAATGCCGTAACATCTCTGCCCTATAATGAACAGATTTTTGTGGCCGACGATGAACAGTCTACGACGAAATACATCCCGCGGGAAACACTGCGCCGTGTGTCCACACCACAGGCCTATACATATCAAAAGCTGTCCTGGGCGTATGAAACGGCGTTCTCTCAGCAGATCGGGATACAGGCGGGGACCTACGCCAACACGCTGATGGTGGAGTTGGGAGAGCGGCTTTACTTTGCGGCGGGGTCAGAAAAAAATATCAAGCTGACCACCAAGGACGATCTGGAGCTGTTCAAGGCATATATGAAGATGGAGCGCGACAACTGGTTGAAGTAGGTGGATGGGATGGATTTTCTGAAAAACGCGGCCTACCGGCAGATGCTGAGGACGCTGCTTGGTGATTTTCCCTGCTGGGAGGTTTTTGAAGGAAAGCGCATTTTGATTTCCGGAGCCAGCGGCATGATTGGCAGTCTGCTGATCGATGCACTGATGCTACGCAATATGGACCTTGATTTGTCAAGGCGGACGCGCGTTTTTGCGGTCAGCCGCAGCGAAGCGACGGCACGCCGTCGCTTTTCCGGCTGGTTCGATTATAAAGAGTTTCAGTTTTTCCCTCATGATATTGCAGAACCGCTGGAGAGCTTTTATGAAACGCCGGAGCTGTTGATTCATGCTGCTAGTACGACGCACCCGGCTCAGTATGTCAATGAACCCATCAATACGATACAAGCCAATATACTGGGAACGAAAAACATGCTGGATGTTGCGGCGAGGACATCGGGATCACGCTTTTTGCTGCTGTCCAGTGTGGAAATTTATGGAGAAAATCGGGGCGAAACCCTATATTTTGACGAGAGCTGCTGCGGGTACATTGACTGCAATACGCTGCGCGCCGGGTATCCCGAAGCTAAACGGGTGAGCGAAGCGATGTGTCAGGCGTACATCCGGGAAAAGCAGGCGAACGCCGTAATCATCCGGCTGCCCCGCTGCTATGGGCCTACGATGCAGATGACGGATACGAAGGCATTGTCGCAGTTTATCAAAAAAGGGCTTGCGGGCGAGGATATTGTTCTGAAAAGCGAGGGGAATCAGTTTTACTCCTACGCCTTTGCTGCCGATGCAGTGCTGGGGATGCTGTATGCGCTGGGTTGCGGCGCCTGCGGTGCGGCCTACAATTTGGCAGACGCCGGATCAGATATTACGCTGCGGGAGCTGGCGGAACTCGTGGCGAGGATTGCCGGACGCAGGGTTATATTTGAATTTCCCGATGAAGCGGAGCGGGCCGGCTACTCGACGGCGACAAGAGCGGTCATGCGGGGAGAAAGGCTGAAAGCGCTGGGATGGAAGCCCCGCTACCCCATGGAAACAGGAATAAAACTGACGATGGAGATGCTGCGAGATGGAATTTGAGTATAAAGTCACAGTAATTGTTCCGGTTTATAATGCGGAAAAAAATATCGATCGGACGATGCAGTCTCTTTTTCAACAGACCATCGCGCCGGAGCTGGTGGAGATTATTCTGATTGATGATGGGTCCACGGACGGCAGTCCCGCAGCCTGCGATAGATATGCGAGGGAGTATGAGAATGTTCGGGTGATCCATCAGGAAAATAAGGGCGTTTCGGCGGCAAGAAACGCAGGGATTCAGGCGGCACAGGGAAAGTATCTGCTGTATTTGGATAGTGATGATACGATTTCCGAAGAGTCCCTGAAAAATATAACAGAGTTTTTTGATTTGCACTACGAGGAAATTGATGTTGTGACATATCCGCTATTGAATCATTACGAGGATGGAACGACGGGATTGCATTGGCGGTATGACAAGTACTTGAGGGCGACCACTGTATACCCGTTGGAAAAATACCCTCATATAGCACAGACAACAATTAATGTCTGTGTAAAAAATCAGGCAGATAATCAACTTTTTGACACCCAAATGGCGTTGGTTGAAGATCAGTTGCACAATACAAAACTACTCTCAAGGCTTGCCAAGATTGGTTTTGTGAAAGAAGCCCAATACAACTATTTCCGGACAATGGGGAGCAGCTCGGCTGCTAAATTGTCCCCATATTACTCTTTTGATGCGTATATATTGGCTTTTCTGCAGTTTTTGGACATTGGGGATTGCAATAAGCTGATGAAACGGTATTGCGAGAGTATGATCTTATATAATATAAATTGGAGGTTGGTTAGCAGCATTTTGCTGCCGCATCACCTGTCGGGTCAGGAATATGCGGCTGCAATGCAGACATTTGTGTCCGTTCTGAACAAGATACCGAACAGAGATATTTTGACCTACCCGGATATGGATGAGGTCCACAGATACTATTTACTCTCTCTTAAAACTGAGAACCGTCCATTTGTATCTGCAGAGGGAGAGGCCTTTGCGGTTGTCGATGTAACGGGAGAACTGCGGCGATATAAGGACATGCTGACGGTAGTTACCCGAAGCAGTATCGAAAATGGAAAGCTGTATCTTTTAGCTTATGTTAAATGTCTGGTGGCCTCTTTTTTACAGGGACCGCCAAGCGTTTATGCAGTAATCAATGGGTATCAAAGGAAAAAGCTCGATACGTTTACCTCTGACTTCAATTGCTACTACTCAAAAATGAAGACAGGGGATTTTCCTGCATTTCATTTTGAGATTGATCTCAAAGAAGTAAAAACCCTTTCCTTTGAAGTTGCCTTTTACGGATGTACGTATAAAACCAAATTTTGGTTCACTAAGACGCAGGGGCTTGCAAATCAACTGCAATACTACTTGACGGACGGAAACTACAGAGTAAGCGCATCAAAAGATACACTTTTGGTGGAAGAGGGGCAGTATCCGGCGCCAAGGCCGCCCGCAAATACAAAGATAACGGTCTGCAGAACTCTAATGGGAACTTCCCACCAAAGAATTTGGCTGTATGTCGATAGAATTGGTGTTTATGATAATGCCTACTATCAATTCAAACATGATATTGCAATAAACGACGGCGTAAAGCGGTATTATATTTTTGATGGGGAACAATCTGAAGTTTATCATCTATTTACCGGACTTGAGAGGACGAGACTCGTAAAGTTTAATTCACCACGCCATAAAATTCTATACAGCAATGCAGAGTACGTGCTGACCTCCTTTGTAGATGCTGTATATTACCGTCCTTTTGATTTGGAGACTTATTCCTACTACAGAGGGGTATGCAGGGCACAGATCATCTATTTGCAGCATGGGATTCTCCACGCAAAGCTGCCCCAGTACAGAAAAGAAAAACTGGAGGTAGACAAGGTGGTTATCTCTGGAGAATATGAGCGAAATTTGTTCACAAATGAATGCGGATTCAGAGAAACAGATTTGATTCCATCAGGAATGCCGCGCCTGGATATTCCCGACAGGGGACGGCAGGCTAAGAAAAAGATTCTTTATGCACCAAGCTGGAGAGATTATTTAACAAGGGGCTTTATAAACAGATGCTGGCAGCCGGTTTCTGCAAGCGACCTGCAAAATAGCAGTTATTTTAAGGGCTTGGTCAATTTTTTAAGCGATCCGAAGTTACTTGATGGCCTGCGCGAGTATGGATATTCCATTGAATTAAAGCTGCACCCCATATTCAAAATGTACGAGGACATATTCAAGGATGCACTGCCATTACAAAGCTTCCCGTCCGATGAGATTAGAACAGAAGAATACGCTGCGCTGATTACTGATTTTTCATCGTATTTGTTTGACTTTGCGTATTTGAACAGACCGATTTTCAACTATGTGCCGGATATTGTGGAATTCAAAGCAGGACTGAACAGCTACCGTGAGCTGTACATACCCTTGGAAGAGGGCCTCGGTCTTTTTTTACCCCATATGGATGAGATGGTAAATCAAATCGTCAAATCAATGAGAAATGGGTTTTCACTGCAGCCGGTTTATAAGGAAAGAATGGATAAGGTTTTCTATCATTACGAGGCATCGCATTCTGATGCCCTTTACAAATACCTCTTTACAGGTGGCTGTACGCCTGCTGTAGGCACAGTTTAACCTATTTCACTTAGCTGTACCTCGGACTTTTTTTATACAGTCTGCCATGCAGCAGAAAGGTGCCGTTATATATGGAGTACAACGTTTCAGTCATTATTCCAATGTACAATCGGGCCAATATCATTGGGCGCGCATTGGACTCGGTTTTTCGACAGACGCTTAGTGCGGTGGAGGTCATTGTTGTAGATGATGGATCGTCTGATAACAGTGTCGAAGTAGTGAAATGTTATCAGGAAAACCATCCGAATCTCAAGCTGTTTGAGGCGGACCATGGAGGACCCGGTGCGGCAAGAAATATTGGAATACGCCAGGCAGCGGGGAAATACATCACATTTTTAGACTCCGACGATGGGATTCCGGAACGAGCATATGAACTGCTGTTCCAAGCGGCTGAGGCGGGTGAATATGAATTCGTCGTCGGGCAAGTTGTCAGAAAGATCGACACTGTCAACCAGGGAAAGTGGTTTGTTCCGGAGAATATTGCAAACATTATAAGAGGCTATACCGGCAAGAACTGTGCCAAAGGATTTGACCTTGTAATTGCAAACCCATCGATATGGAACCGTATGATCCGCAGAGACTTTCTGCTGAAGAATGATTTGTTCTTCAGCAAAGAGCTTTTCGGCGAGGACATGGTCTATAATTTGAAACTGTTTCAATGCGCAGAGAGGGCCACTGCAATCGATGAGGTTGTTTACTGCTACGAAACAAATTTCCAAAACGCGAATTCTACAGTCAGCACCATGGCGCTGGAACCTGTACTCAGCGGCATACGCTCTGTCAACAGCTATGCGCTCTTTTTTGATGCTATGGGACGAATTGACTGGGAAATTGACGTGCTGATGGGACCCTTTGAATATGTTCTGCAGAGATTCTGGCACCTGTCAGAAGAGGACAGGGCGATTGCTTTTGAAGAGATAAAAAAATATCTGAAACACTATCAAAATCGCAGGGAATATGAAATTCCCATTGTTCACCTGATGAACCTGGATTTGAGCACGCTGCTGCTGCTGCCGTATGCCGCGTATGAAACCTGTAAGAGGCTGACGGCGCATCCGGCAGTTCCCGCGCGGAAGACACAGCATGTGATGCCAAGTGATCCAAAAGCGACCGTGTTGACCATGTACCAGAATGGACAGATTGGACTTCGATTTATTATAAAATACTTTGTCGCTTGGTTCAAGTATAAGATAAGAAGAAAATAGCAGGTATATTTTATTGCCGCAGAATATGTCGAAACAGCGGTTTCCATGCGGCAGAACCGAGGCCGACAGAAATTATCTGCAAATAGAAGAAACGGAAAACGACGCAAGAAAATCAAGAGGCGGAAACATGAAAAAAATAAGGATGCTTCAAATGCGAGCAGTGTGTATGCTGCTTTTGCTGATAGCTGGATGGGCCCTGCTGTTTACACACAGTGCGGCGCTCATAGCGTGGAGCGTGTGCGCGCTGTTATTTTGTGCTGACTGCTGGAGTAAGAGAGAAAAACTTGGCAAGGAGATACGTAGTATTTTTTCTGTTGAGGCAAAGCGAAACCTGATATATTCATTTGGTTGCGTATTTGCCTTTGTTTTTGTCACATATGGTTTCCTGTTCTCCAATGAGTTTTTCTCCCATGATTCCGTTAATCAGACATTTTATTCGAATTCATATATATTTCAGTTTTACCTTGGAATTGGCCGATTTCTGATTCCCTTGTATGAGGTGATGAAGGGTCCATATTCCGCACCGTGGATAATTGGACTATTTTTCACCATATGGATGACGCTTACCTGCTTTTTGATTACCGAACTGTTCCGTTTCAAAGGGCGGCTTATAATTGCGATGGTAAGTGGATTGTTGTGCACCAATAGTGCGCTCATACTTACAGGGGCGACATATATTTACTGCTTGGATGAATATGCGGTCGCACTGTTTGCATCTGTGGCGGCGGCATATTGCTTCTGCAAGGTGCCCCAGGGAAAGATATTGGGCGTGTCTCTGCTAATTTTTTCGCTGGGGATATATCAGGCGTATTTTACAGTAACGCTTGCGCTGTGCTTCATGTTTGCGGTGCAGAAATTGGCAAAAAATGAACACGCAGGAAAAGCTGTCGTTGATGGATTAAAACAGATTGGACTGATGCTCATAAGTTTTTGTCTGTATTTTGGAATATGGACGTTGTTGTGCACCATATTTCAGGTGACAAAAATACGTACAGATGAATCCATACTTGGTGGCAAAATTTCAGAGATCATCACGATCCTCAAAACTGCATATGTGGACTACTTCAAGATGTTCCTGGATACGCAGGGGCTTACGGGGTATGTATATGTAACTGCGAATGTCTTTTTGCTTCTTTTGATCGTATGGGTACTCTGGGGAGTTCTTCGAAAAAGCACCTTAGACCGCTATAATAAGTGCCTGATTGCTGTTGCCATACTCTGCGCCCCGCTGGTTTTTAATTCAGCAAAGATTATTTTGGCAGGGAAGGCGTCAAATCTGACGGGCTTTGTATGCGAGCTGATATATATTTTCTTCCTGATATGGCTGTGGCAAACCGAATATGCCGAAAAAACGATGGCGGGAAGGATACAGATTGTTGCTGTCATTTTAATTGGATGCATTATATATAACGGTATTTTGCTGGCAAATCAGGCATATATGAAAAAAGATTTGGAGAAAACGGCAACAATTTCATTGGTAACGCGAATCATTGATCGTATAGAGCAATTAGATGGCTATTCACCAAATGATACGCAGGTATATGTAGTAGGAGAGCTACGGTATTCTGACTTAAACAGGGGAAACATGGACATTCCATATTTAGAGTCAAAGTGGGGTCTATGGTATAATTATTCTGCAACATATAATTTTGTGCGCTATATTACAGACTATATGAATTATCCGATGCGCATTGCTGTAAATCAAAATTTGGCGGATATAAACGATGTGAAAAATATGCCAGCCTTTCCTGCCAACGGAAGTGTAAAAATGATTGATGGTGCTGCTGTTATAAAATTGTCATAAGTACAGCAGCTCTTGCTGAAGACAGAAAGAAAGTGAATGAGGAATGCATAAAATCTCCATAATAATTCCTTGCTATAACGAAGAGGCGGCGCTTCCGTATTTCTTCACAGAAATACGGAAGGTTGCGGACAGCATGACCGCAACCTATGAGCTTTGTTTCGAGTTTATCTTTGTGAATGACGGGTCTAAGGATGGAACCTTGAATTTGCTGCGTGAATTTGCTTTAGCGGATGACCGGACCCGGTACATATCCTTTTCCAGGAATTTTGGGAAAGAGGCTGCCATTTATGCCGGACTTCAGCGCGCCGAGGGAGCTTATGCTGCGGTAATGGATGCGGATATGCAGGACCCGCCCGCGCTGCTTTTGGAAATGTATGAAGTGCTCCGAACGGGAAAGTACGAGAGCGTTGCGACCAGAAGGGCAGATCGGAAGGGAGAGCCCCCTGTTCGAAGTTTTTTTGCCCGGTGTTTCTATAAAATTATTAACACAATATCTGATGCGGACATAGTAGACGGCGCCCGCGATTTTCGCTTAATGAAGCGAGAAATGGTGGATGCCATTGTGTCGATGGGCGAGTACAACCGCTTTTCAAAGGGAATTTTTGGCTGGGTGGGGTTTAGAACCAAATGGCTGCCCTATGAAAACGTGGAACGAGTTGCAGGTGAGACAAAATGGTCATTTTGGAAGCTTTTTGCATATTCTATTCAAGGAATTGTTGCTTTTTCAACAGCGCCTCTGATAATTGCATCCATCATTGGCGTCCTGCTTTGTGCGGCGGCGTTCATCGGGATTGTAATTATTGTCGTCAAAACCCTCATCTGGGGGGACCCCGTGGCGGGATTTCCCACGCTGGCCTGTCTGCTGCTGCTGATAGGCGGCTCGATCCAGCTGTCGCTGGGGATTATCGGGCAGTACCTGGCCAAGACCTATTTAGAGACAAAGCGCCGGCCCGTCTATATCATAGCGGAAACCAACGGGGAATATGCGGCGGAGGCGGTACGGGAAGGGAGCGCGGCGCGTGACAGAGAAAATCAGCCGGTATAGAAGCGCCGTTATGGGCGCGGCCATACTCTGGATAGTCGTATATCACAGCGGATTGTCCTTTTCGTTCTTCCCACTGTTGGGGAAGGCCCTCAATGATATACGCGCGAACGGTTTTGGCGGCGTAGATATTTTCCTGTTCATTTCCGGGTTTGGCCTGTACCGGTCGCTGGCGCACAATGCGGACCCCGTTGCCTTTTACGGGCGGCGTCTGAAGCGCGTTCTTCCGGCTTTCTGCCCCGTATTGATCATCTGGCTGGCGTTGAAGCTGCCCGCTGTTCCCCCCGAGGACTGGCTCCGGGTCATTCTGGGAAATTTGACAGGAACCGCCTTTTGGATCGGGCCCGCTCCTGCGTTTAACTGGTATATGCTGGCCCTGTATGCCTTTTACGGCATAGCCCCCTTTTTTTACAGGGCGCTGGAGAGACGCAGCGGCATCTATTGGGTGCTGGCGGGTACGCTGCTGATGGACGTCTGCTTTTACGGACAATGGGTGATGATTGCCGTTACCCGGTTTACCATTTTTGCGCTGGGCATGGAAGCGGGCCGCTGGGCTGTGCAGGGCCGAAAGATCGGCCGGGCTTTTGAGGCGATTTCCTGCCTGCTGGGACTTGGAAGCTATATCCTGCTGCTGACGCTGCGGGCCGCGCTCCCCAACGCGCTGCTGTGGAATGGGGGCTTCTATTGGTATCCGTTCATATTTATTGCGCCGGCAATGATTTTTCTCCTGTGCCGATTTTTTTCCTGGTTGGAAGTTCATGGGCGGCGCGTCCTCCGCGGCTTTGAGATTGCCGGGGAATGCTCTCTGGAGATTTATCTCATTCATGTTGTAGCCTTTGACTATCTGCACGTGACGTCAAACTGGGTGTGGCTGCTTGTCTACGGGATCGTCGTTTTCTCCGGATACATATATCATCATATAATAGAAGACATGGGGAGTCTGCTGAGCAGAGAAAGGAAGAGGCGAATAGATGAGAACATTTGTTCTGGGGGGGGGTCTGGAAACCATATATTGGATTTATGCGGATTGCCGCATGCTTTTTGGTGATTGTTAATCACACAAATTCACAGATTTTTCGTGAACGGGCGCCCTCTGAAACCTGGCTATGCTCCATTTTGTATTTTTTCATCTGCAAGACAGCTGTTCCAATTTTCCTGTTCATTATGGGGGCGCTGATGCTGGACAGGGAGGAGCCTCCGAAGCGTTTGGTGATGCGGATTGCCCGGATATTGACCGTAACGGCTGCGGGGTCCGTGTGCTACGGCTTTTTCTACGCGCAGCAAAAAGGGGAACCCTTCAACATCGGGGAGTTTCTCCCAAAACTGTTGAAGGGCCCTGCGACGAACGCGTTCTGGTATCTGTATCTGTACCTTGGGCTGCTGTGCCTGCTGCCTATTTTGCGGAGAATGGCGGCGGCGCTCAGCAAGCGGCAGCTGGAGTATGTTCTTTTTCTGTCCCTGGGAGTTTTGGGGGTACTGCCCCTGATCAGAATCTTTTTCCCGGAGTTCCGGACGTACGGGTATCTTACGACCGCCCTGTTCAGCCCTTATGTTGGTATGGTGCTGCTGGGCCACTATATAGAGCAGTATGTGCCCAATACCAAGAGGAGCTTCTGGTGGGGGTTCTGCGGTTTTGCCCTGCTGATTGCCTTCCAGGCGGCAGGCACGTTCCTGCTTTACCAGCGGAACCCGGACTCCTATATGGCCCTGGATGACCGGACGCTGCTCACCATCACGGGCTCCAGCGCCTGCCTCTACATCTGCGTGCGGTACGTGTTCACCCGATACCGGCCAGGTCCGAGGCTGGAGCGCATCATTCACGCTTTGTCTGATTTGACATTTGGGGCGTATCTGCTGGGCGATATGATGATCGAGCTGTCCAGGCCTGTTCACGCGGTGCTGCGTGAGCATTGCCACGTCCTGATCGCCATGGTGCTGTGGGAGATCATAATTCTAATCGGATGTATGTGCATCACGGCCGGGCTGAGGCTGATTCCGTCTCTGCGGAAGTGGCTGTAAGGCGGGCGGCTGTAGGATGCAGGAAACGGAGTGCGGCTATGAAAAAACTGATGGATCCAACCATGTTCAAATTTCTTCTGGTAGGCGTTTTTAACACGCTGGTGGGCTGCGGGACAATGTTCCTGCTCTACAACCTGGCGGGATGCTCCTATTGGCTGTCCTCGGCGGCAAACTACATAGTGGGAGGCGTTGTCAGTTTTTTCCTCAACAAGTATTTCACCTTTCAAAACCACGAGCGCTCCTGGAAGCAGGTAATTCGCTTTGCAGTCAACGTAGCGGTCTGCTACCTGCTGGCCTACGGAATTGCGAAGCCCTTGACGCTGCACGCACTGGCCGGACAGCCGGTAAATATACAGGAAAATGCGGCGATGCTGGCGGGTATGTGTCTCTATACCGCTTTGAACTATGTTGGACAGCGCTTTTGGGCCTTTCGGAGTAAGAAGTAAGTAGTAGACAGCATTTAAGGACAAAACAACCCCTTCCCATCTAATTTTAGGTTAGTTGGGAAGGGGCTTCTCTCACTCAAATTTAGATAGTGTCTACATAAGATTTACAATTTTTATAGATTTCTCTCCCTATAGCCTCTATACCTTTGCGCTCTGGTGTAGTTTCCCCTGGCGTTATTTGGCCGCCAGCCCCCTTGCCAACAATGTTTGCCGGTAATTTTCCACCTTGTTTTTTTCCCGGAAACGCGCTATACTATAGACAAGACCATGCGTGAGTTCGAGGACAAAGGAGGCGGCCGCCATGGCTGTGAGCAGAGAGCCCTTCGGGGCTGACAGAGAGGGGAGGAATGTGGAGAAACTGACCCTGCGCAGGGACGGGCTGGAGGCGGAGATCATTACCTTTGGCGCGGCCCTGCGGGCCCTGCGGGTCCCGGACCGGACGGGCAGGCCGGTGGACGTGGTGCTGGGCTTCGACCGGGTGGAGGACTACGAAATCTGCGGCGGCTACCTGGGGGCCACTGTGGGGCGGTACGCCAACCGCATCGCCGGGGCCTCCTGCCTTATCGACGGGCGGAGGGTGGCGCTGGAGGCCAACGAGGGGACCAAGCAGCTCCACGGCGGGCCCGCGGGCTTCAGCCACCGGGTGTTCGGCGTGCTGGAGACCGGGGAGAGCTCCGTGACCCTGGGGTATGTCTCCGCCGACGGCGAGGGGGGCTTTCCCGGCACGCTGACCCTGCGGGTTACCTGCGCTCTGGACGGGCGGGGGCTCTCCCTGCGCTACGAGGCCGCCAGCGACAAGACCACCTTCTGCAACATCACCAACCACAGCTACTTCAACCTCAACGGCGGCGGCGACGCCATGGGCCACGCCCTCTGGCTGGCCGCCGGGCGCTACACCCCCATCGGCGATGACAGCATCCCCGCCGCCATGAGCGCGCCCGCCGCCGGCACCCCCTTCGACTTCACCGCCGAAAAGACCCTGGGCCGGGACATCGGCGCGGATCACCCCCAGCTGCGCTGCGGCGGCGGCTATGACCACAACTTCGTTCTGGACCCCGCCCAGGGGCTCCGGCTGGCCGCCCGGCTGACCGGGGACCGGTCCGGCATCGTGATGGAGGCCTGGACGGAGAAGCCGGGAGTCCAGCTCTACACCGCCAACTTCCTGGACACCGGCGGGCGGGGCAAGGGCGGCAGAGGCTACGCCCCCCGCCAGGCCGTGTGCCTGGAGACCCAGTTCTTCCCCGACAGCCCCAACCACCCCGAGTGGGGGGACGTCCTCCTGCGGCCGGGGCGGAGGTACGACTATACGACGGAGTACCGGTTTGTACGGGGGTGACATATGCTGCTGACAGAGCTGCATCCGGGCGGAATGACGGAGGAGCAGGCGCGGCGCTGGCAGGCGAATTTGGAGCGCATCCGGCGCTTTCGCCTGATGGACGACGACTTCATGACCAAGTGCTTTGAGGACAATATCCCCTGTACGGAGCTGATGCTGCGCATCATCCTGGAGGAGCCCGAGCTGGTGGTGGAGGAGGTCCGCACCCAGGTCTTCGTGGAAAACCTCCAGCACCGCTCCGTGCGCATGGACGTGGTGGCCGTGGACGGCCTGGGCCGGCGCATCAACGTGGAGGTCCAGCGCTCCGACCGGGGCGCGGGCCGCCGGAGAGCCCGCTACAACAGCAGTATGATGGACGCGGGCCTGCTGGAGAAAAGCCAGGAGTTTGAGGCCCTGCCGGAGACATACGTCATCTTCATCACCGAGCGGGACGTGATGGGCGGGGGCCTCCCCCTGTACCACGTGGAACGCCGGGTGCGGGAGACCGGCCTGGACTTCGCCGACGGCGCCCACATCCTCTACGTCAACGGCGCCTGCCGGGACGCCTCCCCTGTCGGCCGGCTGATGCACGATTTTTCCTGCGCCGACCCGTCGCAGATGTATTACGGCGTCCTGGCGGAGAGAACCAGGTTTTTTAAGGAAGAAAAGGAGGGCGTTGTTACCATGTGCAGGATTATGGAGGAAGTGATGAATGAGGGGCGCCGGGAGGGGCTCCAGGAAGGGCGCAGGGAAAGCCTGCGGGAAGTGATACTCCACATGCTGAAATCCGGGGAAAACTCCTTGGAGAAAATTGCGGCGGTGACCGGTATCCCCCTCAATGAGGTCAAACGCCTGAGCTTGGAACAGAAATAGACCATGTGCAGGATTATGGAGGAAGTGATGAATGAGGGGCGCCGGGAGGGGCTCCAGGAAGGGCGCAGGGAAAGCCTGCGGGAAGTGATACTCCACATGCTGAAATCCGGGGAAAACTCCTTGGAGAAAATTGCGGCGGTGACCGGTATCCCCCTCAATGAGGTCAAACGCCTGAGCTTGGAACAGAAATAAACCATGTGCA
>ERZ779629.117-NODE-117-length-34469-cov-8.334137_pt1 | contig 34469 bp, 25 predicted proteins | sample MGYA00514192_ERZ779629 | MGnify/ENA primary metagenome ERZ779629 (study PRJEB29562, sample SAMEA4376709) | mouse gut metagenome | isolation source: Cecum | study: EMG produced TPA metagenomics assembly of the A DSS colitis mouse model was used to assess the... | reverse complement strand
CCGCAGGCGCGACCGGCGTCAGCGTCACCGGTGCAACCGGTCCGACGGGCGCGACAGGTTCCACCGGAGCAACGGGAGCAACCGGAGCGGCAGGTCTGATCGGCCCCACGGGTGCAACGGGCGCAGACGGCGCAACCGGCCCCACCGGCGCAACGGGTGCAACCGGTGCAGACGGCGCGACGGGCCCCACGGGTCCGACGGGCGCAACCGGTGCAGACGGCGCGGCAGGTCCGATCGGTCCCACGGGAGCAACGGGCGCAGACGGCGCAACCGGCCCCACCGGCGCAACGGGTGCAACCGGAGCGGACGGCGCGACGGGTCCCACCGGCCCCACGGGCGCAACCGGAGCAGACGGCGCGGCGGGCTTGATCGGTCCGACGGGTGCAACGGGCGCAGACGGCGCAACCGGTCCCACCGGCGCAACGGGCGCAACCGGAGCGAACGGCGCGACGGGCCCCACCGGTCCCACGGGCGCGACCGGCGCTGCCGGCACAGCTGGTCTGATCGGTCCGACGGGCGCGACCGGAGCCAACGGCGCAACAGGCGCTACCGGCGCGACCGGAGCAACCGGCACGGCAGATCTCAATGCGTACGGCGGTCTGTATAACACGACGCCGCAAACTCTGAACCTTGCCGTCGGCGGAACGACGCAATTGCCGATCCCGACCGCGATGCCGCTCAAAAACGTAACCAATACCCCTGCCAACAGTCTCACCGTAGGCGCGACCGGCGTGTATGAAATCAATTACTACACCAACGTATCCGCGGCTGTCGGCACGACGGTCACGATGTCCGTACGCAGAAACGGCACCGCGCTTCCGCAAGCGACGATCTCGCGTATTTTGTCGGTGGGCGTCGGGTCCCTGTACAACGGCAGCGTAATCCTTGCGCTGACCGCGGGCGATGTGATCGACATGGCGCTATCGGCGCTGCTCGCCGTAGGCATTACGCTCGGCGGCGGCGTAAACACGACGTTGACGCTCAAACAAATCAGCGTATAACAGCGCGCATCCAAATGCCGACGGAATTTTCCGTCGGCTCTTTGGATCTTTGCGTCCTGCGGTATAAATGCGATGTCCGCATACCGCGCCAACGCCGTCGCGGCGCAAACGGCGACGGCGCATAAAAACGCCCCCGTTTCCATCGATGGGAAACGGGGGCGTTCGTTTGCATATTGCATCAAACGGTCAACACTTTGACTTTGCCTCCGGCAATCAAAATCATTTTTGCCGCGGTCGGCGTATACTCGTTGGCGACGACGCGCAACGGCTTGTCGATCGCGCCGCGCGCAGTCACGCGCAAATACGTTACCTGCGGATCAAGCAAGCCTTTCTTCTTGATCGCGTCGAGCGTAACCAGTTCGTTACGGGCAAAATGATCGCTGAGCACATCCACGCTGATCGCCTCTTCGTTGCTGCGATCCACGGATGCGACCGTTTCGCGTTCGGTCAACAGATCCGCGGTACGGTCGTCCACCAAGAAATTGGAATCCGTCGCGGCGGCAACGCGTTTGTGCACCTTTTTGACTGCCTGTTTGGCGAGCATCAACTGCGCCTTGGAATACTCTTCGCGCGTGATGACTTCTTTGACCAAATCCTGTGCCAGCAATTCGTCGAGCGACAACGCGCCGAGTTGCGACACATAGTCTACATGCTGTTGCGCGTCGAATTTGAGCGCGTATTGCGCCGCCATCTCTTCGAGCAATTCCGTCGCGCGTTTGAGCGCGCGTTCGCTCTTGATCTTGATCATCATCGGCAATTTTTCGTACGCTTTGATCTGCGAGCAGTCTTTCTGGAAATATTTGCTGAATTCGTATTGCTTCGGATCGAGCGCGACATACAGACGCAACGTCTTGCCGACGACCTTCAATTTCGCCAACTGCGTTCTGCCGCTGTTAAACGTGTCCGCCTGCAAACTGATACGCGACTTGACGTTCTTGTACGAAAGGAACGCATTCTTGATCTCGGAATAAATCCGCTTGTTGCTCTCGCTGCCCTGCATGATGCGCGCCATAAAGCTGTAACGGTAGCGCACGACGTCGCAGTACTGCATCTCTTCGTCTACGCCGCGCAAGACGATGTCTTCTCCGCCGTCTTCGTCTTCTTCCTCGTCCTCGTCATCGTCGTCCTCTTCTTCCTCGTCCGCGGCAACTTCAACGATCGGTTCTTCCGCAACGGGTTCGACAACCGGCTCTTGCTCAAGCTCTTCGACGACGGGTTCGGGCGCAGGTTCTTCGACGATCGGCTCTTGCTCGACGACGGGTTCCTCGACGACTTCTTCAACGACCGGCTGTTCTTCGACCGCCTCGATAATCGGCTCTTCCTTAACGGGCTCGACGATCGGTTCTTCCGCGACGGGCGCTTGCGCCGTCTCTTGCGGCTTGTTGCGTTTCAACGCCTTGACTGCCAGCGCGATACCCAGTCCCGCAACGAGCGCGCCTTCGATCGCGACGACCGCAATGCTTGCCGTCGCAACCGCGCCGATCAAAAACATCGGAATCCATGCTTGCATTTCGCTCCCCTCCGTACGGTAAGCCGGCGCTTCTTCGGACTGCGCGGCATTCTCCTGCACATCGGAACTTTGCCCATCGACGGCGTTCGTCTCTTGCGCATCCGAGTTCTCCGCTTCGGCGACATTCTCCTGTGTATCGGAACTTTCCGCCGCAACGGCGTCCGCATCCTGCGCGCCAACCGCGTCAGACTGTTGGTCTTGCGTCGGTTGTTGCGCCGACTCGGGCGCGGGTTCCGCATTTTTCTTACGAGCGGTCAAAATCAATCCGACGATCTCCGCCACGATCGCAACCGCCAACAAAATAATCAGCCACAACAACGTATCTTGCGCGCCGGATTTGCCTTCTTCGACCGTCACGCTCACGGGACGAATGCGCAACGTCGCGCTCATGCTGTCGATCGCGGCAAAATTCTGCGCGTTGTCTCCGCTGTACGTAAAGATCGCGGTCACGACATATGTACCGACTTCGGTCTGCGGCAACATGCTGTACCGAACGGATACGCCGGTCGGCAATCCGTTGACGACCGGCAAATGTTCTTTGCCGTCGTAATCGATCGTCATATCCGCAAACGTCACGCCGCTCATGTCCACGACGCCTTTCTGAATCGTCCAGGTCAGCATCTTCGGCGCGCGATCGCTCGGATTGCCCCAATAATAACCGTCTTGCGCAATACGGAATTCTACCGTATACGATCCGCTGTCCGTCGCTTCGAGCACGCCGGTCACGGACACGATCCCCTGCTCGATATAGCTGTCGATATTCAACGCGACGCGGTGCGAATTGCCGTCGTAAGCGATCGGCGTCTGATTCAAACGCGTCGGAACCGGTATACTCTTGCTCAAAGTCTCTTCTTCGGCAAACGTCTGCCGCGCGCATACGGCGTAAACTCCGCATACGGCAATCGCAAGCATCAATACGCAACACACGGCAATCAGAGACTTGGATCTGCGTAATCTTTCCATAATATCCTCCCTTAGATAACAACGTCGTCTACGGCGGCGCGAAAATAGTCTAAGTTTATTATATCGAATAATGCCCGTATTTGCAAACGGTTTTGCGCAGTTTTATCGAAGAAAACCGCAAGATTTTTGCATTTTCGCGCATCGAAACGGCGAAAATCCCTTGAAAAGCGCGTTTTGACGCATGCATCGCCTTCGCGATCGCGAATCCTTGCGAAAATCGGTAAATTTTAGCGCGTCGATTGACATTTTTTTGTCAACGGAATATAATACTAATAATAATATATCTCTGCGCTTCGGCGTAAAAGGAGGAACGTATGAAGGAATTGGTCGCCGCTATGGACAAACTGCCCAAACTCGTCAAAATCATTCTTGCTTTGCCCGGTTTGGATATTGTCTGGAACGTATACCGTCTGGTGCGCAGCATCGCGAAAAAGAGCATGCTCGGCATCGTTTTGGGTATCATCTGGTTGTTGATCGGTTGGTCGTTCATGTGGGTCGTAGACATCATTACGATTCTGCTGTCCGACAAAGTGCTTTGGATCGATTGATTCGAAACGACAACAAAATGCGACGTCCGTCAGGGCGTCCTTTTTTATCCCGCACGGCAAACACGCGACGGTGCGATAGCATCCGCAAACGTCGTTTCTATCTACGCAATCAAAGCTTTTGCCCCTTTGCGGCGATACGCACACGATGCTTATCCGCGATTGATATGCGCCCGATCGGTGCAAAACGCAAAAATCAATGTCATTTTCTCCAACAAGACCGAAGGGTTGCAATGCAGAATCCAATTGCGCCGATACCGCCGAACGATCTTGACAACGCATCGGCAATGCAACTGCGACGCGGATCGCATACAAGCGCATGAAAAATCGGGAAGAACACGTTCTTCCCGATTGAATTGCGATCGAATATCGCTTACGCTTCGTCGTCTACCAACTCGCTCGTCTCGCAAAAACGTCTGACCGATTCGATTGCTTTGACGCAAGCGTCCTTGGTCTTGTAGGTCTCGCCGACGCACAAAATGGACTTGCCGGAGTTGCGCAACTTCCAATAATACTTGCCCGTCTTGTCGCGGTCGATGACGAAGTTGCATTCCGCAGCGTTTTTGACGATGTTTTCCATCGCGGACTTGGCGCCGCCTTCGGTCGTATACGATTCGCTGACCAACAGCAACTGACCGTTGTTGGCGTACAGATACGCGATGTACATATCTTCTTTCATGCCGATCTTCCATTTGCCCTTGGTGCCTTCGCTTTGCAGTTCGCCGTCCGGAATATACGCCATCAACGTATGATCTTCGATATAGTCTTCCGGCATCGGCGCGCTGACGCATAATTTACGCACCGACGCAATCGAACTGATACAGCTCTGCTTGTTGGGATAAACTTCGCCGACGCACAGCAGTTTGTTGCCGCTGCTTTTGAGTTTGTAGAAATAATGTCCGCTCTTGTCGCAGTGCATGTCGAAATTGGCTTTTTCCGCATTGCGCTTGATCGTCTCGATACCGCTGATCGCGCCCTTGAACGTGGAATACACTTCGCTGGTCAACAACAGCTTGCCGTTGTTGGCGATCAAGTGCGAAACGTATTCGTTTTCGCCTTTTTCGTATACGAGCCATTTCCCGGACGGCTTGGTCGCCGCGTCGGTCTTTGCCTGCGCTTTCGCCTTGGATTCCGTTGCGGGCGCCGCCGCTTTGGTCGCCTTCGCAGGCGCGGCTTTTTCCGCCTTTACGGGTTGCTGTTTGGTCGTCTTTTCCGCTTTGGCGGGTTTTTCGGTCTTTTTCGTTGCCACTGTCTCTTTCTCCGTCGCAGTATCTTTTTTTGCGGTTTTGGATTTGGTCGTCTTCTTCGGCGCGGGTTTCTGCTCTTCCGCGGATTCGAATTGCGAAGTCACGCGCACCACCGTCACCGTATCCGCGGCGACTTCGCGCGCGGCGGGTTCTTCCGTAGTTTCCGGTTCCGTCTCGACGACCGCTTCCGGCGCTTGTTCCGCGTCTTCTTCCGCTACTTCGTCCGCGGCTTGCTCCGCAACTTCTTCCGTCGCTTCGTCCGCGGGCGCTTGCTCGATCGTTTCGATCTCTTCGGCAGGTTCCTGCGTCGCGATCTCTTCTTGAACGACTTCTTCGGTCGCGACTTCGTCCTGTACCGGCGCTTCTTCGACTGCTTCGACCGCTTCCGGCGTTTCCGCTTCCGGCTCTGCTTGCTCGACGGACGTTTGCTCCGTCTCTTCCACGACTGGCTCTTGTGCTTCGGACTCTTGAGCAACGGGTTGCTCCGCCGTCTCCTGCTCGTCGGTCGGTTGCTGCGCTACGGGCTCCGTCTGCGCCTGCTCGGACGCGTCTTCTGCAACCGCCGTCCGGGTTGCTTGTGCTTGCGCGGCTTTCTTCGCGGCTTTCTTTTTGCTCGCGCTGACCGCCGCCAAAACAATCACTGCGATCACCAATACAACCGCCACCGCGATGATGATCGCCAGCGTCAAATTGTCGGTAATCCACTGTTTGATTTGCTCTAACATGATCCTTCTGTCCCCTTTGATTTATTTACGTCATTAACATCATAGCACAATCGCGCGCGAAAAGACAAACAATTTGTGTAAATTTCGCGTGAATTTTACTTTCTTTTTGAGTGCAAACCCGCGCGCAGCGTTTACGAATAACCGGGAACGGAGCGGTTTCGGACGATTGCAAAACCGCGCGATCCGTGTTATAGTAAAAGCAACCAACCACATCGGGAGATTACCAATGCAACAGATCGCCATGTTTGAAAAAATTACGTCCCAACGCTTTGCGCAAGACTGCGCGGCATGTCTGCCCGACACGGACGCGACGCGCGCATACGACGCGGTCAAATTGCCCGTGCGCGCCACCGCGGGATCTGCGGGATACGACTTCTTTGCGCCGTGCGATCTGACGCTCGCGCCCGGACAAAGCGTGCGCATCCCGACTGCAATCCGCGCAAAAATCTCCGAAGGATGGGCGCTGTGCATCTTTCCGCGCAGCGGATTGGGATTCAAATACCGTCTGCAACTGGACAACACGGTCGGCATCATCGACAGCGACTACTATCACGCCGACAACGAGGGTCATATTCAAATCAAAGTCACCAACGATTCCCGCGACGGTAAGACGTTGATTTTGCACGCGGGCGACGCATTCGCGCAAGGCGTATTTCTGCCGTTCGGCATCACGCAAGACGACTGCGCGCAAGGCGTCCGCACAGGCGGATTCGGATCGACGTCGCAAAACAAATAGACAAAATCCGATACGATTCCCGCTTATACGACGAAAAAAGACGCTTTTCGACAAGCGTCTTTTGTTAGGATTCGATCGATATGCATCACTGCTCGCACGAATCGGAATCGCACGAATCTTGCGTTGCGGACGCGTCGACATCCGCTGCAACCGCCTGTCGGGCACCGTCCGCTTTGGGCTCGGCGGTACGCAATTTGTCCAGCAATATCGGCTGCAATTTGCGCACGACGACAACAGACAAAACGGTGCAAACCAAATCCCCCGGCAACGTCATCAGAAAACCGACCGTCAATACTTTGCCCGCGCTCATCGGCGCGTCGATCACATAGTTGCACAGCGTCCACATATAGGCGACGCCGATCGCGTACAATACAAGCAATCCCGCAAGCGCCGCCGGGAAAAGACGCGCAAACCCGGGCGATTTGTTGCCCCGATACGATAAGAATCCGGTCAGCCACGCCCCGACCACGAAGCCGATGATATAGCCGAACGTCGGTTTGAGCACATACCCGAATCCGCCGCCGTGCGTAAAGATCGGCACGCCGATCAGTCCGAGCACGAGATACATCAACGCGCTCAAACCGCCCCACCACGGACCGAGAATCAGTCCCGCCAGCAGCACAAACGTGCTTTGCATCGTAAACGGCACGACCGGAATCGGAATCGTGATAAACGCGCCCGCCGTAATCAACGCGGTGAACAACGCGCACAAAACCATATTTCTCGTGCGGGTACGGGAGATGTGAATCTTCTTGATCGCCATAATAAAATCGCTCCGTATTCGGGATGGTCTCAGTATATCAATTGCAAAATTGATTGTCAACTATTTTATATAGAAAAAGTTTACAATTGATAAAAATGACGGATCCGTGTCGTCCGTCATTAAAATGCCCTCTCGAAGCATTGCAATACGCCTTGCCCTGCATAACGATGTGCATCGCAAAAACGCAAACGATGCGGACGCCGCAACGACGTGCGATATACCGTGTCGATCCAACGAAAAACGCGCGATTGCCGCGCGTTGTTCGTATATAATATGGATCTTGTTTTATTTATATAAATCGTAAGCCTTAGCGATGCTTTGCATGCGCGACGCTTTCTTCCCAGCCCATGATGCGGCTGCGACGCTCCTGCTCGTCCATGCGCGGACGGAATGTCTTGCCGCGCGCAATCGTCTTGCGAATCTGCTCGATATCCGACCATATGCCGACCGAAAGTCCCGCCAGATAACATACGCCCAAAGCGGTCGTCTCGACAACTTTGGGACGCTCGACTTCGCATCCCAGCAAATCCGCCTGAAATTGCATCAACACATCGGACACGCTCGCGCCGCCGTCCACGTGCAAACTGCAAACGGGCGCGTCGAGATCGTTCTCGATCGCATGCACGACGTCGAACACTTGATAGGCGATCGAATCGAGCGCCGCCCGAACGAGATGCTCGCGCGTCGTCCCGCGCGTAATGCCGGTGATCGTCCCGCGCGCTTTGGAATCCCAGTGCGGCGCGCCCAGTCCGACAAATGCAGGCACGACGTACACGCCCGCCGTATCCGGCGTGCGCTCGGCGATCTCGTCCGCTTCGCGCGCAGTCGCAATCAGGCGCACTTCGTCGCGCAACCACTGCAAAACCGCGCCGCCGACAAATACGCTGCCTTCCAGCGCGTAATGCGGGCGCGTCCCGTCCGTACTCGCCGCAAGCGTCGTAATCAATCCGCGATGCGAATCGACGGCGACGTCGCCGGTATTGACCAACGTAAAACAACCGGTACCGTATGTATTCTTGCCGCTGCCCTTGTCCGTGCACAGATGCCCGAACAACGCCGCCTGCTGATCGCCCGCGACGCCGCAGATCGGAATCCGCGCGCCGACGACGTCGGGATCGGTATATCCGAACAAGCCGCCCGAAGGCAACACGTCCGGCAACATCGAGCGCGGCACGCCGATCCGCTCGCACAGATCGTCGTCCCAGCAAAGCCGATGGATATCGTACAGCATCGTGCGCGACGCGTTGGTATAATCGGTCGCATGCACCGCCCCGCCCGTCAGTCTGGAAATCAAAAACGTATCGACGGTGCCGAAGCACAATTCGCCCTGTTCCGCGCGCCGACGCGCGTTGGGCACCCGATCGAGAATCCAAGCGATTTTGGTCGCGCTGAAATACGCGTCGATCGGCAATCCCGTCTTGGCGTATACCGCAGACTCCAAGCCTTGGGCTTTGAGTTGCTCGCACCGTTCCGCCGTGCGACGACATTGCCACACGATCGCATTGTGCACGGGCGCGCCGCTCTTGCGATCCCATACGATCGTCGTCTCGCGCTGATTGGTAATCCCGATCGCGGCAATGTCGCTCATCTGCAAGCCCGCCTTGGCGACCGCCTGTCTCATGACCTGCAACTGACTCTGCCAGATCTGCTCGGGATCGTGCTCGACCCAACCCGGCTCGGGATAAATCTGCGGAAATTCGCATTGCGCCGACGATACGATCGACGCCTGATCGTCGAACACGATCGCGCGCGAACTCGTCGTCCCTTGATCCAACGCAAGCACGTATTTTCGCGTGCGCGCCGCAACGTCCTTGGTCGCGACGAAATCCACGCCCGTACCGAGCACGTTGGCGACGATGACCTGTCCGCAGGCAATCGGCGCGCGCAGGCGCAATCCTTTGAGCCGATCCAGCGCCGCGAAAATCTTGCTCTTGTCGATCGCCTGCGACGTCTTGACCGGCACGGTGGCGCAATCCGCGCCCAATACCGGCACGATGCTCGTAATCATGCGTTTGGGCGCGGTCACTTCGTCTTTTGCGTACTGCTCGCCGCGCTTACAGGTATTGCCGCTGACGATCAGCGCGGACGGATCGTCGTCGTTGACCGACAGACGACATCCCATCGGACAGCAAATACAAATCAACTCTTTCATACGCTCTGCTCCTCCAACGTCACTTCCAACGTCCGTCCCGCGCGCACCTGCGCAACGACGGACGGTTTGAGCGTCAACGTCTCCATCTCGCCCGGCGTAACGACTTGTTTGCGCTTGGCGACGATCTCTTGACCGTCCAGCCGCGCGACGATGCGCACATTGCGGAACACGTTGGCAACGCGCATTTTAAGCGAAATCTCGACGTCGTCTCCGCGGGTGGCAATCCGCTGCGGCACGACATACCGCACGCCGCCGCTGGCGCGCACGTCCACATACGCGTCGCTGCTTGCCCGATCCCGAATATACTTTGCCGCGCATGCGCCCGCATGCGCGCTTTCCTGCGATACGAAGTCCACCAAATCATGCACGTGCAACACGTTGCCGCATGCAAAAACGCCGTCTTGATCCGTCATCATCGTATCGTCCACGATCGCGCCGCCCGTCACGGGAGACAACGTAACGCCGCCCGTCTTGGCAAGTTCGTTCTCGGGCAACAACCCGACGCTGAGCAAAACGGTATCGCACTCGATCGTGCGCGCGGTTTCCATAATCGGATTGCGCTGTTCGTCCACCTGCGCGATCACGACGGAACGCACGCGATCTTCGCCGTTGATCTGCACGATCGTATGCGAAAACAACAGCGGAATATCGAAGTCCTGCAAACATTGCACGATATTGCGGTTGAGTCCCGACGAATACGGCATCAACTCGACGACCGCTTCGACCTTTGCGCCCTCGAACGTCATGCGGCGCGCCATGATCAATCCGATATCGCCGCTGCCGAGAATGACGACGCGTTTGCCGGGCATATAGCCTTCGGTATTCATCAACTTTTGCGCCGTGCCCGCCGAAAAAACGCCCGCGCATCGCGCGCCGGCAATATTGATCGCGCCTCGCGGACGCTCCCGACAGCCGCATGCCAAAATAATCGCCTTCGCCTGAATGTGATGCATGCCGTCGCGGTTGACGCATGCGACGACCTTATCCTTGCCGATGCGCAAAACCGTCGTATCGGACATGATTTCGATATTGCGCTCGCGCACCTGTTGCAGATAGCGCGCCGCGTATTCCGGTCCGGTGAGTTCTTCGCGGAACGTATGCAATCCGAATCCGTTGTGAATGCATTGATTGAGAATGCCGCCGCCGATCGGTTCGCGTTCGAGCAACAACAAATCGCGTTCTCCCGCGTCGTAAGCGGCAACCGCCGCCGCCAGTCCGGCAGGTCCTGCGCCGATGATAACCAGATTGCGTTTCATTTGTCCAACCTCCCGAACACGATGCGCGAATCGCCGCCCTTTTTGGTCACGTCCGCGACGTCCGTACCGAGTTCCCGCGCAAGAATCTGCAAGATGCGCGCGGTGCAAAATCCCGATTGGCATCTGCCCATGCCGGCGCGCGTGCGCCGCTTGACGCCGTCCAAATCCACCGCGCCGACCGGTCTGCGAATGCTCTCGACGATTTCGCCTTCCGTCACCGTCTCGCACCGACAGACGATCTGCCCGTACGCGGGATCGGAAGCGATCAACTCCGCGCGCGCCCGATCATCTAATCGCGCAAAGCAAGGAATGGCGCGCCGCTCGGCTACAAACGCGTCGTCGGTCTGCAAATCCAGTTTGCGCGCGACGTCTTGCGCGACGTGCGTCGCAATCGCGGGCGACGCAGTCAAGCCGGGCGATTCGATGCCCGCCACGTCGTAAAATCCTTCTCGCGCCCAACCGATTACGAAATCGTTGCGGTCGCAATGCGCGCGCAATCCGGAAAACTGCGTAATAATCGATCGCGTCGGCAACTGCGGCACGCTCAAACGCGCCTTGTCGATCACGGTGCGCAATCCTTCGGGGGTCGTATCGACGTCGCGCTTGTCTTCGACGTCGGTCGCGGTCGGTCCGACCAAAATATTGCCGTGCGTCGTCGGCGCGATCAAAATTCCTTTGCCCATATGCGTCGGCAACTGGAACAGCGTCTGATCGGTCAATCCGCCGCATTCTTTGTCCAACAACACGTATTCGCCTTTGCGCGCGACAACCTGCAACGGCTCGTCGCTCGCCATCCGATGCACGGTATCGGCATACACGCCTGCGCAGTTGATCACGACGTCGGCAAAGAATTCTTCTCCGCCCGCCGTCACGTTCCAACCGCCTTCCCGCGCGCGGATCGCGGTGACTTCGCAATTGCGCCGAAAACGCACGCCGTTGCGCGCGGCGTTCTCCGCATAGGCGACGGTCATCTCGTACGGGCTGACGATGCCGGACGTCGGCGCATACAGCGCCGCGACGACGCGATCGCTCAGATTGGGCGACATGCGCCGCGCTTCGTCGCCGTCCAAAATGCGCAGTTCGGTCACGCCGTTGCCGATGCCTTGGTCGTAAAGCGCGCGCAAGCGGTCGGTCTGACTATCGTCGAAACACAAAACAAACGCGCCGTTGCGACGGAACGGAAAATCCAATTCCTTCGCCAGCGCGTCGAACATCGCGTTGCCCGCGACGTTGAATTTTGCCTTGTTGCTGCCGGTATGCGCGTCAAACCCCGCATGCACGATGCCGGAGTTGGCTTTGCTCGTCCCGCAACTGATATCGTTCTCGCGTTCCAACACGACGATATCCGCGCGGTAACGGCTTAACTCGCGCGCGACGCCGCATCCGATGACGCCTGCGCCGACAATTACGATTTTTCTCATAAAACTCTCCTTACGAGTTTTATTCTACCATACGCGCACATCGGAATCAAGGGGCAAATCGCAAAAATACGCGCTTTTTCTTGTGAAAAAACAGACGATTCGCACGCCGCCGCGCAGCGCTGCAAACCGCCTGTAAAATCACCGTCCGCCGCGCGGCGGACGCATGTCAATGCACGAATTCCCGCGCGATGACGTACGCCATGTATCCCGCATAAGTCACGACCATCACGCAGCCGACCGAACGCGAAACCTTGCGCCGCGCATACGCGACGACGGCAAATAGCGCGAACAATACCGTCATCACGACGATGTCGATCTGTACCGTACGCGTAATCGCGATCGGCGCGATCGCGCCCGACATGCCGAGAATAAACAGAATGTTGAAAATGTTGGATCCGATCACGTTGCCGATCGCGATGTCGTTCTCTCCCTTGCGAGCGGCGACGATCGACGTAACCAGTTCGGGCAGACTCGTGCCGACTGCGACGACGGTCAATCCGACCATTGTTTCGCTCACGCCGATCTCCAACGCCAAACTCTTCGCGCCGTATGTGACGAAATCGCCGCCGACTACGATCAACGCCAGCCCGATCGCCAGCAACAACAACGACCTTCCGACCTTGACTTGTTTGCGTTCTTCGAGCGGAATCGGATTATTGCGCGCCTGTTTGCGCGCCTGCACGCACGTCAATACGATATAGGATACGAATACGACGAGCAATACCGCCGCTTCGATCCGCATCAGTCCGCCCTGCGGCGTGTTGTAGACAAACGCGAACAGCAACAGCAACGCCGCCGATCCGAGCATAACCGGCAAATCGCGCCGCAACACCTGCCGATCGAACAACGCCGGCGTAAAAATCGCGGACATGCCGAGCACGACGAGCAGATTGAACAGATTGGATCCGACGACGTTGCCGATCGAAATGCCGTCGCTGTTGGCGATCGCGGAGCTGACGCTGACCGACGCTTCGGGCAGACTCGTCCCCATCGACACGATCGTCAAGCCGACGATGATCGTCGGAATGCCCATGCGTTTGGCAAGCGCGGACGCGCCGTCCACGAACCAATCCGCGCCTTTGATCAACGAGACCATGCCTGCGGCGAGAAAGACGATAAACAGCACGATCTGCAAGCCGCGCGGCGTCATCGCAATGTATCGGTAAAGCCAATCGAACATATTTTGCCGTATCTCCTTATATGTACGCGTATAGAATTGCCGTTTTATATCTGTGCAAAGCGCGCCGCTCTTATGCCGATTCGGCACAAACGCTCGCGATTCGACAAGGAGCGCCGTCCGTCTCGCCGAAAAAAAAGACTTCTCCATGAACGATCATGGAAAAGTCTCGAAATTTCAAACATACCCGAGCCGAAGCCGTACTGACGGATATGCTACGTTGCCGCGGCAACGCCTTCTACTCCCTTTTCGCCGCGCGCTCCGCGCGATTGCCGATATATTCAGTTTAGCGCATCCGTACGAAAATTGCAAGCGAAACGCTAGATTATTCCATACTTTCGACGATTTGATCGACCAACGCCTGCACGGCGGACAAATCGTCCGCGCGCAATGCCGAACGGATCCCGATCTGCGCGTCCAAAATGCGAAAATCCTTGAACGTCTCCAACTGCGTCCGCATCTGTTTGGCTGCGGTCGCAGCCCATGCGCCGTTGTCGCAAAGCGCGACGGTCCGCGCGCGCAACGCCAGTCTGCGCAGATCGGACAGGAAGGTCTCCATCTGCGGATACAGTTCGCCGTTGTACGTGGGCGACAACAAAATCATATGGCTGTATCGGAACGCATGCGCCGTCAGTTCGGACATATCGGTCACGGAAATATCGCACACGCGCAACGCGCGCACGCCGCGGTCGGCAAGACGGCACGCAAGCAGTTCCGCCAAATTCTGCGTATTGCCGTACATCGACGCATACGCGATCAAGACGCCGCGCTCTTCCGGCTCGTACGAGGACCACTTGCGATAGAGTTCGACGATCTTCGCCAAATCCTTGCGCCATACGAGTCCGTGCAACGGACAGATCGTACGGATATCCAGACCCGCCGCCTTTTTGAGCAACGTCTGCACGGGCGCGCCGTACTTGCCGACGATATTGACGTAATAGCGACGCGCGTCGTCTTTCCATTCCATATCAAAATCCGCTTCGTCGTCAAACAACGCTCCGTCGATCGCGCCGAACGAGCCGAACGCGTCTGCGGAAAACAAAATCTTGTCTTTGCGCTCGTACGAAACCATGACTTCCGGCCAATGCACCATCGGCGCGAATACGAATTGCAGCGTTCGCTCGCCCAAAGCCAGCGTGTCGCCGTCCTTGACGATCATCGGACTGCGCAACTGCAACGACGGAAAAAATCTGCCGATCATGTCGAGCGTCTTGGCGTTGCAAACGACCTGCGCATCGGGATAGCGCTCCAAAACGCGCGCCAGTGTCGCCGCGTGATCCGGCTCCATATGCTGCACGACGATATAGTCCAAAGCGCGCGCGTCCAAAGTCGCCGCGACATTTTCCAAAAAGCGATCCGCGACGTCCGCGTCTACCGTATCCATCAACGCCGTCTTGTCGTCCAGTATCAAATAGCTGTTGTAGCTCACGCCGCGCGGCACGGGAAACAAATTCTCGAATTTCGCCAATCTGCGATCGCTTGCGCCGACCCAGATCACCTGATCGTTTACTTTACGCGTACAAAACATGATTTCTCCTTATCGCCGCATCGCGGCATGTGTATTCGTCGATCTGCATCATACCACGCAAGCGCGGCACAACGCAAGGATTTTGACCGTAATCGGGCAATTATCGCGCGCCCGAAATCTCCGCGCAACGACGCGCCAAACGCGCAAACGCATCCGCCGAACGTCGAATCGTGCGCATCGACACGCAATACGCGACGCGCACCCAACCCGCGCAACCGAATCCGCTGCCCGGCACGAGCAACAGGTTCTCCCGTTTCGCCGTTTCGCAAAACGCGCGATCGTCCGCGAGCGGCGATCGAACAAACAGATAAAACGCGCCCTGCGGCTTGACGTATTCCAATCCGCACGCGTCGAGGATCTCGCACAGCGCGCGGCGGTTGTCGTCGTAAGCGGATACGTCGATCGGCAAATCCAGACAGCGCAACAACATCTTCTGTTGCAAAGACGGCGCGTTGACGAATCCGAGCACACGCGTCGCGACGTTGCATGCGTCCCGTAGCGCGTCTCCGTCCGCAATCTCGGGATGCAACGCCAAATAGCCGATGCGCTCGCCCGGCAACGAAAGCGACTTGCTATACGAATAACATACGACGGTATTCGGATACAGCGGCGCGATCGGCGTCGCCTGCGCGCCGTCGTAAACGAGTTCCCGATACGGCTCGTCCGAAATCAGGCAGATCTCCTGTCCGCGCGCGCGGAACGATTGCAATACGTCGCAAATCGCCGCGATGCACGCGCGGGGATAGACGACGCCCGTCGGGTTGTTGGGCGTATTGACGATGACCGCTTTGGTGCGCGGAGAAATCTTGGCTGCCAGCTCCTTCGGGTCTGGCAAAAATGCGGGCGGATTGGGCGCGCATTCGACCAATATTCCGCCGTAATTCTCGACGTAGCGGCGATATTCTCCGAAGTAAGGCGCAAATACGACGACTTCGTCGGACGGTTCGAGAATGCTTTTGAGCAAGACGTTCATGCCGCCCGCCGCGCCGACCGTCATGACGACGTCGCAAGCCCGATACGCGACCCCGTCGCGCTCGGACAGCCGCCGCGCAATCGCCGCGCGCACGTCGTCGTAACCGCTGTTGGACATATATCCGTGCAACTCCAACGGATCGCACGTCCGCAGTACGTCGCAAAACGCTTCGCGCACCGCTTCGGGCGCAGGCAACGACGGATTGCCCAGCGAAAAATCATAGACGTTGTCCGCGCCGTAACGACGGGCAAGTTGCTTTCCTTCTTCAAACATCGCGCGGATCGCCGATCCGGACGATATCCACTGTCGCATCTGACGCGTAACCATATCGATCTCCTTACCGTATCATTGTAAATGCGAAACGGACAAAATGCAAGCGCGTTTTGTCCGAAATTTTGTTGTCGTTGTTTCTATTTTTGCCACACGCAGTGGATCAGTCCGCCGTTTTGCCACGTACGCAAATTGTCCGCCGCAATGTCCAACAACCGCTCGCGCGCGGCGCGGGACGCCCACGCGATATGCGGCGTGACGATGCAGCGCGGATGCCGCAACAGCGGCGTATCCGTCGCGGGAGGCTCCTGCGTCAGCACGTCCGCGAGATACCAGGACAGCTTGCCGCGCTCCAAGCCTTGCAGGACCGCCCGTTCGTCGATCAAACCGCCGCGCGCGGTATTGATCAAAATCGCTCCGTCCCGCATCTTGCTTACCGCGTCCGCATCGATCATGCCCGCGTTGTCGGGCGTCAACGGACAGTGCAGACTGATAACGTCGCAACTGCGCAGCAACGTCTCCGTATCGCACGCAACGACGTCTTGCGGCGCGTCGAACGCGCGCCGTCCCGACGCGTATACCCGCATCCCGAACGCCGTCGCAATCCGCGCGACGGCGCGCCCGATCGAACCGAATCCGACGATCCCGATCGACTTGCCCGACAATTCGGACAACGGTCGCAGCCAATAACAAAAGTCCGGATGCGCCGCCCAATCGCCGCGGGCGACCGAACCCGCGTGTTCGCCGACGCCGTTGGCGGCTTCCAGCAACAGCGCAAACGTCAGTTGCGCGACCGAATCCGTCGAATAGGCGGGGACGTTGCATACCGGTATGCCGGCGGCGTGCGCCGCCTGTACATCTACGACGTTGTAGCCGGTGGACAGTAATCCGATATATTTGAGACGCGGCAATGCCGCCAACACGCGCGCGTCCAACACGACCTTGTTGGTAAACAAGACGTCCGCGTCCGCCGCGCGCGCCAATACCTGCTCCGGCTCGGTGCGGTCGTAATACGTCAGCGCGCCCAATTGCGCCAAAGGTTGCCAGGATAAGTCGCCCGGATTGAGCGCGTGTCCGTCCAAAATTACAAGATTCATTCCGTATGCTCCCGATCCGCCGCGCGCGAATACGCGCAACCGCAATATGTCTGCCGGTACAGTCCCAGCTCGCGGCAGATCTCGATCGAACGCTGATATCCGCCGCGTTTTTTGAAATCGTTGGGCAATTGTCGCACGCCAAACCGTGCCGCCGCGCGCTCGCCCGCCTCGTACAGACGCGCCGCATCTTTGTGCGGACTGATCGACAGCGTGGACGCAAACCAGTCGAATCCCCGCTCCCGCGCCAATCGCGCCGTCTCGTCCAGCCTCAACGCAAAGCACAAATCGCACCGCGCGCCGCCTTCCTGCGCGCGTTCGTACCCGGCAACCGCCTTGTAAAACGCCTGTGCGTCCTGCTCGGCGGCGATGCAGTCGACGTCCGGATGGCGCGCCCGCAACAACGCATACAGCGTGTCCAGCCGCAACGCATACTCCGCGCGATCGGTAATATTGGGATTATAATAATACGCCGTGATATCGAAATACGGCGACAGATATTCCAGACAATAACTCGCGCACGGCGCGCAACATACATGCAACAACAGGCGCGGGCGAATGCCCTGCGCCCGTATATCGGTCAATATGCGTTCCAAGCGTTTGTGCAACGGCGCGTTTAATAACATCTTTCCAACCATTGGGACAAAAAGCTGTACGCGGCTTCGGGATCGGATTTGTCGCCGTGCGTCGCGATCACCTGTTGCGCCAGCGCGGCAAAATGCGAGCGCTCCACGCCCATCGTGCTCAGCCGCTCGTGATAATCGACGACTTCGGATACGTTGGCGTAGACCTGTTCGATCGTTTCCAACGTCTTGGCGGGACGTCCCGCGCGCGTACACATCGCGCATTCGTGTTCGCCGATCAGCGACGCGAGCAACTCCGACATCAGTTGGGGGTCGTTGTCGTGCAGGCGTACGTATTGTCGGAACAGGATCGCAAATACGTTGTTGTAATTGATCCGATAGCGGTCGGATATCGCGTCCGTCATTTCCGTCAACAGATGCTTGTGCAGATTGCCGTATCCGCACCCCGCCAAGACAACCGCCGCCATCATCGACGTGCGTTTGGATCGATCCGCGTTGTGCACGATGCAGGGGATCAACGTATCGTTGAGCAATTCGATTGCCGCTTCGGCATAGGGTTTGGAAAACACTTGCGACTCGTACAGATATCCCGCGCACGCCATCGCGAACGCGCACAACCCGTACGACGCGATCGCCTTGGGCGGTACGATGTCGGTCATGCGTTTGTCCACGACGACGACCTGCGTCGACGCGTAAGACGTATCGAACGAGTAGATCTTGTTGCGTTTGGTATCGTACACGCGCGCGGTATCCGAACATTCCGATCCGGACGCAAAGTTGGTCGGCACGAGAAACAGCGGCACGTCGCGCACCGGATATTTTCCGATCGGACAGTCGTCGTAATGCGACAGATTCGACACGCCTTCGCGCAGCAGCACTTTGGCGCACTTGGTCGTCTGCACGACCGCCTTGCGTCCCAGCCCGATAATGCAATCGCAACCGCCGGCGACGTACGCGCGAGCGATGCGCTCGACGTCGTCGATCGTCGCGATGTCGGCGATCTTTTGGTCGATATACGCCAGATCGCAATCGCTGCCGTCGACGGCGCGGAACAGTTCGCGCTTATAGCCCAAACGGTTCGCCATATCGTCGCATACGAGCATCGGCGTCTTGCAGCCGTTGAGTCGCAACTCGAACATCAGATTTTCGAGCGCGGTATCGCCGATCAGGAATTTGACGTCGTTTTCGACACTGTTGCGCATAGTCACCTCACATACTGCGTTGGAGGATCTCCAACACGTCTTGTTCGCGAATCCGTTTGGGATTGGTCATGATATTGCCTTCGCGCACGACCGCCGAGGCAATCTCTGCAAGTTTATCCTGCTCTACGCCCAGCTCCGCCAACGTCGCGGGCGTCCCGAATTTCTCGTGATAATATCCGAGCGTCAACACCAGACAGTCCACCAATCCGCTTGCGCGTTTGTCCGCCGATACGCTCAGATACGCGTCTTCGCCGGCAAGCGTCGCAAACATCGCCGCATATTTGTCCGCGCGCGCGTCTTTGTTGAATACCAAACACTGCGGCAGCAATACGCCCAGCGCCTCGGACAGTTCGATCTGCGGATAGTGCGCGCAGACGGCGTTGGCAATCGCATGCGTGATGCCGACCTGCGCGTTGGATCGCGCCACTCCCGCCAAAATTGATGCTTGCATCAGATACAGTCGCGCGCGGCTGTCCGACGATTCGTCGCGCACCAGTTCCATCGCATAGCGCAACCGAACGACCGCCTGCCGCGCAAACTTGTCGGACACGACGGTGCTTTGCAAACTGATAAAGGCGCCCAACGCATTCGCCATCGCGCGCGTCGCACCCAAAGCAAGTTGTCTGGGCGTGAGCGTGCGGATCATCCGCGGATCGAGCACGCATACGTCCGGTTGCAACAGGTCGGATACGAACTGCACTTTGCACTGCTCCGCATCGTTGCGAATGGACGCAAAACGCGTCACTTCCGATCCGCCGCCCAACGTCGTCGGCACGACCGCGAACGGCACGCGTTGCGCGGCGACCGCCGCGTTGTACGTACGCAAACGCGACAGATCGCGCGATTGCGTTTTGAGCATCAATACGAGCGCTTTTGCCGTATCGATGACGCTGCCGCCGCCGATCGCCAATACGCTGTCGCACGAACTTGCGCGATAAATCTCATACGCCTCTTCCACGCTCTGAAAGGAAGATCCGTTTTCGACGTTTTGATACACGGCGGACGCGGTCATCCCGTTTTCGCGCACGATCGTCTCGATGACCGGATCGATCAAATCGAGTTTGCCCACCGTCTTGTCGCTGATTACGAATATGTGTCTGCAACCGATGCGCGACAGTTCTTCCCCGAACTGTTCCAAGCCGTTTTCGCCGCTGATGATGTTGACTTTGCCGCTGAATTCGAAATAACTCATGCAATCCACCCCCGGAAAAACGCGTAACGCCGAATTTTGCCGACCGGCACTTCGAATTCCGACAGCTCGCCCAAATACCGTCTGCGCTGTCGGGCGGTCGCCATATAATTCTGAACGATCAACAACATGTTGACGAAGTCGATCGCGCGTTCCGTCCCGCCTTCGATCACGATATACGACTGCGTGTACGCTTGCAGATACGAGATCCGATTGCGCAACACCTGAATCGCGCCTTCCATATTTTTGAAATAGATATAGATGCCGCCGGCCGCGTAGCCGTCGGTCATTTTACAATGCAACTCGTCTCCGATCTTGGTGATGACGACGGTATGACTGTGTCCCAATATCCCGACGCAGATATCGAATCCTTCCGGCAATCCGTTGATCACGCGTTGCACGCGCGAATCGTATCGATAGCACGCTCGGATTCCGTGCGCCAGACGCGAAACCTTGTGCAAAACAAACAATCTCTTGAACCTTTTGGACTTGGCATGATACTGTTTTCCCATATGCACCTCTCGCTATACAGTATATCACGCCATAGCGCCATTGTCCATATCCTGTCAATTGCAAAGCGCAAGGTTTACAATGATTTTACTTGCACACAATAATCCCGTCGCGATACGTCGCTATCCGACAAATTTCGGACAAGGAGGACCCCCATGCCATTCGGTCGCAAACGTAAAAAAAGCGTCCCGCAAGAGACGCAATCCGCACTGTACGATCCCAACGGCTCGTATACGGGGTACGTAGCGGACAATCCGTACGAAACCCCGACCCAAGACGCGGACGATCTCTAAGCATAGATCTCCTGCAACCGCCGTACCGTCGCGCTCGCATCGCGACAGTACGTACCGCCGATGCTTTCGGCGTACTGCGGCGTGAGCACCGCTCCGCCGACCAAAACCGGAATCTCGGGGAATTCGGCGCGTACGAGTTGGATCGTGCGCGCCATATTCTGCGCCGTCGTCGTCATCAACGCGGACAAGCCGAGCACGCAGGGATAATGCGCGCGCACGCTTTCGAGCACGCGTTCGTAGGCGACGTCCCTGCCCAGATCGACGACTTTGAATCCGTAATTGGATACGATCGCCTTGACGATATTCTTCCCGATATCGTGGATGTCGCCCTTGACGGTCGCCAGCACGAACACCTTGTCCGCGTCGCGTCCGTCGACGCGTTCCATCGCTTTTTCCAACACGCCGAATCCGCATTTCGCCGCATCCGCCGCCGCGATCAGTTGAGGCAAAAACAACTTGCCGCGCTCATACGCTTCCCCGACTTCGTCGAGCGCCGGAATCATATGTTCCGCCGCGACGCGCATCGGCGACGCGCCGTCGCGCAACAACCGTTCGACCGCCGCCGCGACCTGTGCGCCGCGTCCGCCGACGATGCACTTGCGAATATCGGCATCGTCGCATGCGGCATCGGACAGGGTCTGCGTCGTCCGCTCGATTTGCGTCGCATAATCGATATACGCCTGTGTCGCGCCGGGAAGATTGTTCAAAAAGTCAAACGCAGCCTGTCCGGCGCGCACATGTTGCAGCTTGGGATGAATGATGCAAAGATCCAGACCGTGCTGCCGCGCCATCTGCAAAAACGCCGCATTGATCTCTTCGCGATTGGGCATCCCGAACGAGATATTGGATACGCCCAAAATCGTACGCACGCCGAGTCTCTTAACTTGTTCCAACGCGCCGAGCGTGCACAGCGCGCTGTCCGGCATCGAAGCCTGTGCCATCGTCAGCGTATCGATATATACGTCGCGCGCCGCAATGCCGTAGCGTCGGCATGCTTCGACGATCGACGCGGCGATGCGCACGCGTTCGTCGATATCCTGCGAAATTCCGCGCTCGTCCAACGTCAAGCCGACGACCGCCGCCCCGTAGCGCGCAACGATCGGCAAGATGCGTTGCAAACTCTCCTCGGTTCCGTTGACCGAATTGACGATCGCTTTGCCGTGATAATAGCGCAGCGCGCATTCGATGACGTCCGGATCCGAGCTGTCGATTTGCAACGGCAACGTCGTCACGCGTTGCAACCGTTCCACGACTTCGCGCATCACAATCGCTTCGTCGATCCCGTTGAGTCCGACGTTGACGTCGAGAATGTCCGCGCCCTGCTCTTCCTGCTCGATCCCCTGCAACAGAATATAATCGTAATCCCGCTCGCGCAACGCTTGCTGAAAACGCTTCTTGCCGGTCGGATTGATCCGCTCGCCGACGATGCGCATCGCGTCGTCGATCTCCGCGACGCGGCTTGCCGAACAAACGACGCTGCGCGGACGGAATTGCGCCCGCCGCGCCCGAACGCAATCGCAGACGGCTTTCAACCGCTCGATATACGCGGGCGACGTCCCGCAACATCCGCCCATTATCCGCACGCCGATCTCTTTGATCCGCGCCATCGCTTCGCAAAACTGTTCGGGCGTAATGTCATAGACCGTATTGCCGTTTTCCAAACGCGGCATGCCGGCGTTGGGCTTGATAAACACGGGCAAATCCGTACACTCGACCAACCGTCGCGCAAGCGGCAACATCTGGATCGGACCGAGCGAACAGTTGATGCCGATCGCCGCCACGCCCATCGCGCCGATCGTATACGCAAAATTTTCCACGCCGCATCCAAACGCCGTTCTTCCGCCTTCCGAAAACGACATGCTGACCAAAATCGGCAATCGGCTGTACGCTTTCGCCGCCAACACCGCCGCGCGCGTCTCCGCCAGATCGGTCATCGTTTCGATCACGATGCAGTCCGTACGGTCCGCCGCCGCGCGAACGATCTGCGCAAACTGTTCGTACGCGTCGTCAAACGAGATGCCCCCGTCTCCGATCAGCTTGCCCAGCGACCCGATATCCAATGCGACCTTTGCGCGTCCGTCCGCCGCGCGACGCGCGATTGCGATCGCCGCGGAAAGAATTTCTTCCAGTCGGTCGCCGAAACGCAACGCATTCGCGCCGAACGTGTTCGCGTAAATCAAGCCGCTGCCCGCCGCAACGTATTCGCGTTGCAACCCGCATACGATATCGGGCTGTTCCAGATTCAACAATTCGGGCGGGTATCCGATCGGAACTCCCGCTCTCGCGATCAATTCGCTTCCGGTCGCGCCGTCCAGATACAGATCCGACAACCACTCAATCACTGCACAAACTCTCCTTGCATACGTCTTTGCGCGGACAGGTCAGACACCTGCCGCTTTTCTCGATTCTCCCGCGACCGATCCCGATCAGCGCGGAAACCGTCTTGCTCGGCATCATCATATCGCCGCGCGTCAACCGAACTCCGAGTATTTTATCCGCCTGAACCGCCTGCAAAATCGCGCCTTGCGCCGCCAGCGGAAAATCGCCGTACCCCGGACTGAATCTCGACGTGACCGAACATTGCCGCGCGGCGCACTGCTCCGCGATGCGCGCGCTGGCCTGTTCGCACAGATCTTCGATCGCCAGCGACGCGCACGTATCCGCAAGATACGCGTCGGCAAGATTGCGCACCTGCAACCGTTCGATCATTCCGTCCACCTGTCCGCCCAACGTCGCGACAAACAAATATACGCTCTCGCATTGCGCCAAATGCAGCCGAATCGCATCGCCGTCCAACCGCACCTGCGTCCCGCTTAACGTCGGCGGATCCGTCTGCTTGTCGATCGCAAATTCCCGTCCCGCGACGCGGCACGTCGCCGCCGCCCGCACGCCGTCGCACACGCGTTGCGCGTCGCTAAGCAACCGCGAATCCGTCTCGCCGCTCCCGCCGCGCGTCAGATAACGGTATACGTCGTCCGCGCACAGTCGAAACTCCCACTCTCTCACGCCCGCAGATCCTTGCACCGCGCAAACACTTCTTGCGCGATTTCGCCCTTGTTCATCGTATACAGATGCACGCCGCGCACGCCGTTGGCATGCAGATCCCGAATCTGTTCCACCGCATAGTCGATCCCCGCGCGATACAGCTGCGGACCGTCGTTGTTGGCGATCACTTTGGCAAAATCGGGCGGAATGTGCGCGCCGCTCATCGCGACGGTGCGGCTGACTTGCAACGCGTTGGTAATCGGCATGATTCCGGCAGACACCGGCGTATCGATCCCTTTGCGCGCAAGCAATTCTCGAAAGCGATAAAAACAGGAGTTGTCGAAAAACAGTTGCGTGATCAAGTGTTCGACGCCCGCATCGATCTTGCGACGCAGATTGTCTACGTCCGCTTCCAACGACGGCGCTTGATAATGCCCTTCCGGATAACAAGCTCCGATCAGATGGAACTGCGGATACCGCCGTTTGATATACGCCGCGAGATCGCTGGCAAACCGAAAATCATAGAACGCGCTGTCGGACGCGATATCGCCGCGCAACGTCAAAATGTTTTCCACGCCTTTGCGCGCGAGCTGCTCCAACTTTTCTTCCAACTTGGCAACCGTCATATTGACCGCGGTCATATGCGCGACCGTCGTCATCTCAAACGCGTCGATCGCGACCGAAGCGACGTCCGCCGTCGTATCGCCGCCGTTGCCGTTGGCGCCGTAAGTGATCGAAACGAAATCGGGCGACAGCCCTTTGATGTCTTTCAGCGCCCTTATGACGCCTTCCAGCATGCCGTTGCGCTTGGGCGGAAACACCTCCGCGGACATTACAAACCGCTTTGCACGAAAAATATCGGATACGATCATACGCTCTCCTTGCTCACTCCAATTAGTATGATTGTAGCACAGCAGGCGGCGGAATGCAATTCCGCGCGCGCATCGCGTATAAAAAATTTGTACCGTAAAGTTGCTTCGTTTTGCTTGCGCTGCATGCGCGCAACGTGCTATGCTGATACGCGACGGAAGGTTTTCGGTAAACACTTCCGAATAAAAAAACCGAGGTATCATTTTCATGAAAGGTTTCACGACCAAAGCGATATGCCGCGCAGGCATTATCGCGGCGCTGTACGCAGCGATCACTTTTGCATTTTCCTTTGTCGCATACGGTCCGATCCAGTTTCGCCCTTCCGAAGCGTTGACGTTGTTGCCGCTGCTGTTTTTGGATAGCGTTCCGGGCTTATTCGTCGGCTGTATCCTTGCCAACTTGCTCTCCCAATACGGCGTGTGGGACGTCCTGATCGGCAGTTTGATCACGCTGATCGCGGCGTTCGGAACGCGGCTGTGCCGCAAATTGCCCGCCCGCTGGGCGCGCGTAACGATCGGCGGTCTGTTTCCCGTCCTGCTCAACGCGTTCTTGTTGCCTCTGATGTGGTTGTTGATGGCAACGGAAACCGTATATTGGTACAACGTCGGCACGATGATCGCATCGCAACTGCTGTCCGTCTACCTGCTCGGCGTGCCGCTGTACTACGTATTCGAACGGCTGCAACGGCGCGGCGTCGCGCTCTTTGCAGATCTGCCCGCTCGCAAGGCCCGCAACGACGCAAACGCGAACGATCCCGACGACGATCCGCCCGCGAATCCGTCCTGACACTCGCCGCATCATGCGGACGGCAACCGCTTGCCCTGCAAGCGAACGCCCGTAGCCCGACGCAAAATCAAAAAAGTTTACCGAGTCGAAGTATTTTAAATGCACAAACCGTTTTGCAGAAACGGTTTGTTTGCGTTTTGCAAGTCCGTCTCCATACTTTTACGCAAGTCGGAACGCAGCGCGCAAAGATCGCAGGTATTGTTCGCATCCCGCAGGAATCGCCGCGTCGAATTTTGTTTCGCCCGAAAACGATACGCGGTTTGGAAATACAAAGACGACGGTTCGATAAAACCGTCGTCTTTGTGGTCTGAGTGAGAAGATTCGAACTTCCGGCCTCTTGAACCCCATTCAAGCGCGCTACCAAACTGCGCCACACCCAGATAGCCTATTTATTATACGGCATATCGGGCGGCTTGACAAACATTTTTGCGCAAATTTTCAAAATAGTTCCCGTCGATCGCATGCTTTTCGCCCCTGTCCGCTATCGGAATGCCGACCTCATAGATCCATATGCCGCATTCGGTCGACACGAATTTTGAAAATTTTTCGAAAGGCTATCGACAAGTCCGTCCAAAAGGTTTATACTGAAATCGTAAAATCAATCGGGAGAATCGCTTATGAACATTACCGAACTGCAAAGCAAACTGGACGTCCAAAAATGGCTGGAAAGCGAAACCAAAGGACGAGACATGTGCGGCGCATACGATTTCTGCGCCTATTGCGAAAACGAAGAAGAATTTCCGTGCGCAAACGCTTACGAGCGTTGCCGCTCCAAGGCGGTCGAGCAAACCGCCGTCCAACGCGCCGATGCAAAGCCCGAAGTTGTCGAACAACCGCTCGATTGCGATGAAGAAGTCGCGGCGGACGTCGCGCCCGATCCGGTCAAGAAAAAGCGCGTCACGCTGACGTTCGAACAGCGCTTGGCGCAATCTTCCGACGACATCAAAGATCTGCACCGTCTGGTATGCAGCATCCTGACCGACGCGGGACTGAAAAGCAGCATGACGCGTTCCAGTCACAACTTTACCTGTCGGCGCAAAGTTGCGGTCAAAATCCGACTTTGCAAACGCTACATTCGCTTGCACATGGCGCTCGACCCGTCCGCCAAACGGTACGCCAAAATCCCGCACAAAGACGATTCGGACAAAAAGACGCACGTCAAAACGCCGTTTGCGTTCAAAGTATCGTCGCCGCTGTCCGTCCGCCGACTGCAACGGATCGCGCCCGACCTGCTCGGCTGATCGCGACGCGCGAATCCTATCGACGATCGATCCGTATCACGGAGTCTGTCCCGACCGACAGGCTCCGTGTCGCATTAGCGTACGCGTCTGCGCGCGACGATCGTACGCAACGCTTGACGACGCGACGCATGCGCTATACAATGATCGTATGAAAGACCCGGGCATTTTTTATTTCAGTTCCACCGGCAACAGCCTGTACATCGCCAAACGATTGCAGCGGCGATTGGGCGGTTGCGTGCGGTATATACCGACCTACGACGGAGACGGCAGCGAGTTTGCGCGCATCGTACTCGTGACGCCGGTCTACTCGTTCGGCATGCCGAGCCCCGTACTCGATTTGTTGCAAAGACTTGTATCGGACGCGCCGATCGTCGTCGTACAGAATTACGGCGGATGGATGGGCGGCGCGGACAGACTGATATACGAATACGCGACCGCCGCAAGTCTGCATGTCGTGAGCGTATACGCGATGAAGATGCCGGAAAATTATACGCTGTTTATGTCTCCGCCCGCGTTTTACCGTAACCGCATCCTAAAACGCGCGGACGCGCGCATCGATCGGATCGCGCAAGACATTGCGGCGGAACGCTATCGCATTCCCGCGCGCAAACGCACGAACGAACGACGCTATCTGATCAACAAAGCGAACTGGCATCTGATCGGCGACCGATTGTCCGCAACGGACCAATGCGTGCGCTGCGGCAAATGCGTCTCGATCTGCCCCGCGCGCAATATCGAGTTGCGCGACGACGGCAAAATCGTATTCGGCGACGCGTGCATCGCTTGTCTGGGATGCTTCCACCGCTGTCCGCGCCACGCGATCGTCTACCGCAACAAAGACAATAAAAAACGCTACGTCAATCCTAATGTGGACGAGCGCGAAATCGGCGCCGATCTCTGACCCGGCCCGAAAGATACGTACAAACGGGACGGCGTTTTGCCGTCCCGTTTTTTATCTTCACAGGCTTGTAATCTCGATTACGCGATCCGTTCGACCGATACGTTTTCCGGCAACGCGCCGTCTTCGAGCGCGACTGCGGCGGGCAAGCGCAACGTCGTCACGCCCAATCCCGCTTCCAAAGCCGCCGAGCGGATCTTGGTCACGGTATACGTCTTGTCTCCGACCGTAATCTGCTGCGGAATTTCCACGCTCTCCAATATGGGCGATATGCCGTCTTTTTCGATCTTGACGATTTCCGCGTTGCCGTCCGGCGTCAGGAAATACGTCACCGCGACATGCAGCGCGTTGGCGGTGCCGCCCTTGTAGACGACGCTCGTCTTGCCTTCCACGTTCCAATACGTCGGCAGATCTTTGGCGCCGTTGAGCAGTTTTGCGATGTCGGAGATGCCCATCTTCGACCAGTTGATATCGGTCAGAATCGCGGTATCCAACGTTTTGTTCCAACCCAGCACGTATTTGAATACGCCCGGATCCGATGCTTTTGCGCTGTAAATCGTCAGGCTTTGACATCCGGTAAACGCCATGATGCCGATGCTGTCCACGCTTGCGGGCAAATAGATCTCCCGCATCGTCGCGCACATCAGGAACGCCATCTTGCCGATCTGCTTCAACGCGGACGGCATTTGGACGTTGCCGAGCATCAGACATCCCGAGAAACATTCGTCCCCGATCTTTGTGACCGTATCCGGAATCTGAACGCCGAGCATGCCCGTTTTGCCCTTAAACAAGCCCGCGCCCAATTCCGTCACCGGAATATCGGTCAGTTCGCCCAGCGATACCGTCGTCGGAATCTTGACCGTCGAGATGCCCGCGCCGTCGTACTGCGACGCGATCGCCGCATATCCGTCTCCCGCCGTACGAATGATGAACGTAAACTGATCCGCCGTCGTCAGACCGACGGTATCCCATTCGACGGAAATCTTGGTATCGCTGACGTCGGTGTCGCTCCAATTGGTTTTCCAATCGGACGCTTTGAGCGGATCGTCCATCGCGGGCGTATTGTTGAGCAAAGATTTGCTCATCTGCATATACGCGGTCAAATTGAGTCCGTTGAAGATTTTGACGCCGACTTTCCAATTCTTGGTCTGCGACGGGAAATACGCGCTCGCCAGATTGGTCGCGCTCGAAAACGCGTACTTCAAAATTCGATTGACTTGATACGACTGTCCCGCGTATTCCGCCGTCAAAGGCATTTCGATATGTTTGGCGCTGTTGTTCAGATATTGATGCAAAATCGCAGTGCCGTCGTTGCGCAACACGAACATGAAATCCCGATCGGTCGCCAACCGTTCGACGCCGGTCACGATATGCTCCGCATCGTTCGTCGACGACGCAAAGCCATGATACCACATCGTATGCCATTTGGTATAGCTGACGTTGCCTTCCAACAATACCAGCACGTCGCTGGACGACAAGCCGTCCGTAAACGCAAACGCGCGGTTGCCGACGCACTCGACCGTGCGCGGCACGTATACCGACCCGACCGCCGTACAACCGTACAGCATCTTGGACGCGAGCGCGGTCACGTGCCGCCGCCCGATCGCCTTGGGAATGATGATGTTGTTGGCGGTGCCGTTGTAAGTCGTGATGCCCCAGCCCTTGTGCCGCGTGATCAGACCTTCTTTGACTTCGACGTCGCCGCCCTGCAAGCCGGTCATATAGCAGTTGCCGTACAGCGTGCGATCGCCCTGAATATGTCCGATCGAGAAGCCGTCTTCGTCCAACTCTTCGATCTCTTCCGCAAGCGGCAGCACGGTATAGCAATCCTGTTCGTCGTACCAAGCGTCCCACGTATAGCCGTCGTGGCTGAGCGTATTTTCGACGAGCGAGCCGTACGCCATGTTGAGTTGCGCGCTCTGCTTACCGGTCACGACGTCCATCAGCGTGACGGTATAAAAACGAATGTCGCGTTTGTATTCCGCGCGGAATTCGGTGTCTCCGTAAATCGTCATATTCGAACGATCCCATCCGGTAAACGCAAAATGATATTTGGCAGTCGATACTTTGTTCAAGATTTCGCCGCTCGGCGCAACCGCTTGCGACTCGTACTCGACTTGCATCGTCTCGCTCTCGCCGTCGCCGTAGAAGAATGTCGCGAGATATTTGCGGATCGTCGATATAAACTGCGCCGTTACGACCGTATCGCCCTGCACGTCGGTCCAAGCGTCGGTGCTCCATCGATCGAACGAGTATTCATATTTGACCGTCGAATTTTTGGTCGGCTGCTCGGGCGCTTGCGCAGACGAGCCGTAATACACCGTCTGCGGTTCGCCGTAGCGATTGCCGAAATCGTCCAAAAAGGTAACCGTGTACGCGCGCAGCTGCGATGCGAAATGCACGCGAAGCGTCAGATCGCGTTCGATGCGCGACAGCTGTTGGGTCGGTACGACCGTGCCGTCGACGTCCGTCCAGCCGTCGAACGAGAAATGGTATTGCGCGGTGGACTGTTTGACGATCTGCGCCGCGTCGGGTACGTTGGCGGCGGCGCCGTAACGCACGAATTGGGGAGCAGCCAGCAATTCGCCGCTTTCGCCGACAAAGCGCACTTCGTAATACCGCTCGAATTTGTCGTACTGCGCGCGCAATTCCGTCTCGCCGACAATGTTCAGATAATCGCCGTCCCAACCGATAAACGCATACGTATATTCCGCGCTCGCATCGCGCGCAACCCGCTGCCGATCCGGAGCGGTCGCCGCCTGACCGTACGCGACGGTCTGACTTTCGCGCGTCGGCGCGCCTTCCATATCGCCGAATACGAACGTCACCCGATACGTGCGCACCGTTCTTTCGATCTGCGCATAGACGTTGATGTCGGCGACGACGTCGTCGTACGCCTTATCCCATCCGATAAACGCATACGAATACTGCGCGGTCTGCTGCGGCAATTGCACGGCGGGCGCGGTTGCGCTCGCGTTGCGCGCGACGAACTGTTCGTCCAGCAGCGTCTCGCCTTGCCAGAACCGTACGCGATACGTACGCGGCGTCTTGTCGTACACGGCATAATACCGTACGTCGCGCGTCACCGGTGCGGCAAGATCCAACGCTTCGCCCGATTCGGTCTCCCAACCGCGGAACTCGTAGCGATACGTATCGTCCGCAACGCGGACGGGCGTCGTCGGCGCCGTGACCGACGCATCGTACGGCAGACGCTGCACGTCGTACAGCTGCAACTGCCCCTGCCAATCGTAATGATAGAATTCGACCGAATAATACGACGTATGCGTATCGTATATCGCTCGAATCGTCATATCCTGCGTCACATAGCGGTAATTGCCGCCCGCCCAGCCTACAAACAGATATTTGGTACCGTCCGCATATTTGTCCTGCATCTGCGGCGGATCGACGCTCTCGCCGTAATGCACGGTCTGCGACGCGATCGGCGTATCCGTCTCGTCGACAAACGTGACCGTAAACACGTGCGGCGTCTGTTCGATGACCGCGCGGATGTCCATATCCCCTTCCACGCGCGTCGGCGCGGCGTCCCAGCCGGTCACGCGCTTGCGGTACAGCAGCGTATCCTGCACATATTTTTGTGCCTGCTCGACGCTCGGAATGCGATCCGCCAGCACAAAGCCGCCGTACTCGACGTTGTCGATCGTCGCAATCAATTCGTCTTCCACCCAATAGCGTACCGTATACGTGCGGCGCATGCTGTTGTAAATCGGATAAAATTCGGTATTCCCTTGAATGTCCGTCAACGGCTGATCCCATCTGCCGAAATAATACGTAAACTGTTGCGTCGCGGGTTTTGCGGACGGACGCAGATTCCACCCGCTCAAATCGGCACCGCGCGCGACGTACTCGTCCGCGAGCACCGCGCCTTGATAATCGTAAAACGTCACGCGGCATGCATCTTCGGTCGGTATCCACCGCGCGTAAATGCGGACCTTGCCGCTGTCCTGGAAGACGCTGTCTTCGGAGACGGGGCGCTCCCAAACGTCTTTGTCATAATACCAGCCGCCGAATACAAACAAATCGCGCGTCGGTCTGCCGGAGATGGATTGGACGATGTCTTTGCCCGCGACGGCGCGCACGTCGCCCGCGCCGTAATCCATCCAAAACTGCGCGGACAAATAATCCGGTTGCGGCGCGGGATCGCCGTCCGGCAACGAATCCGCCCCGGCCGGATCCGTACCGTCCTTGACGCATGCGGCAAACGCGCATACGCACATCAGCGCGATCGCAAGCCATATGATCCATCCGCGTAATCTCTTCATAATCGATGAACTCCCCCGTTCGTCCGTCTCCGCTCGGACGGCAAGTCCGAGTTTCGGGCGCTACTATTATACGCGCGCAAGCGCGCCGTCGTCAAATCTTTCGGGAATATTACCGATATTTTCCCGAATATTCCCGTTTTGTCTCGCGCTAATCGACGGTTTTGCCGTCGCGTCGATAAACGCGAATCCGAAACGCAAAGTCCGTTTCCAGATCGCCGATCCCGTCCAGACGCGCCAAATCCTCTTTGCCCGTCTTGTACAGATACGGCGTCATATGCACCAATTGTTCGAGATCGCGCGCGCCGACGCGTTTACCGAACGCGCATACGCGATCCGATTCCGCGCGCCAAGGAGCGGGCAGCTCGCGCGGCGGCGGATTGGGACGCGTGCGGTCTGCATATAGCGCGTATTTCAACTGTCTGAGATGCCAGGTATCGGGCGTAACGGTCACCAATACGCCGTTAGGGCGCACGACGCGCGCGAATTCTTCCGTCGCAATCGGCGAAAAGACATTCAGCAAAACGTCCACGCCGCCCGTCGCCAGCGGCAACGAAAAACTGTTGGCGACCGCATACGCAATCTTCGGATTGCGCTTGGCGGCAACCTTGATCGCAAATTTGGAAAGATCCGTCCCGTATACCGCGTCCCACGGATACGCCTGCGCGACCGCGTCCAAATAATAGCCCCAGCCGCAACCGGCCTCCGCAAGCGTTCCGTTCGCATACGGTGCGACGGCGTCGCGCAACGCTTGCGCCAACGGCAAATAATATCCCTGCGACAAAAACGCGACGCGGGCGCGCACCATTTCGGCGTTGTCGCCGCGCGATTCGCCCTTGCGCGCGGACAAAGACAAATTGACGTACCCTTCTTTGGCGATGTCGAAACTGTGGCCGTTGCCGCAACGCAACGCGCACGGTTCGCGGCGCAACGCGGCGCCGCAATTGGGACAGATCCAGCCCGTTCCGATCGACTTTTCCATATTTTCAGCATATCAAAATAATCGTGCGCCGTCAATGCATTCGCATCTGTCGCGGATCGATGCACCGCGCGCGACGCGTTTTTTCCATCGTCGCGCGTGATGGACACGATTTTGTTTTATTTTTACAAACTTATAGACAACGCGTCTCGGTTTTGTTATAATTCTTATAATAAATGATTTTGTGCACACGCACGGATAAGGGAAATTATGAAGCAACCGAACGTTTTCTCCAAAGTAGGGTTCTTTGTCAAAGATTTCTTTGCGCACTGGAACACCCCCCCCCGTCCCGATTACCATCTCCCCAACAAGGAATTCGTCTCCTATGCCGTCGGCGGCATGGGCGTGCAAGGTATGGGCATCCTGACGCAATATTTCGCGATCAACGTCGGCGTGCATCTGTCCGTTGTGTATAACTTCGATCAGATGATCGTCTTTTACACGACGTTGATCGTATCGATCCTGTCGCTGTTTCGCGCGCCGCTCGTCGGCTGGATCATCGACAACACCAATACCAAATGGGGCAAATACCGTCCGTATCTGCTGTTTACGGGACTTGCGTGCGTCGTTTCGTTCTGGTTGCTCGCGTTTATCCCCAACATATTCATGCCGGGCGAAGGCGAAGTCTATACGACGACGGCAAAGTGGCTGGTCATCGGATCGTACCAATTGATCTATTTCGTCGCGATGACGGTATTCAGTTTCTTCTCGTTCGGACGCACGGGCTTGGCGCAGGTCATCACGCCCAATACCAACGAGCGGACCAAACTGTACTCCGTCGGCGGCGTCGTAGACTCGCTCGGACCGTCGATCGTACAGATGCTCTTCCCGCTGATCGCCAACGGCGTGTACGGTCCCAAAGGATTTTTGTACAGCGACCAATACGGCGGCATGACCGGCGACGAACTGAGCGCGACCGGCGTCATGTTCGGTATGGAAAACATTCATACCTATCAGATCATCTTCCCGATCTTCGGATGCATTTGCGTCGCGGTCGCGTTGATCATGTTCTTCGGTACGAAGGAACGTTTGATCCAAGAGAAAAAGGTCAAAGAAAAAATCGGATTCTTTACCGGCATCCGCAAATCGTTCCAAAACAAATATTTCTGGATTTTCAATATCTCCAACGTGCTTGCATTCGGCAGACTGCTGGCGTTCTCTTCGGTCGCTTACATCTGTTCGTATATGATCGGCGGCAATTTGGGCGGCACGTTGCGCGGACTCATGCCGACGGTCATGGCGGTCGGTTTTGTCCCGGGCATGCTCTTCTCGCCGTTGATCCAAAAGAAAATGG